>Ga0207667_10003817_pt1 | contig 18529 bp, 11 predicted proteins | sample KBSCornC52_FD_184301 | JGI IMG/M metagenome (GOLD analysis project Ga0207667, IMG submission 184301) | Corn rhizosphere microbial communities from Kellogg Biological Station, Michigan, USA - KBS Corn C5-2 (SPAdes) (version 2) | ecosystem: Host-associated > Plants > Roots > Rhizosphere > Soil ...
CCTCTACCGCACCGGCGATCTCGCGCGCTACTGGCCCGACGGCAATATCGAATTCCTCGGCCGCATCGACCATCAGATCAAGCTGCGCGGCCTGCGCATCGAACCCGGTGAAATCGAGGCGGCGCTGCGCGAGCATCCGTCGGTCGACGACTGTGTCGTGATCGCGAAAACCGACGGCGCCCGGACGTTCCTGATCGCCTATGTCGCGACCGCATCGCCGGACCTCGTCGATCTTCGCGGCTATCTGAGCGGCAAGCTCGCGGACTACATGGTGCCGTCGAAGTTCGTCACGCTCGAATCCCTGCCGCTGCTGCCCAACGGCAAGATCAACCGCAAGGCGCTGCCCGTCCCGGCGGACACGGTCGACGCGGCCCAGCCGCACGCGCCGGCCGTCACGCCCCGGGAAATCCTGCTGGCGTCGATCTGGCAAGACGTGCTGCAACTGCCGTCCATCGGCATCCACGACAATTTCTTCGAACTGGGCGGCGACTCGATCCTGAGCATCCAGGTGATTTCGCGCGCCAATCAGGCGGGACTTCGCGTGACGGCGAAACAGCTGTTCCAGTATCAGACGGTCGCTCAGCTGGCCGCCGCGCCTGAAGAACGGGCAGCGCACGCGTCGAGCGTCAGCCCGCTGGGCGATGCGCCGCTCACACCGGTCCAGCACTGGTTCTTCGAACAGGAGATCGATACGCCGTCGTACTACAATCAAACGGTCCTGATCCAGGTGCCGGCGGATATCGACGCGTCGAGGCTCGCCGACGCGTTCCGGCAAGTCTACGAACATCACGATGCATTGCGCCTGCGTTTCTCGCGCAGCGCGGGCCAGTGGACTCAGGAAGTCGTCGCCGCCGGCGAGATGCCGGCGCTCTTCGCGAAGGAAGTGCTGGCAGGCGACGCCGGCGAGCGCATCGCGGCGATGCGCGCCGCCGCCGAGGAAGCGGAACGCGGTATCGACATCACGCATGGCCCGTTGCTGGCGGCCCGGCTTTTCTGCTTTGCCGACGAGCCGCTCGCCCGCCTGTTCGTGTCGATTCATCACCTTGCGGTGGACGGCGTGTCATGGCGCGTGCTCCTCGAGGACCTGCATGCCGCCTACCACGGCCAGCCGTTGTCCGAGAAGACGACTTCGTTCCGCGAATGGGCCCTGCACCTGCAGCAACTGGCGCGGTCGCCGGCCATTGGCGACGAGGCCCCACGGTGGCAAGCCCTCCTCTCGCAGGACGTCGAGCCCATGCCGGTCGATTATCCGGCCGCGGGCGCGGCCAATAAAGCGGCCAACAATGCGGTCGGCGACGCGGCATCCGTTTCATTCGAGCTGGACGAAGCCGACACCACGGCGTTGCTGCGCCGGCTGCCGCGGGCCTACGACACCCGCATCAACGACGTCCTGCTCGTCGCGCTCGCGCAAGCGTGCAGCATGGCCACCGGCAACGCCCGCACCCGGATCGATCTCGAAAGTCACGGCCGCCACGTTTCGGATGCGCCGCTCGACGTCACCCGAACGGTGGGCTGGTTCACCTCCATCTACCCGATCGTGCTAGAGGCCGACGCGATGCACACGCCGGAGGAAGCGCTGCGTGCCGGGCAGCAACAGCTGCGCCGGATTCCGGCCGACGGCCTCGGGTATTCGCTGCTCCGCTACCTGAGCCCCGACGATGCCGTGCGTGACTGCCTCGCCGCGCTGCCGAATGCCGATATCCTGTTCAACTATCACGGGCAGCTCGATACCGTGTTGCAGCAGTCCGACGGCTGGAGCCCGGCGGCCGAAGACCTCGGTTCGCTGCGCGCCGAGCGGTCCCGGCGCACGCACGCGTTCGAGATCGTCGCCGCCGTTTCCGACGGCAAGCTTCAGGTGGACTGGCGCTACGGCGAGCGTCTCCACCAGCGGCAGACGGTCGAAAACCTGGCCGCGCACTTCAAGGACCGGTTGCTCGACTTCGTGGCGTCGGTTCCCGACACCACGTGGGACAACATCGAAGACAGCTACCCGCTGTCGTCCCTGCAGCAGGGCATTCTGTTCCATTCGCTGTACGAACTGGACCCTGCCGCCTACTTCCAGCAGTTCAGCTTCGTCATCAGCGGCCCGCTCCAGGTGCCGGCGCTCCGGCAAGCCTGGGCCAACGCGCTCGCGCGCCATCCCGTATTGCGCACCGCGTTCGCGTGGGCCGATCGCGACCATCCCGTCCAGACCGTTCTGCATACGCTCGACCTGCCGTGGACGTTCCTCGACTGGCGACACCGCGATGCGTCCCGCCGCGCGCAGGATTTCGACGCGTTCCTCGCCGACGACCGGCGGCGCGGCTTCGATCTGCATCGGGCGCCGTTGTTCCGCTGCACGCTGATTCAGGAAGCGGAGGCACGCCATCGTTTCTGCTGGAGCGCGCACCACATCATTCTCGACGGCTGGAGCACCGCCACGCTGATGAAGGAAGTGTTCGACGATTACCTGTCGCTCGCCCGCACCGGCACGCCCGCGGTCGCGTCGTCGGCGCCGGGATACCGCAGGTACATCGACTGGCTCGCGCGTCATCCTCGTTCGACCGACGAAGCGTGGTGGCGCGCCGAGCTGGCCGGGTTCCATGCCGCCACGCCGATCGCGGCCAATCCGGCCCGGCAGAGCGCCGGCGACGCCGCGCGGCAGGACACGCTCAGGACACGGCAATTCCTGCTGGACGAGGCCCTGACCACCCGGCTGCAAGCGCTCATGCGCACCCATCGCCTCACCCTCAACGTCCTGATACGCGCGGTCTGGGCCCTGGTGCTGCGGCGCCACGCCGGGACGAACGACGTCGTGTTCGGCGTCACCGTGTCCGGCCGCCCGCCGCAGCTCGACGACGTCGAGTCGATCGTGGGGTTGTTCATCAACACACTGCCGTTTCGCGTGCGCATCGCGCCGGATCGCCCCTTCGTCGAGTGGCTGGCGGAGATCCACGCAGCCCAGACGGCGATGGAGCCGCATTCGTACAGTTCGCTGGTCGATATCCAGTCATGGAGCGAACTGCCCGCCCGCGACAGCCTGTTCGACAGCCTGCTGGTGTTCGAGAACTTCCCGGTTGCCGCCGCTCCCGATCTCGGGCCGGACGGCATCGAGATCCGCGACACCCGCGCCTTCGCGGAATCGAATTACCCGCTGACCCTGACCGTACACCCGGATAACCGCCTCGCGTTCCTTATCACGCACGACGTGCACCGCGTCGCCCCCGACGCGGTGCGGCAGATGCTGGGCACCCTCCGCGCGTTGCTGGAACGATTCGCCGACGATCCGGCCCAGCTGACCGGCCAGCTCGCCGATGCGGCGGCGCCGGCCGCCGGCAGCCGGCCGGGCGCGCCGCGCGACGTGGCCGCCCCTGCCGCCCAACCCGCCGCCGGTGCGGCCGCGACGGCACGCGCCGTCGCGCCGACGGCGGACGAAAGTACGTTGCTGGCGATCTGGCAGCGGATCTTCAAACGAGACGACATCACGGTCAGCGACAATTATTTCGACCTCGGCGGGCACTCGATCATCGCGATCCAGCTGATGGCCAATGTCGAAAAGGCGTTCGATCGCCGGCTGCCCATTTCCTGTCTGTTCGAGAATCCGACGATCGAGAAACTGGCGGCGGCACTGGCCGGGAAAGCGCCGTCCGCCCCTGCCGGCGGACTCGTGACGATCCGGGACGGCGGTCCCGCCGCGCCGCTCTTCCTGCTGCCGGGCGCCGGCGGGAACGTGGTCTACTTCCACCCGCTCGCGAACCACCTGAGCGAGGCTCACGCGGTGCTCGGCCTCGAAGCGCTCGGCCTCGACGGCGCCTGCCTGCCGCTCACCCGCGTGGAAGACATCGCGGCCCGTCATATCGAACGCATCTGGCCGCTGGTGGGCGCGGGTCCGTACTACCTGGCGGGCCACTCGTTCGGCGCGCAGGTGGCGCTCGAAATGAGCCGGCAACTCGTCGCCAAGGGCGCCGTCGTCAAGCTGCTGGCGATCTTCGACGCGTCGGCCCCCGTCGACAGCTCGGCCGCCACTTACTGGCAAGACTGGGACGACACCGATTGGCTGGTCGCGATCGCGCATGAAATCGGCACCTTCCTCGGGACCGACCTCGAGGTGACGCGAGCGGACCTCGTCGCGCTCGACCCCGACGGCCAGGCCGGCCTGATCCTCGACAGAATCGGCAACCGCGGCAGCTGGTTCGCGGATGCCGGATCCGACCGCGTGCGCGCGTATCTGCGGGTCTATCAGGCCAACTTCAAATCGCGCTACGCGCCGCAAGCCACCGCGCTTCCCGTGCCGATCGCCTTGTTCCGCAGCACCGAGCGGGATCCCGGCGACTACGATCCGTCGCCCGAGATCGCGCAGCTCCGCCTGGACCCGACCTGGGGCTGGTCCCGCTTCTCGGCGCTGCGCGTCGAGGTGACGGATGTACCCGGCGACCACCTGACCATGCTGCTCGATCCGCACGCCGCCGCGCTCGCTACCCACGTCAATCCGTTTCTGGAAAAAAAGCCCTCATGAAATCGACACCGACGATCGACAACACCTTCGCCCGCAAGGTCTGCATCAATCTGGACCGGCGTCCCGACCGCTGGGAAGCCATGCAAAGGAAATTCGCGGAGCAGAACATCCTCACGGTGGAACGACTGTCCGCCGTCGACGCGCGGCAGGTCACCGTACCGGAATCCTTGCGCCATATGCGTCCGCAGGACTACGGCTGCACGATGAGCCATCTCGCCGCCGTGAAACAGGCCAAGGCCGCCGGCGCGAGCGAAGTCCTGATCTTCGAGGACGACGCGTTCTTCGACCCCGACTTCGCCGCGCGCTTCCCCGAGTTCATCGCGCAGGTGCCGGACGACTGGCACATGTTGTTTCTGGGCGCCTATCACTTCACGCCCCCCATTCCCGTCGCGCCGAACATCGTCAAGACCGTGGAGACGCTCACCGCGCATGCGTACGTCGTCAGGGACTCGCTTTACGACGCATTCATTGCGATCAACGAAAACCCGCCGGCGATCAACGACCGCAACAACCTCGTCCTGCAGCAGACGTTCAATTGCTACTGCTTCGAACCCAATCTGGTCGGACAGGAGTCCGGTTACTCCGACATCATGGACGAAGTCATGCCGGAAAAGCCGCTGACCTATTCCCTTCCGATTCCGGACGGCTGGTAATGGCCGCGACCGGCGCTCGCTGCGATCCCTCTCTCGACAGACCATTGAAGATCATGAAAATCACCACCGTCGACCTCGAAGCGGCGTTCGTCAAGTCCGCGCTCGATTCGCTCCACCGGGACTGCAAGCTCGGCGAGGCAATTTCGCTCGCTTACGGGAAATGCGAATCGACCGCCGACGTGATCGATCTGATTTTTCCGTTGATCACGAAGAAACGGCGGGTGGATTACGTTCTGATGTACAGCATAGAAAGGAATCCCCGCACCCTCCTGCAGTTTCTTCGACTGATCGAGTCCCGGCTGACACATGACCCCAGCTGGACAGTCGCGTCGATCGAGGCTGCATTGCGCAGCGTGGCCGATTCATCGAGCCTCGGTTGGGACCGTGCGCAGCGCTTGCTGAAGTGCTGCATCCTGTTTTCCGACTCGCCGCTGGAAATCGTGGAAAGCATCACGTTCCTGGGCAAGCACGAAACCTCGTCGAGGTTGAGATCAGCGGCAAACAATGTCGAACTCAGCCACCTGATCAACTGAGTCATATTGGCAACTCATGGATTCCGCTCAAAGTAAATCGCCGCCGTGGCATTCGGCCGCCACCCTGATGTGGCGCAGTCATCCCTGGTTGACGCTGGGCACGGTCCTGACGGGCCTCGTCAGCGGCATCGCGTCGATCGTGGGCGTCGGATTGATCAGCCGGGTGCTGCATGACGGGGAGGATCGACAGACGCTGTTGCTGCTGTTCGTTGCGGTGAATGTCGTCGCGGTTCTCTGCAGGAGCAGCGCTGCCGTGATGCCCTCCTATGCGTGCATGAAAGTCATGACGAGATTGCGCGTCAACCTGTGCAAAAGGATCCTGGCGACCCCGCTGGATGAAATCGACAGGCGTGGCGCGCCCCATGTCCTGACCATGCTGACCCAGGACATTCCGCAACTGAGCCAGACCCTGCTCACCCTGCCGACGATCATCGTTCAATCCGTCGTCTTGATATGCAGCATCGTCTATCTCGCCTATCTCTCGTGGATCGTTTTCGCTTCGACGATCATCCTGACCATCGTCGGCCTGGTGCTTTATCTGTTTTTCTATCGAAAGGCGGTCAATTTCACGGAGCGGGTTCGCGATGAATTCGTCCAGTTCAATGAATATACGCATGGCCTCGTGTTCGGCATCAAGGAGCTCAAGCTCAACAGGGCCAGACGGCGCTGGTTCACCCGAGCCGCGATCGAATTGTCGTCGAAGCGCGTGGCAGGATTCAATTACATCGAACGCTTCTGGTTCATGGGCGGCGACAGCATCGGCCAGATCACGGTAGCGGTCCTGCTCGGATTCCTGCTTTTCGGCGTACCTTCGCTCGGCGTCGTGGACCCTTCCGTACTCACGGCGAGCATTCTGGCCGTTCTGTACATGATGGGCCCGCTGACCATGCTGATCAATATTCTGCCGATCGTGGCCGAAGGCAAGACCGCGCTCGCCCGGCTGGCGGAATTCGGCTTTCTGCTCGACGACACGCAGGATTCACCCAAGGAACCGTCCGCCGCGGGCACCGGGGAATCGTCAGCGGCGAAGCCATGGAGGCGCATCGAGTTGAAAGACGTGAAGATGAACTACCGCGACAACGAGTCGTCGGCCGACTTCGTGCTTGGCCCCATCAATATGGCGATTCATGCCGGAGAGCTCGTCTATGTCATCGGTGGAAACGGCAGCGGCAAGAGCACGTTGGGCAAGGTGCTCAGCGGCCTCTATGCGCCTACCGAAGGCCATATTGCCCTCGATGGAAAAGTCATCGACGACGATGCCAGGGAACGATACCGCAACCTGTTTTCCGCCGTATTCACCGATTTCCATTTGTTCAACCGCATCATCGGGCCGGACGGGGAAAATGGCAGCATCGAACTTGCCCGGCAATACCTCGAAACCCTGAAATTGGCGGGCAAGATCGAGATCAACGGCAAGACGTACTCGACGACCAAGGCTTTATCGACAGGACAACGCAAGCGACTGGCGTTGCTGTGCGCCTACATCGAAGATCGTCCGATTTATATCCTGGACGAATGGGCCGCCGATCAAGATCCGGTTTTCAAGCGATTTTTCTATGAAGTGCTGGTTCCCGATCTGAAATCCCGCGGGAAATGCGTCGTGATCATCACCCATGACGATCAGTATTTCAAGCTGGCGGATCGAGTCATTCGCCTGGATAGCGGCCGCATCTTCTCCGATACGGCCATGTGTGCCGTGCAAGCCGAAGTCGCGGGATGAGCCGCGTGCCGCGCCGGATTCGGCGGCCGGCGATTCGTCGGCTGTCCCGGCTATCCGTTACAGACGCGTTCGCAGCGGGGTGTTTAAATCATGTCGGCAACCATGCGCGCACGCGCAGCTTCAACGTCTCATCAGGAATCCTTTCATGGAGTTCAGCAGATTGTTCGCACACGTCGGCGAAGCGATCTCGACCAGCGGGAGCCGACGCTTTCCCCGCATGATGTACAGCCTGATCTGCGCGGCGGTCCCCGTCGACGAGATCCGCATTTCGGAATTCGCGGCCGACGCCGCGCCTGACGGCGATCTCGGCGTGCGCAGCCTCGGCGCGGTCGGCGCGGCGCTCACGCAGGCCGGCCCGGCCGCTGCCTGTCACGGGCCGCAGATGCCGCCGCGCCCGGGCACGAGCCGCCTGCACGTCTCCGACACGCTCGCCGGCCATGCCCCCACCCACGCGCTGCTCGACCGCTTCTTCCTCATGCAGGCGGAGACCGTGCCGCCGCATCGCGTGCAATTCCACCTGGTGACCCGCAAGCGGGGCCACTATTACGTGATCTCGTTGTATCGCACGAATACGTTCGACGATTTCTCGCCGCATGAGCGGAGCTTCCTCAAGGAGTTCTCGCACGTGCTGTTTCCGATCGTCGAGAGCCATGTCGCGGCGCTCGATTCGGCTCCGCCGGTCGCCCGTGTGACCACCGCCGCGCCGCCGGCGACGCAATCGGGCCGGGAGCGCGTGGCGCGGCGGTTCGCCGATCGTTTGCGGCAAGCTGGCGTCAAGTTGTCCACGCGCGAGATCGAGGCATGCACGGCGCTGCTGGCCGGCGACACGGTGTCCGCCATCGCCGTGCGTTTCGCGCTGCGCGAAAGCACCGTCGAGACCTATCTGAAGCGGGCAGCCGTCAAGCTGGGCTTCGGCGGGCGTCATGGCCTGACGCGCTGGATGCTCGAGGAGACGGCCGGGACCGCCACGGACGCCGGCCGGGACGGCACGAGAAGCGCGCCGCGCGACTGCGCGGCGCCGTGCATCGGAACCTGAACGCTCGCGGCCCGAACGCGCGTGCTGCCTACGCAGGCGACGCGCGAAACGACACGGGATGGCGGCCGCCGGCCTGCCCATCCCGTCGCGTGCCGGCAATCCGGCCGGCGACGCAGACCGAACTGCCGCACCCTGTGACATCGCCGTCATCGCCCGCGACGACGAGCGGCGGCGCGGGCACGCGCGGCAGCCATTCCGGCACGTCGGCCGGCGGCATTCGACGTGCGTCGGGTATCGACGTCCGCGCCTGGCGTGACGGCATCACGCGGCCGACGCGCACGGCACGTAATCGTCGATCATCCATTTCGTGAGCCCGTGCCGGCCGCTGATGCCGAGCTTCACTGCGGCGCGCTTGATGTACGTCTCGACCGTGCTTTCCTTCACACCGAGCTCGGCGGCCATTTCGCGCAGCATCTTGCCCGCGAGCAGGCCGAGGCACACTTCGCTTTCGCGCGCCGACAGCACGACCGCCGCGCGCGCGAGCCGCGATTCGAACTCGTGGCGCAGCGCCTCGACGCCGGGCATCGCCGGCGTCGCACCGGGCGCCGCCGCGCATTCGAGTTCGCCGTGCCGGCGCGTCGACGCATGCCACTCGACGAGCGGCAGCAGCGTATCGGCGAAACTCTTCAGGAACGACATCTCCTGCAACGAGAAGTCGCGATGCGATGCCGTTCGATGCAGCGAGATCACGTAGCGGCGATTCGCCTTGCCCGACACGAGATGGCACTGAAATCCGCCGCCCGGCGCGCGCGGCGGCGCGACTTCGCCGCCATTGCCGCCATTGCCGCGCCGCATCAGCGGATTGATGTGAATGAGCTGCCGATCGCAGGCAGCCACGATCCGGTTCGACAGCGGATGCGCTGCCGGTTCCCGCTCGCCGTGCGCGGCCGGCCCGCCGCCGCGCCCGTCGTCGGCCGGCACGCCGAACGCGCCGAGCGATTGTACGCGGACAACTTCGCCCGCCGGCTCGTCGAGCGTCCATTCCGTCATCCGGGTGATCGCGAGCGGAATCGATTCGACCAGCAATGCATGCATGTCGGATGCGAACCGCTCACTGCCGGCGCTCGAAATCACCTTCCCGAGCTTCGCGAACATCGCGACCATCTGACTCTCCTTGTTGTGCGTGCTTGAGGACGGCGACGCAACGCCAGCGCGGGCGAGCCGGCGCGGTGTGCGCGGCGCGCGTTTCGTCACGCTTCGTCGCGCGCCTCTTTTGGCGGGCGACGCGCCGCCGCCATCGCGCGCCGATGCGTTCGGCTCACGCGAAACGGCGGCGCGCCGTACCCTGTTCAGCTCGATGCGGGATCGCGTGCGGGGCCGGGACCGCCGGGCAAGCATGCACAGCCCGCGATCTGCAGGACGCCATGCTCGTGCGAACGACCTTCAGGCACGGCGAGCGCAGCCTCGTCACCGACGATCGAACAGCCCGATGACAAGCATGAAACCGGCACGATGTTTCCTCCGTACTGGACGGCGCCATGCGGGCGGCGTCGCATTGATGGACGATCCCTTAGCGGCGAGCGCTGCAAGAAGCTGAAACATCCATTTCAGTCAATGAGCGTTGCTCGATGGAAACGCCATGCCGCCGGGCGCGCTGAATCCCTGAATCGGAAAACTCGGCGTCAGCCGGAGCTGACTTTATTCCCGTCGAATTCAACAAAAATCATGAACAAAAAACGAAACGGTTCTTTCCATTGAATTTGATCCCCGCATATCCCAGCCGCGTATGATAGCGACGATTTAAAATCCATGCAGTTACCGTGACGTCCATTTTTTAGTCACGCCGTGCGCGAGCCTGAAAATCGATCGATCTGCGAGCTGCGCAGCGGCGAGATTATAAGTTTTCTGGATAAATCAACATCCATTTACCACGAAATTTGGTAAAAATCGCCTAGGTGCCGCATACCACGGATTTTCATCCGAATGCCTTAATCGAGAGACGAATTGTTGATTTTCATCATGCTCTTCTCACCCACCAACCTGGCTTCAGGCATTGTCTGCCGGATATTGTTTCGCGTTTCTCAACGATCGATTCAATCTGTGTGCCGGCAAAGCATAATTCCCGTCGTCAGCCCGCACCAGCGCGCCGTTGATTACCCCTTCAAGCGATAAAAATCGCCACGACCATCATTTTCAGTGCCGCCGACACCGGTGTTGCAAAATATCCACAAATGGCGAAGCCATTGCCCGTCATAAAATTTCCATATTGAATGGCACTGAATTTGTCAACTCCACCGCTTGCCGTCCGATAAATAAATTGTTACGCTTTCCAGCGGAATAAATAATGCATCGTCAATCGATTTTGAACTACCGGCTGGTTTATTTAAAAAAACGAAACATGTAAATTAATATTCACGCGCAATCATCTTTTGTCGATCGTCGCGGCAAGCGCTTCGTCACGCGCTATTCAATCGAATCTCCCTCTCCGTTTGCCGGCAGGACAGGCCGACGGCCAATTGAAGAAGTCGCCAGGCGGTTTTCCGATTTCCTTTTAGACGTCCGTGATGGCGCGCGGCCGCGCATTGCCGAACGCACCGTCCTTTTCAATCCTGGGCCGCCAACACGCAACGCTTCCCGTGCGTCACGGCTGCCCGAATTGCCGCATGGGTCTCAACGCGCCACTTGTCGCCTTTCCACTCGCAAAACAATTCCGAAAAATTGGAGCACACCATGAGTCACGACTTCCGAGACGAACCTGCGCCGCGCCGCGCCTTCCTCGCCGACATGGCGAAGCTCGCGGCGGCCGGCGTCGTCACCGGCTGGACGCCGCTTTACCAGATTGCGGCGCACGCGCGAGCGGCCGGCGCGACACCGCCCGGCTTCCCGGCCAATATCCCGCTTTACAAGCAGGCGTTCCAGAACTGGAGTGGCGAGATCGCCGTGCAGGACGCATGGACCGCCGCGCCGCGCTCCGCCGACGACGTCGTCGCGGCAGTCAACTGGGCGCGCGCGAACGGCTACCGGATACGCCCGCGCGGCTACGTGCACAACTGGTCGCCGCTGACGCTCGACCCGAGCGGCGGCGCGGCGAACCTCGTGCTGCTCGATACGACGCAATCGCTCACGGCCGTCTCCGTCGACACGTCGGCGCGCCCGGCGCGCGTCACCGCACAAACGGGCGTCTCGCTGGAGGCGCTGCTCGCGACGCTCGAGCAATATGGGCTCGGCATGATCGCCGCGCCCGCGCCGGGCGGCATCACGCTCGGCGGTGCGCTCGCGATCGACGCGCACGGCACCGCCGTACCGGCGGCCGGCGAGACCCTGCAACCGGGTCACACCTACGGCTCGCTGAGCAATCTCGTGGTCGCGCTGACCGCGGTCGTGTTCGATCCGGCCCGGCAGCAATACGTGCTGCGCCGGTTCGAGCGCGGCGATCCCGAGATCGGCGCGTTCCTCGCGCACATCGGGATGGCGTTCGTCGTCGAAGTCACGCTGATCGCAGGCCCGAACCAGCGGTTGCGCTGCCAGAGCTTCGTCGACATTCCGTCGTCCGAACTGTTTGCGCCGGCCGGCACGCCGGGCCGCACGATCGCGTCGTTTCTCGATCGCTCGGGCCGGATGGAAGCGATCTGGTTCCCGTTCACGACCAGCCCGTGGCTTAAGGTCTGGACGCCGACGCCCAGCAAGCCGCTCCTGTCGCGCGCCGTCACGCAGCCATACAACTATCCGTTCTCCGATTCGATCTCGCAGTCCATCTCGGATCTCGTCAAGCGGATCGTGATCGGCGGCGAAGGCGCATTGACGCCGTTGTTCGGCCAGACGCAACTGGCCATCACGACCGCCGGCCTCGCACTCACGCTGAGCGGGGACATATGGGGCTGGTCGCGCACCGTGCTGCAGTACATTCGGCCGACGACGCTGCGCGTCACCGCGAACGGCTACGCGATACTGGCGCGGCGCGCCGACGTGCAGCGCGTGATCAGCGAATTCGTGCAGTTCTATCAGAATCGCATCGACGCGTACAAGGCACGCGGCGAGTACCCGATCAACGGTCCGGTCGAGATCCGTGTCACCGGTCTCGACAAGCCGGCCGATGCCGGCGCCGGCGCGGTCGTTCCCACGCTGTCCGCGCTCAAGCCGCGCCCCGACCACCCCGAATGGGACATCGCCGTATGGTTCGATATCCTGACGTTACCGGCCACGCCGGGCGCCGATCGCTTCTATCGCGAGATCGAGCAATGGATGCTCGCGAACTACACCGGTTCGTATGCGACGCTGCGCCCCGAATGGTCGAAGGGCTGGGGCTATACCGACACGGCCGCCTGGCAGGACGGCACGATGCTCGCGACCACGATCCCGAACCTGCATCGTGACGGCCAGCCGCCGTCGAGCAGCTGGGATGCGGCGCGCGCGACGCTCGAACGCTACGACCCGAGCCGGATCTTCCGGTCGCCGCTGCTCGATCGGTTGATGCCGTAGCGCTCCCTGCGGAAGCCGGGCAGGGTTCGCCATAACCCGTCCAGCTCAATTCTCTCCGCAGTGCGGAGAGAATTGGCTCATCAGGAAACCCCTCGGCCGCGCGGATCAAATCGACAAACGCACCAATAATCGCTGACGGCGCCGCAACGCGCGCGTGTGGAATTTTCCATTCATGGCGCGTCAATCGAAAATACCAGGCCCGGCAGCGTTGTCAGGCCGCTATCGGTCGATTATCAAGGGCGACCGCACCCAGCCGGTCGCCCCTCCCCGCCTTACGCCGCGGCTGCTTGCGCCCACGGTGGCCGGAAATCCGGCCCGACATGCAGGCTGATCGCAGCGTCGAGCCGCTCGACCGCGTCCCGCTCGATACGCGTAATTCCCGGATGCCAGATATCGACCAGCAGGCAAACCCGCGGCTCGTCGCTGTCGTTCCAGCTCTCATGCTCGAACGTATCGTCGAAAATGATCGCGCGCCGGTCCGGCCACTCGCGGGTCTCGTCGCCGACGCGCAGCCGCGAGCCGCGCGGCACGATCAGCGGAAGCTGGCAGGTCAGCTTGAGATTCGTCGTGTCCGAATGCGGCGGAATCCGCGTACCGCCCTGGATCACCGAAAAGATGAAGGCGCCGCTCGGGCTGAGGAAATCCTGCACCTGCCGCATCAGCGCCGCGGTGCGCGGGCAGCGGCGGCAATTCTCCTCGACCTCGGGCTCGCCCTTGCGCCTGAAATAGAACGACCCCCAGTCGTCCCGCCGGATCGACTCGAAACGTCCCGCCACCTGCTCTTCGTACGGCAGCAGCATCGACGTGGTCACCTGCGCGAGAAACTCCTCGCGCAGGTTGTCGACCGACGCCTCGATCGTCGACGTGAACGCCTCGAGCTCCGGATAATCGGACGCCTCGTACCACGGCTTGCCGTCCAGCCCCGGGAAATAGAACAGCAACGGCCGCTGATGTTTCGGCAACTCGGGCAGCGGTACCCTTCCCGTGTTGATGTCGACGCACTCGATCACGCGTTCGAGCTCCGCTACCCCGTACTGCGACACGAGCGCCTCCAGCGTTTCGTGAATCGCGTTGCGCATCTCCTGTTTCAAAGTGGCTCTCCTTGGCTATCGTGGGGTGACACACTAAAAAGATTGCCGCTACCGCATGGCGCATCACACATGAATCGAACCGGCGCGCCGTGCCCTACACACGCGCCGTCGCCTTCGCCGCATCCACCGGGTCGGCGGCCCAGCCGCCGATCGACGCGCCGTACCCGGCCGCCGCCGCAACCAGCACGCCGACGCCACACCACACCGCCTGCACGCCCCACCGGCTGACCAGGTAGCCGAGCAGGATCGACGCGATCATGCTGCCGAGCTGGAACACCAGCGAAAAGAACGAGACGGCGCGCGATCGCAGCGCATCGGGCGTCCGGTGATGCAGCACCGCATTGACCACCGCCCCGGCGATGCCGAGGAACAGCGCGACCCCGCTCAGCACGACGCCGAACGCGACCACGTGAAACGCCCAGCGCGTCAGCACGAGGCTCACGGCGAGCCCGGCGAACGGCAGCGTCACGGCGAGTGCCGGCCGTGCGGCGCAATGCTTCATCACGCGATACGACACCCAGCCGCCCGCGCCCTTGACGACCAGCATCAGCGTGAGGAACAGCCCGAACGCCCAGGTCGCGCCATGCGTCGGCACGAGCGTCTTCAGCACCACCGGCCAGTAGCTCTCCAGCACCGACACGACGCCGCCGAGCAGCATGCAGAGCAGAATCAGCGGCCGCACCGCGCCGCCATGCCACGCGAACCGAGCCAGTTCGCGAAGATCGTCGAGCATCCTGCCCGCCGGCACCGCCTCCTGCGGCGCCTGCTCCGCCTCGGCGAAAAACCACGACGTGAGGCCCAGCAGCACGATGAACAAGCCGCACGCGAGCGCCAGGCCGATCTTGTACGGGTTGTCGAACAACCGACTGCCGATCAGGTCCGGGAGCACGCCGCCGACCAGCGACATGCTCGCGAGCCCGAGCGCGGAGGCCAGCTCCGCGCGGCCGAGGAAATACGGAATCCGCTTCGTCTCGCCGTGCTCGCGCAGCAGGCCGACATACCACGCATCGACGGTGCCGGAACTCATCGCGCGCGCGATGCCGAAGCTCGCCGCGGCCAGGTACAGCATCGGCTTCTGGCTGAAGCACAGCATCAGCGCGCAGCCGACGCTGTTCATCAGCAGCGATACGCGATAGGTCCGGATGCGGCCCACGCGGTCGGCCATCGCGCCGAACGGCAGCTCCAGCGCGATGGTCGACAGGCTGAACAACGCCGCGTAAAGCCCGATCTCGAACAGCGTGAAATGGTTGTGCAGCAGGAACAGCGTGACGACCGGCAGCACGAGGCCGAAGGTGCCCCACAACGCCGCCTGCTGCAGGCAGTACCTCAGGTGGACCGTCATCGGCTGTCCTTGCCGTCGGACTCGAGCAGCAGGTACTCGCCGTCTTCCGCGCTGCCCGCGCCGATCTCGACGAAGCCGCACGCAACATAGAACGCCAGCGCCGGCGCGTTGGCGCGCAGGCACTTGAGCCGGTAGCGCGTTGCCGGCCAGCCCGGCAGCGCGCGCAACAGCGCCCGGCCGATGCCGCGCCGGTGGTGCGGCCGGTGCACGTACAGGTGATGGATGAAATGGTCGGGCTCCCAGACCGACACGAAGCCGGCAAGTTGCCCGCCGTCGTCCTCGGCGACCCTCAGCCGCTCGCCTTCCGTCTGGGCGTCGAAGTCGGCCAGCCGGAACGCGCCGGCCGGCTGCCAGACGAAGGCCTCCCGGCGCGAGCGCAGGAACAGCTCGCGCAGCGCCGGCATATCGGCGGCCACAGCGTCACGTACGGTGATTCTCATGATTCGCTTACCTCGCGGCGGTCGTGGTTGCCGGGCCGGTGCAGCCGGGCAGGCTCTCCATCACGCCGGCGACGAAGCGTTCGGTGTCCCAGCTCCGGTCCACCGTCGCGCCCAGCCGTGTGATGACCGCGCGGCACGACGGCACGATCACCACCAGCTGGTGATTGAAGCCGTCCATCATCATCAGGTCCTCCGGCAGCGACGGAAACCGGCGCGCGCCGTCGACGCTGGCGTTCAGCCACAGATGCGCGCCGCGTCGGCCGTCGTGCCGCGCCGCCTGCGGCGTCGCCATGAACCGCACCCAGTCCGGATCGACGATGCGCGTGCCGCGCCACACGCCGTGCTGCAGGATCAACTGGCCGAGCTTCGACCAGTCCCGCGCCGACGCCAGCATGTAGCTGCCGCCGACCAGCGTGCCCGACGCGTCGGGCTCCATCATCGCGGTGCGGATGCCGAGCGGCTCGAACAGCCGGGCCCGCGCGAACGGCACGATGTCGAGCGGTCGCGGCGAGACCGCGCGCGCGACGATCTTCGCGACCAGCACGCTGCCGCCGCTCTGGTAGTCCACCTCGCGGCCGGGCGGGACCTTCAGCGGCCGGCTCGCGACGAAGCGCGCCATGTCGGTCGACTGGTACAGCATCTTCGTCGTGTCCGAGCCGGGCAGATAGCCTTCCTGGTAATCCAGCCCGCTCGTCCATTGCAGCAGGTGCCGCAGCTGGACCGCCTGGCGCGGATCGCCGGGCGACGCCCAGTCGTCCAGCAGGCGATCCTGCCCGAGCGTCAGCTTGCCGTCGCGGGCCAGTACGCCCGCCAGCAACGCGGTGACGGTCTTTGTCATCGACCAGCCGAGCAACGGGGTGGCGGCCGTGACGCCCGGCGCGTACCGCTCGCCGACGATCTTGCCGTCCTGCCGCACGACCACGGCCAGCGTGTTGCGCAGCGACTCCGGCGACGGCTCCCCCATCGCGCGCTCCAGTACGTTGCGCAGCGCCGGTGGAGAATCGGACGGCGCGGCATCGTCGACGTTGTCGGCATCGGCCGCGGCGGGCGGCAGCGCGAGGTCGCGGCCCTGTGCGCGCAACGCGTCGATCGCGTCGGCCGGCGCGATCGTGCAGCCGAGGCCCGGCCGGTACAGCGCGACCGTCGAGTGCAGCACGCCGAGCCCGGCGGCCTCGACGGTCTGTCGCGCACGGTCGATCCGGTACGTGACGAGGTTGAACAACGGATTGATCGGCTTCACTTCGCGTGAGAACAGGGTGCGTGCATCGCCGTCGCCGCCGGCAAGCACGCGCACGCACAGGTAATGCGACGCATAGCCGGTCGCGGCAGGCAGCGCCCAATACAGCAGGCCCGCGGCAATCACCAGCAACAGCAAGACTGTGACGGCGAGCATCTTGAAGACGGCAGCGACACGGGACGGATGACGATCCGGCATGGGGGTTTTCCTGGTTCGACGATTCGACGAAACGATGCGGGCGGCCACGCGGCCGCCCGCGCTCAGAGAATGATTTCCTTCTTCAGGTACAGTCGCTCGGACTGGATGTCGTGCGCGTGGCAGCGGGCGATCAGCTTGTCCGATTCGACGATCGGCAGCGAGGTCGGCGCGTATTCGATGCTGGAGATGAACTTGAGCCACGGCTCCGCGCCCATCGCATAGACGAAGACCTGGCGCGGCGCGAAGCACTCGACCAGCGGCCACGCGCGCGCGCAGTCGGAGCCGTTCAGACGGCGGTTCTGGTCGAACTGCCGCCCGAGCGGCTCGTTCAGCAGCGCGCCGTAGAGCCACGACATCGGCGCGCCTTCGCATTCCATGCCGATGAACAGCGTGCCGATCCGGCCGATGCGCTGCGCGATGCGCCGGTAGAGCTCCGGCTGCAGGTTGTTCGAGTCGGCCGCGAACAGCATGCTCTTGCCGTTCACCTTGAGCGCGAATGCCATCTTCGCGGCGATATGCAGATCGCCGTGCTCGCCGAGGAATGGCAGCGCAACGATCTCTCCGCCCGGCACGGGCACGCTGTCCAGCTCGCCGACCTCGATCACCCGCTCGAACCCGCACGCCTCGAGCGCGAGCCGGATCGACGGGTCCTGCAGGAACCCGCCGTGGCTGCGCGGCACCACCAGCGTGCCGATCCGGTGCCGGAGCTGCAGCAGGCTCTCGAGCACGATGTGATCCTGGTGGTTGTGGGTCAGCAGCACGTAGTCGATGCGCTCGGGCAGATCCGCGAAGGTGAACGGATCGTCGCCCTGGCCGAGCGGATAACCGACGATCGGATCGGTCAGCAGCGAAAATTCCCCGGTTTCGACCAGCACCGTCGCATGGTTGAAGTAGCGCACCCGCACCGGCTGCCCCGCGCGCGCCGGCACCGACGGCGGGCGCGGCGGCGGCGCGTCGGTGAACCAGGTTTCGAGCGCCGCGCGCCGCGCGGCACCGCCCTCAGCGTGCGCGAGCAGACGGTCGATCAGGTCCGGCGCGGCGCCGGCGTGACGGGCCGCGAACAGCTCGTCGTACAGCACGTCGCGGAACGGCAGGCGGATCTGCACCATGTGCTCGTCGGGAAAGCGTGGCGTGCTGAGCATGAAGCTGCGGTCGTCGCTGGTCGCGAGGAAGCCGTTCACGCTCTGCAGTGCGTCGAGATAGCCGGCGCTGTCGTACAGCAGCCGCTCGAACAGCCGATACGACGCGTGGCCGCGCAGGTCGTAGCCCAGCTCGACGAAACCCTTCAACGGCTCGGGCACCCGCGCGTACAGCGGCGACAGCGTATCGCCGCTCCCTTCCCGCGCGAGCAGTTCGTCGAGCTCG
>Ga0207667_10003820_pt1 | contig 18517 bp, 20 predicted proteins | sample KBSCornC52_FD_184301 | JGI IMG/M metagenome (GOLD analysis project Ga0207667, IMG submission 184301) | Corn rhizosphere microbial communities from Kellogg Biological Station, Michigan, USA - KBS Corn C5-2 (SPAdes) (version 2) | ecosystem: Host-associated > Plants > Roots > Rhizosphere > Soil ...
GAGCTTGCTCGCTGGGGTGGAGAAGACCTGGGTCCAGCCCCCCGAAGACCCGAGGGCTGGAGAGAGTGCTGAAAAGGTCTGTTTTGCTTAAGGGCACGGCTTCAGCCGTGCCGCAAGTGCTTTGTTTGCAGTGGGGGCTTCAGCCCCTGAGGTACGTTTTCGTTTGTAGCGTCACCTCTTTCAGCATCCTCCGAAAGCCCGACACATCCATGCCTCCACCATCCGTCGACCGAAGGCCACGCTTTGCCAAGGGCCGAAGGCCCGACACATAACAGCCTAGGCCGAAGGCCTAGGTCCAGGCCCACCCCAGGGCCAAAGGGCTGAAGGCCCGACACATCCATGCCCCCACCATCCGTCGACCTGAGGCCCGCTTTTGCTACCGCTCGTTCCTCACTCCTCGCGCCTCATTATTTTTCTTCAAGATCCCCAGCAAAATCGCATGTCAAGCCCCAAAACCATCAAAAAACCCGCAACCATCACATAACAAACGAGAACTTCCCCTTCCAAATCTGGCGGGTTAGTTTCTCCTCACCCGCTACAATAGAAGTAGACCAACAAGCCCCGTCCAAAAGACGGGGCTTTCACATGGTACCGGGCCTACCGAAGTCCAAAGGTATGTCATTTATTTTGAATACTTTAGGACTTAAAGTATGGGGAGGGGGTACCCCGGAAAGGAGTATCCACCCTCGCTTTGCCATCTTGATCGGTGTAAATAAGTGTTAAGCCTTTGACGCAGCTCCATCCGCAGTCAACTCCGCGCACCAAGCGTAAAGATGTAGTCCCGCATATCCTCGCCGGTCGTCGGCAGACTTCCCAGTCTTCCCACCGTGCCACGCTCCATCCACAGCCTCAACCAGTAGTACCCATGCACCCGGGCGAGGCGCGACTCAACTGGCTGCTTCTGTTCCAGAATTGCAGTAATTCTCGCCGCCAGAGTATCGGCATCGGAAAGCTGTTCCTGTCTCACGGCAACTGTCTCGCACTCCATCAGCCTGCTTCGCGCGATCATAAGCTGCGGAGCGGTGACCAGCCCGCTTACCACCTGCAACTCCGTCATCTGCTCTACCGCGAGTGTCACCGAAGCATCCAGCCTGTCTTCAACCCCCAGGTACAGGATCTTCGACCCGGCCACGCGCAGCGGCAGCAACCCAAACTCCTCCACGAAGAGCCGTGGCATCACCCGCGCCATCGTCTCGGGAGAGAATCCCTCCGTCGTCAGCACCGGACAGTTCCACTGCACACTCAGCCCACGCGCCACCTGTTCAGCGTCCACGCCACACTCAGCGATCAGCCACTCCCCGATGCGTCCCGTCCCATTCTCCCTCTGCGCCTCCAGCGCCCTCCGCAGCTGCGCCTGTGTAATCCATCCCTGCGCCAGCATCACCAACCCCAGCGGAACCCGATGCCGGTGCGGAGCCGCCACCACGCCGTCGCCCAACTCACGCCGCACCGCCACCCGCGCCATCGCCAGCACGCACCGCCCGCTGCATCCCCACTGCCCCTCGAACACCGGCCGCCGCCTGCTCCGCCAAGGCATCGCCCATCCACCCGCGCACTCCGCACTCCCGCACAACCGCCGCCGCCCCTCCACCGCCGGCGCCGGACGATACTCATCTCCCCCCCACACCCCCCCAGGCAACTCCGCACGTTCCTGGCCACTTATTTTTAGAAAAGGCATCGAATACTCTCCAGTCGCAGTTGCGGTGTTGCTACTTCCGTAATGCGCAGTGCAAAGTTGCCGTTCATCACGACCACCTCGCCCCGCGCCACAATCCGGTCTCCCACCACGAGGTCCACTGGCTCCGAAACATGCCGGTCAAGTTCCACCACATCGCCCGGCCCCAGTTCCAGCACCTCCCGCAGCGCCATCTCCCGCGATCCAAACTGGAGCGTCGCATCCAGCTCGATGTCGCACAGCAACCCGATCCCCGCTACCTCAACCCCAGCAACCTCTTCTGAATCCATCATCCCGTCCTCTCTCAATTCACACTCCCCGCGCTGGCCATGCCATCGCTCCCCGCCCCTACGCTCAACCCCACCCTCGAAGCCTCGCTACCGCATTCCCCCTCAATCTGCGCCCCGCGATGTTCCCCCGTCCGTACCGGGTAGGCACGGCCAAACGCCATCCCCGCCACTCGCAGTTCCGAAGCCGAATAATGCGACAAGGGCAATCGCAAGATCATCCCTGGCGTTAGCGCCGTCAACTCGCTTGCTCGCAGCCGCATCGGAGGAAACTGCAGGAGCGTCCCGATCTTCACCTCGCCCATCAACTCCCGGACCCGTGCATGAGCCTCTTTCGACCGTCGTCGCGGTCGATCCCCCTCCGAGATCAGCCGCCGCAGAATCGCATTCAACACCACGGCCGGCAGGCAAAGGTTGATCGTGCCCTGCGCCTCCGGCATCTTCGCTTCAAAGCTCACGCACAGCGTCTTCTCGGTCAACGTCAACATCCGCGACACTGCTGCCTCCGTCTCGCGCTTCTCAAAGACAAACACCAGCCCCACCGACTGCCACGCCAGGTTCAACTCCTGCACTGCCATCTGCACCACGGAAGTCAGGATCGCTTCTTCAATATCCGTCAACTCACGGATCGGCCATGCCTGCCCGACTCCGCCCAGAAGAACATCGACGATCGGCGATGCAATCGCCATGTCGAATTCCAGCAGCCCCACAGCCCCCAGCGGCTCCAGTCGAATCGAACAAACATAGGTGGGCGCAGAAAGCCGCTCCAGAAACTCATTGAACGGCAGCTGCTCCCCTGCTACCAGCTTTACCTTGAACTGTGCCCGTAGCCACGCCCCTAGCGTATGCATCAGGTTGCGCGCGAACAAATCGTTGACCGAACTGATTGCTCGCATCTGATCGTTGCTGATCTGCCCTGCCCGGCTGAAGTTGTACTTCTCCAACGGAACTTCCACGTCTGGTGCAGGCGACTGCGCGGCAGCGTTCGCTCCCGCAGCCGCAAACAATGCATCGATGTCTCCTTGCCCAAGCTGCTTCCCCATACCATCCTCCTTTCGTTTTACCGATCTCGTCTTACGTCTCGTCCTGACTCACCGGCTTGTTCTTCAACGTGCAGACGACCTATGCCTGGCCTTCACTGCCTTGCTGATATCGTCCGATCCACCGTTGTGCAGGCCAGCGAGTGATACCCGCAATCGCACAACAGCAGACGAATGAATCTGTGACACCCGCGACTCCACCACGCCTAGCGTCAGACCAATCTCTTTCATCGTCAGCTCTTCGTAGTAGTAGAGCGTCAGCACCATCCGCTCCTTTTCTGGCAACTCATCGATCGCATCGGCTAATCTTTGTTTCATCTCCCCCTTCAGGCAGAGAAACAACGGGTCGTCCTCAGGCGACCCCGGAATATAGGTCAGTTCCTCATCACCGGAATCCTCGGATCGCTCCATATGCAGGCTGCCGATCTCAAGCCCTTTTAACTCTCCCAACAGGAGCTGATACTCCGACAAGCTCAGGTCCATCTCCCTGGCAATCTCCTGCTCTGAAGGCGCTCGCCCCACCTTCTGTGTCACCGCTCGCACAGCTTCCTCTACCGCTCTGCCTTTTCGACGTAGCTCTCGCGGGCTCCAGTCCAACGTTCGCAGAGAATCGAGGATCGCCCCGCGAATCCTGAACTGTGCATAGCTCTTGAATTGCACCTTCTTGGTGTGATCAAACTTCGAAAACGCATCGATCAACCCAACCACCCCTGCTGAAATCAAATCGTCCAGGTCGACATGCTGCGGCAGACGCTCATGAATACGCCGCGCCAGATACCGCACCGTCGGCAGGTGTTCCATCAGCAATAGGTCGCGCTCCGTCGCAGCCCCACTCTCAACCGGCTCGTCCGCGGCTTCATCGTTTCCTGTGAAGGGAGCAAACACCGTTGAACCTGTCGTGTCGCCCATCGCCAGAGCCAGCTCGCCCAGCGACGTCTCCACCTCGCCAAAGAGCTTGCCCTTCGACAACCTCTGAAAAACCTGCACCGGAATCGCACTCCCTACACTCATTCTTTTCTCCCCGTCCCTGCTTGTTCGTCGTGCCTTCATTCCTGCCTGTCTCCCGACGTTTAGCCAACTGTCCCTATACTTCGTACACGAATCTCCGGCGGAATCTCTCCCGGTGCCAGCACCGTCACCTTAGGCAGAAACGGTTCCAACCAGCGACGCACGTGATAACGGGCTGGACTCGGACATAGGAGCACGGGAAGTGCCGAGGTCGAGGCACCTCCGGTTAGGCGTTTCACAGATTCCACAAGCCGCTTTAGAAAATCCGTAGGCATCCCCCCCTGTCGCGCGCCATCCCCGAGCAACAACGCGCTTTGCGGATCGAACGTATTCAGCAACTCCGTCTCCAGCCCCTGCTCCAGCATCAGCACGCGCAGCCCGCCCTCGCCATCCAGCAACGGATGCACCAGCCCGCGTCCCAGCGACTGCCGCACGCTCTCCACCAGGTGCACCAGGCTCTTCGATTGTTGCGACGCCTCCACCAGTACCTCGAGAATCGCTCCCAGGTCACGGATCGAAACCTGCTCCCGCAGCAACTGCTGCAGCACCCGCTGCACCTCGCCCAGGCTCATCAGCTTCGGCACCAGCTCCTCCACCAGCTTCGGATACGCCTCGTTCATGCTGTCCATCAGCCGCTTCACCTCCTGCCGCCCCAACAGCTCATGCGCGTGTCGCCGAATCAACTCCGCAAGATGCGTCCCAATCACCGTCGTTTGATCCACCACCGAGTAGCCCGCCGCCAGTGCCTGCTCCTCCAGCCCCGGCTGAATCCATCGCGCCATCACGCCAAATGCAGGCTCCCGCGTCTCTAACCCCGGCAGCGCGCGCGCCTTCGGGTCTGCATTCACCGCCAGCAGGCAGTTCTGCTCCGTCTGCCAGCGCGCAATTTCAATTCCGCGCAGACTCACCACATACTCCCGAGGCTTCAGCCGCAGATTATCCGTGATGTGGATCGGCGGAACGATAAACCCAAGCTCCGTCGCCAGGTGCCGTCGCAACGCGCGCACCCGGTTCAACATCTGCCCACCCTGCTTCTCATCCACGATCGGGATTAACTGAAATCCAATCTCCAGCGTCAGCTCATCCATCTTCAACAACGACGCCAGATTCTCGCCCACTGCCGCATCGGCTCCCTTCGCCTTACCGCCAGACGCAACACCAGCCTCTTCCTCCAATACGAGCGAATCTTCTTTCGCAGCAGGCAACTTACGAGCAATCAAACCGACCCCCACGGCCATCAACACAAACGACAACTTAGGCAGTCCCGGAATCAAAGCCAGTGCAAGCAGTACGCCACAGGCAATCCAAAGCGTGTTCCTCTTGCGAAATAGCTGTATCCCAAGCTCATCATCCAAAGCTCCCGCCGACGAAGCCCGCGTCAGCACAATGCCGCCGGCAATCGACACCAGCAGGCTTGGGATCATCGTCACCAGGCCATCGCCCACGGTCAAAATCGTGTATGTCTGGACCGCGGTAGAAAGGTCCACGCCCTGCTGCAGCACACCGATCAGCAACCCCGCCACAATGTTGATTCCCGTAATCAAAATCGTAGCCAGCGAGTCCCGCTGATTGAACTTCGCCGCGCCATCCATCGCACCGTAGAACTCCGCCTCCCGTGCAATCGCCTGCCGCCGCTTCCGCGCACCCTGCTCGTCGATCAGTCCCGCGTTCATGTCCGCGTCGATCGCCATCTGCTTGCCCGGCAGTGCATCGAGCGTAAACCGCGCCGTCACCTCCGCCGTTCTCACCGCACCATGGCTCACCACCAGGAACTGGATCGCAATCAGCGCCAGAAACAGCACAAAGCCAACAACGTAGTTTCCCCCGATTACAAACTGCCCAAACGCCTCAATCACCGAACCGGCAGCATGCGTCCCCTCGTGCCCATGCAGCAGAATCATCCGGCTCGAAGCGATATTCAGCGAAAGCCGAAACAGCGTCAACAACAGAAGCAGCGTAGGAAACACAGAAAAATCCACCGCCCGCCGCAGCTGCACTGCAGTCAAAAACACAATCACCGAAGCCGTGATCGACGCCGCCAGCAAAAGGTCCAGCACAAAACTCGGTATCGGGATCAGCATCACAAACACCATGCTGACCGCCGTCACCGGCAACAATAATTTCTGCAGCTTCATCACCGAAAGCCCGCCACGCTTCATCGCAATCTCACTCACATCCCACCTCCGAATCCACGCATCCCAACCATCCCGGCAACAGCCGTCATCTGAACCTTCTCCCGAGCCTCACGGTCCCGCCGCATTCGCTCCTCCACCTTCTGCCGGTACAAATACGCCAGGATCCCCGCCACCGCCTGATACAGCTCAAACGGAATCGACTGCCCCGGCTCGACCATCCTGTACAAACTCCGCGCCAGCGGAGGATTTTCAATCATCGGAATCCCTGCCCACCGCGCCTCCTCGCGAATCTCCGCCGCCAGCAGGTCGCGCCCCTTCGCCAGCACCGTCGGCGCCGACATCGTCTCGAAGCTGAACTCCAGCGCCACCGCGTAGTGCGTCGGATTCAAAATCACCACGCTGGCCCGCGACAGATCCGCCTTCACCTTCCTCTTGCGCATCGCGCGTTGAATCTGCCGCACCTTCGCCTTGATCTGCGGATTGCCCATCGCATCGCGGACCTCCTCGCGCATCTCCTGCTTGCTCATCTTCAGCCGCTGATTCCAACTCCTCCACTCGGTCGCATAGTCCAACGCAGACCACGCCAGCGTCACCCACGCCGCATCCACCGCCAGCCTGTATGCAGCCGAAAACGTCGCAGGCAGCCGCACCAGGCTCATCACCGGCATCGGAATCATCAAGGCCTTCAACGCGCCCCATCCCAACACCACCATCACCGCCGCCGGCGCCATCGACTTCACCACTCGCGTAGTCGACCGCAGGCTGAATAAGTTCCCCAGGTTCTCTACCGGATTCAGCTTCGAAAACTTCGGCTCCAGTGCATTCGCATAGATCTGCACCCCGCCGCTCTGTGCCACGCCCGACACCAGTGCTCCAGCAAAACTGGCTCCCAGCACAAGCCCCACTGGCAGCAGTACCGGCCCAATCATCCGCCGCACGGCCTCGCTCCAACGCTGCTCTCCACTACGTCCATCCAGGCTGCTCTCCCCCACCGCTGCCGCGTGCAGGCTATCGACATATACTCTCCCCCAGCTCGCAACAAACCCATGTGCCACCGCGCCCATCATCAACACACCGCCAAGCATTGCCATCGCCGAGAGCAGCTCACGGCTATGCACAACATCGCCCTTCTCCTTCGCCTTCTTCTTCCGTTGTGGAGTAGCCTGCTCCGTTCCCTTCTCGCTCATACGGTCGCCATCAGCCTTCCCGCCGCATCCAGCAATGCCGTAAAGTGCCGCTCAATCCACCCCGGCCAAACCGCCAGGCTCCCAATCAAAACCACATACGCCACCATCGTCTTCAGAGGAATGCTCACCACCATCGCCGGCAGTTGCGGAGCCAGCCTTGACACCAGAGCCACCACCACCTCCACCGTCAGTGTCGCCGCCAGCACCGGAGCAGCCAGTTGCAGCCCAGCCAGAAAAATTCCCCCCGCCATCATCGCCAGAGCCGCGCCCGTCCTCGCCTGAATCACCGCCTGCCCCAAAGGCACGGTGCAGAAACTCCGCACCACCGCAGCCAGCAAAGTCCGATCCAGCCCTGCACCAATGATGACCAGCACGCCCATCCAGCTCAACATCTGTCCCAGCACCGGAGTTTCGATCATCGAGTTCGGGTCCATCAAATTCACCAACGAGAAGCTGAACTGCAACCCCAGCAGTGTTCCCGCAAACGTCAGCGCCTCATTCAACAGAGACAGCGACAGCCCAAACACCAGCCCCACGCCAAGCTCACCCAGCACCGCCCGCATATCGAGCACCGCCCGCGCACCCGGAACCGCGGCCACCGCAGGAGCCAGCAGCACGGTCATCGCAATCACAAAGCCGGCCTTGATCCGTGGCGCAATCGCCGCCGAAGAAAACATCGGCGCAAACACCATCAGTCCGCTCAGACGCACCAGCACCAGCACCCCCGCCGTCAGATACTGCGGCCAATCCTCGATCAATGCGCCAGCGTCCGGACTCATCCTGCCTCTATCCCAAATACCTGTGAAAATCGGTCAACAGTCGCACCGTATAGCCGACCAGTCGATGCACCGTCCACGGCAGCGTCACCATCGCGACCACAAACACCGCCACCAATCGCGGCACTGTCGTCAAGGTCTGCTCCTGCACGCTGGTCAGCGTCTGCAGCAAGCTCACCGCCAGACTCACCAGGCACGTGGCAATGAGAAGGGGCGCGCTCAACACCATCGCCTCCATCAACACTCGCCGCATAATCTCCACCGTCTGATCCGGTCCCACTGCCAGCCTCCGCAAAGCGCAACATTAGAAACTCTTAATCAACTGGTCCGCCAGCAGATGCCAGCCATCCACCATCACAAACAGCAAAATCTTCAACGGCGTCGAGATCACCACCGGCGGCAACTGCATCATGCCGATCGAAGTCGTCACACTCGCCACCACCAGATCCACCAGCAGGAACGGAAGAAACAGCACCGCCCCAATCTGAAACCCAGCCTTCAACTCGCTCAGGATGTAAGCCGGCACCACCACCTGAATCGGCAGGTCCTCTTTGCTGTTCGGCCGCGTCGCCATTCCAGCCGAAGCAAAGACAGCCAGGTCCTTCTCCCGCGCATAGCGCAACATGTACTGCTTCACCGGAACCATGCCGCGATCCAGCGCCTCCGCGCCAGTAATCGTTCCCGCGCTGTAAGGCGCGACCGCCGTCTGCTCCACTTGGAGCAGCACCGGCTGCATCAGAAACCACGTCATCATCAGCGCCAGACCCATCAAAATCTGATTGGAAGGAGCCGTCTGCGTCCCCAGTGCCTGCCGCAAAAAGTGGAACACCACCAGCAGCCGCACCATGGGAGTCATCGCCAGCAGAAGCGCCGGCAGGAGCGTCAACAGGGTCAACCCAACTACGATCGACCACGGCACGCTCCTGCTTCCCTCCAGCGCCTCCGCAATCGAGTCCTTCTTCTTCGTTCTCGCAGCATCCGCCCCAAAGGCCGCATCTAGGCTCTGCGCCGCACGATCTCTATTCCCGCGATGAGCTCGCATGGACGCAGGGGATGGGACCGCATGCAAAACACCAGCCTGCGCACGCAGCACCGGCGAGGGCAGTGCGAACGCCACCAAAATCAATCCTGCTCGCAAGAGCCTTCGGCCTACTGACATGTCTCGTCCAACCCTGCCACCGCATCCGACACGGCCTCGGCCTTCAACCGCACAATCGTCTCCACTCCCTCCGGCCCAAGACCCACGAGAAACCTCTCCCCCGCGCAACTCACCAACATCAGCTCTCTCTTGCCTCCAAGCGAAAGCGTCTCCACCAGCCGCATCTGCTTCCCCTGTACCTCGCGTAAACCGCGCCATCTTCGGAACGACTCAATCAGCCATCCAGCCAAGCCCTGCGGACCCACAGAAATTTTCTGTTGCTCCGTCGCTCTCGCCCTCTGCACTAACTGCATCCCGTTGCTCCGTCCCATAGACCCACCGTTCCATCCACAAAATCCGAACTCAATGTCCTGCTCCGTTCTTATCCGCGCAATCTTGCTCGACGCTCTACTCCAACCGCGTCAGCCGCAAGGCCATCCGCTGGTCCACCACTTCGAACTCGCTCCATCCCATCTGCACCTGGCCAACCTTCACCGGCACGTCTTCCGTATCCGGTGCCATCGTCTCAAAGACCTGCCCCTCGGCCAGCGCCAGCAGGTCGCGCACCGTGAAGCGGCTGAGCGGAACCTCCGCCCGTATCCGCATCCGCATCGCCGACAGAATCTCCCACGCCGGATGCTCCTCGATCCGTGACATCCACGGCGCTGCCGGAGGCATCCGAACCAGATCCAACCCCGTTGACATTGCCGACACAGGAGCGTCCGGACTCATTCCTGTTATTGCGATAGCCTTTTCCATCTCTGCTCCACCCCTCCAGCATCTTTCGCCCTATCGCTGCACCAAAAAATCAGTAAAGAACACATCGGCAACCTTTGGGTCCGTGTTGTTCGCCGCAAACGCCGCCTTCAACTCCGACTTCAGGCGCTCCTTGCCATCGGCAGCCAGCAGTCCTTCGGCACTCTGCCTCCCCAGGACCGTCAGCGCCGTATCCCGCACCGCAGCAACAGCCGCATCTCCGTCCTTGCCGCCCGCAGCGCTCTCATCGTCCTTGGTCTTGGCGCCTTTCGTTCCATCGATCACACGCAGCGTCATGGAGATCCGTAGATACGCTGTGCCACCGGCATCCACCAGGTTCACCAGCATCGGCTCCAGCGTCATCACGTGAGTCGGAAGCGGAGCAACGGGCCCAGCCTTTGCTGCATCCGCATGTCGGAGAGGCAATCGGCCCGAGCGGGCCATGTAGTACACAAGCCCACCGATTGCCAGCGTTGCAATCACCACTCCCAGCACCACGGCAATCAACAGCGGAACCACCGGGAACTTTGCCGGAGCCGGAGCAGGAGCGACAGGGGGAGGAGTACCAGCCAGAACAGTAGGAGAAGCAGCCATAATGTCAGGGAACAGTGCAACCAGGAGGCCACGACCCTCGACCAAACATTAGCGAATCTTCACGAGAGTGAACCCGCTCACGATCTCTACCTTCGGCAGCAGAAGAGGCAGCTAGCCGGCACCGAACCAACCCTCTGGTTCAGACCCCGCTCGCTGCCTCAAATGCTTCTCAACTTCTACCGAATCATCGCCAGCGTATCCTGCGTCACCGTATCGAACGTCGTCACCGTCTTCGAGTTGGCCTCGAACGCCCGTTGCGCCACAATCAGGTTCGAGAACTCGGTTGAGATATCCACATTCGACTGTTCCAGTGCATCATCGTCCACCGTACCACGCCCCCCCGTGCCGGCCACGCCAATGCTCGCCAGTCCGGATGCCGCCGTCGTCGTGAAGTTGTTGTTGCCTGTCACCGTCAGACCAGCGGTATTCGCTACAGTCGCCACCGCCACCTGTCCGATCGTCGACGTACGTCCATTGCTGAACTGCGCCGTAATCACGCCACTAGGATCCACCGTAAAGCTCTGATATACCCCGCTCGTGAATCCGTCCTGTATCGTCCCATTGTTGCTTGATGCCGTCGCCAGTTGCGTGACCGTAGGATTCCCGCTGCTATCGTTAAGGTTCCAGTTGAAGCTCATATCGCTCGCCCCGTCCGTCAGACCAGGAAACGTAATGTTCGCCACGCTTCCCGTCGGCGCAATCAGCTTTCCCGTCGGGTCGAACGTCAGCGTCCCGGTATTGTTCGACGGCACGCCCGCTGCATCACCGGCAGGCAGCGCCACCGTATAGTCCCATGTGTTTGTACCCGTCTTGGTGTAGGTCACCGTCGCCTGGTGGCTGGAACCGAGCGAGTCGAACATTGGAATCGGCGTCGTAAATGTTGTACCAACCGTCGCGCTCGCATTCAGGTTCGCCGTCACGGAGAAGTTCCCCGTCGCCTGCGCCGCCTCATTCGCCCCCACAGGAATCGTGATCGGCTGCAACCCCGCGTTCTGATTCACGACCCCATTCACCGCGCCATAGCCCATCACCTGCTGGCCATCGACCGTAATCAAACTGCCGCCCGAACTCAGTTGGAAGTTCCCTGCTCGCGTCAGCGACTGCACACCGTTCTGCTGCACGACAAAAAATCCATTCCCAGCCAGCGCCATATCGGTTGAATTAGACGTCGGAAGCAGGCTTCCCTGTAAAAAGTTCGTATTCGTCCCGGAGACCTTCACTCCAGCTCCGGTCTGGATCGCATCACCGGATCCGGACTCGCCAATCTGTTGATAAAACAGGTCCTCAAAAGACGCCGTCTGTCCCTTGAACGCAGTCGTATTGAGGTTCGCCAGATTATTACCAATCGTGTTCAGCGCGACTGAATCAGCTTTCAATCCAGACAGTGCAATCGAAAAATTTCCCATCTCGTTCTCCTTATCGATGAATCGTTGAACTTCCCGTTATCGCCATCCGCCAGCGACGATTAGCTCGCCAGTCTGATGCATCGTTTTCCAAATTCCGCTCTAGCTTCCCGTCGTCGCTCCGGTTGAGCTACCCGTCACAGGCGCTTCAATCGCCGTCAACCCTTGGTTGATCTGGATCAACTGCTGCAAACTGTTCACGCCCACCAACTGCTGGATATAAGCATTCGGATCCGTAGGCTGCGTGGGATCCTGATTCTTCAACTCACTCACCAGTAAAGTAAGAAAGTCGTTCGACGTAATATCCGATGCCCCTGCTGCCGCATTCGCCGCGGAATTCCCGTTGTTCGCAGCGCCTGTCGCCGGTGTATCTTTCGGCGCAGCCTGCGAAGCCCGGCTCCGCGGAGCCAGCGCCGACGCTACCGTAGACGATGCCCCCGAACTCACTCCTCCAACCGAATTCATCTGTAATCCATCCATCACTCACTCTCCTCTTTTTTCGTTCTGAATTTTCCCTGCCGCTCCTGCTCAAGCTCTTACGTTCAACCAACTCCCGCCGCCCGCATACGTCGCCGGCGATAGCAACCCATCCGCACCAACTCCGTTCGCGCCCTCATAGACAGCCTCCTCCACGTAGCTTGGAACCGGATTGCTCAATCTCTGGCGCGCCTCTCCCCCCTGATCGTTTCTCTGCTGCGTCTGTCCACTCCCATCGCCTCCCATCCCTCCGGCAAGGCTGTGCGAATCAGTCCCAGCCATCGCCGGATGAACGACAAGCGAATTTACGGCCACCTGCGCCTGCTGCAAATAAGCCGCCAGCGAAGGCAACTCCCGGTGCAGCATCTCCTGCCCTGCTGGCGAAGCAGTGGAAAGTGACGCATTCACTCCGCCTCCCGTCGCCAGTTCGGCCCGAATCTTCAGCCACCCCTGCGTTCCATTGGCGATCCCCACCTCAAGGGTCGTTGGTGTCGCCGCCAGCGTTCGATGCGCTCCATCCATCACCGGAGGTGTCACCCCGCCGCTCCCATCCAACTCTCCATGTCCTGCATGAAGCCCGGTGGCCGTCTGCGCGCTCCCATCCTGTGCTTGCACATTCGTGCTGACAGCACCTCCAACCCTATGCAAAGGCACAACTCCAGAGATCAATCCAGCAAGCGACAACCCCCCTGCCGCGTCATGCGATGGTCCCACGGCGGTATTAGCCTTCCGCCCCTTTCCGGCATCACCATCTCCAGTCGCCAACGCAAGCGCGACACTCTTTGCAGACTCACTTCCAGCCTTTGCCGAGCCAGCCTCATCCGCCGACGACACAACGGGCGCAGCGCCGGGCGCCGCCTTTCCCTCGCCCGGAGTCACTCCTCCGCTCTTGCCCACAACTGCCGCAGCCGCGCTCCTTTCAGAGCTCGTCGTAGAAATAGCCTTACCAATCATCTTTCCCGTCTCATGGTCGGAGCTGCTGGCCTTCGGCGTCTTTGCCGCCCCATTCGACTGCGCGGATACAGGCACAACTACCGCAACCGGTACAGAAGTGCCAACGAGCGCACCGCTATCCATAGTTGTATTTGCAACTGTCACAGCTACATTCCCAGTCGCGCCAGCAGTCTCCAGCGCCGTCGTATGCTCACCCTTTTGTTCTTGGCTTTTCGACGTCTGCTTTGCCGAAGCAACTGGCACAGCACCCTCTGCCGCACCTGTCTTCTTGTTCCCCGAAGCCCCTTCGGCGGCACGCAGTCCAACAGACCGCTCCTGCCCCTTATCCCTCACGGCCTCAGTAGAAATCGCATTTACCGCATCCTCAGTCGGTGCATCTTTCTGAACCGCCGGTTGCGTCCCCGCAGCTTCGTCAATCGTTCCTGCCAGTGATTTTTGTACCGCCCCAACATCTCTCTCAGGCGTCTGAACCAGCAAGCCACCCGAAACAGGATTCGCGCCACCCACCGTCGTCACAATACCAACGCTCGTTTGATTGCTCGTCTTTGCAGCTGGCACGGTAGAGACCAAGGGTCCATTCACACTCTTCGTCCCGGCCACATTCTTGTCGCCCTCTGACACTGCCCCCGCCTGAGCCGAACCGGTGCCCGCCTTTATCGCAACCAGCGTAGCAACCAGTTCGCCCGGGACCTGCAAAGGCGTGCGATCCTGCACCTCTGCAACACCTTCCTCTGAACTAGTCTTCGTATCCGCATCCACAGCCAGAGCAACTTCTTCATCGAAGCTCTTCGCAAACGACGTCCCCTTGGCTTGTGCTCTATCCGAGGACACAGCAAGGACGCCCGCCTGTTCCCTGCCGGCCGACATCACAACCGCAGTGGTCAACATGTCCATTCCTTTTTCCTCGTACATCAACGCTGCACTCCAACGGCCAAAGAAATCTCCTCCGGCATTAGGAAGCCTTCATCTGCTCATCCGCGTGTTGCTCACTCTGCTGATCTGTCCACCGCTGCCGCGCCAGAAACCGGTCATCCGAAGCGGTCTGCATCCGACGTTGTTCTTCGTTCTCCGCCCGTTCCCGCACACGCTCGACCACGCACTTGATCTGTTCACTCTTCAACCGACTCGCGACATACTCTTCTTTCGCCTGATCACTCAAACTCTCTCGCTCCCGCCGAATCTCTTCCAACCTCCGCCTCTTCGAGCCAGCCATCTGTCGCAGCGTCTCGGCCATCGTCCAACCCATGCGATCCCCGGTGGTCAAAGCCTCTCGGCCATGCAATCCGGCTGCCTGCGCCGCCTTGTGCTGCATGCCGATCGCCTGCTGCGCCTCACGTACCGCCAACATCTTCCGTTGCAAATCCACCGAGTGCATCTCCTCAACCGCCCCATAGAGAGCCGCCAGCCGTTTCAGCCCGTGCAAACGAGTTCGCATCGCTACAACTCCATCGCCTGAAGCTGTGCCACGGCCTCGTCGCTTGTCACGCGCTCACCGCTTCCTTGCTCCAGAAACGCCCGCAGCAAAGGCATCGCCCGCATCGCCCGATCCAGCTCCGCATCGGTGCCAGCCTTGTATGCTCCAATTCGAATCAAGTCCTCCGACCGCGCATACGCAGCCAGCAACCGCCGCGCCAGTGCTGCACGCGCCCTGTGCTCCGGCGTCGTCACGGTTGGCATCAGCCTGCTCAATGAATCCAGCACATCCACCGGCGGATACCAGCCCGCTGTCGCCATCGACCGCGACAATACCACGTGCCCATCCAGCAGCGATCGCACCGCATCCACCACCGGATCCTGCTGATCGTCCCCTTCCATCAGCACCGTATAGAAAGCCGTAATACTCCCGTTCCTGAAATTTCCCGCCCGCTCCACGAGCTTTGCCAACCGCGCAAACACCGATGGCGTATAACCCTTGCTAGCCGGCGGCTCTCCCGCTGCCAGTCCAATCTCTCTCGCCGCCATCGCATACCGTGTCAGCGAATCCAGCACCAGCAAAACATGCTTGCCCCTCGCTGCGTAGAACTCCGCCACCGCCGTAGCCGCCATCGCTGCCCGCATCCGCAGCAAAGGACTCTGATCGGACGTCGATACCATCACCACCGACCGCTTCCGCCCTTCCTCGCCCAGCGAATCCTCGACGAACTCCCGCACCTCACGCCCGCGCTCACCCACCAGGCCAACCACAGTCAGATCAGCTGCCGTATTGCGCGTCATCATCCCGATCAAGGTGCTCTTCCCCACGCCCGACCCGCCGAAGATCCCCACTCTCTGCCCGCGTCCCACCGTCAACATTCCATCCAGCACGCGCAGCCCCGTCTGCAGCGGCTCCCGGATCGGCTCCCGCTCCATCGCGTCCGGCACCGCTCCATCCAAAGGCCACATCTCGGCCACTCGCGGCGTCTCTCGTCCATCCAGCGGAGCGCCCAGCGCATTCACGATTCTTCCTTCCATCTCCGTCCCCACCGCAATCGCCGGTGTCACACCCATGGCAAGCACTGCGTCTCCATAGCGAATCCCCTGCGTCGCCTCCAAGGGCATCGCCAGCACATGCCGCCCGCGAAATCCAATCACCTCCGCGCGATGCCTCAGCCCATCGCCATCCACAATCTCGCAGCACTCGCCCACAGAGCAAAGCGGCCCCTCCGACTCCACCGTCTGCCCATTTGCCTCGACCACGCGTCCGCTCCATCGCCACGCTGGCCGCGCTCGAAGCTGCGCAAAATAAGGTCCCAGGCACTCGGGCGCGTCCAACCCCAGCTCCCTAACCATCAAGCCGGCCTCTGCTGCAACAGATCAAAAAATCCTCGCTCGATCTCAGCCAACTGAGCGCCCACGCCCAACTCCACCCTTCCAACGCTAGTATCGAGCACACACTCTCCCGCTCCCAGCCTCTCATCTCCAATCAACCGCACAGCAGACTCTGTCTCCCCTGCAACAACTTCACGCCACCTCTCGACATCCTCCACAGGCACGCGCAACACCACCGCGCTATCCTCCGCCACCTTCTCGAGCGCTACTCGAACAGCCGCCGTCAGCAACAAAGGATCCACCTGCGCCTCCCTGTGCAGCACGCGCGCCGCAATCGCCAGGGACAGCTTCACCACCTCAGCCTCCACGCCCGCAAAATATTTCACCCTCTCCCGCGCAAACTCTTCGCACGCCCGCGCAACCATCGCTCGCTCTTCCGCCACCCGTTCGGACAGTTCCGTCTCCCACTCCGTCCGAGCTTCCACTCGCGCCTCTGCTCGTGCAGCTTCCATCCGAGCCAGCGCTTCGTCCGCCTGCAACTGCATCCGCGCCTCCAGCGCCGCTGGCTCCTCCTGCACAACCGCCTCCGCAGCCAACTGTGACGGCTCCGACTCCGCGTCCTGTCCCACCGAATGAAACTCCAGCCGCGAAACAACTTTCTTACTCGACTCCACACCCGGCAGCCCCAAAGGGAATCCCATCACGCGGCCATGATCTGCTCGATCCTCAGACGGCGAGTTCATCATCCACCTCCATCTTCAGAATCATTCGTCCCTCGCTCTCCAACTGCCGCGCCAGCGCCAGCAACTCCTGCTGTGCATGTCCCACATCCCGCATACGGACCGGCCCCATCACCTCCATGTCTTCCTTCAGCATCTCCACCGCGCGCGAGCTCATCGCCTTGAACAGGTGCGCCTTGATATTGTCGCGGCTCCCCTTCAGAGCCAGCGCCAGCACCTTCTTGTCGGAAGCGCCCACAAATTCGCGAATACTCTCCGGAGGCACCGTCAGCAAGTCTTCAAACGTAAACATCAGGTTCCTGATTCCGATCGCCGTCTGCGGCTGGGTCACTTCAATCTCTTCCAGAATCCCTTTGCTCTCCACCTGGTCCACCCGGTTCAGCAACTCCGCCACGGCTTTGAAGCCCGAGTAGGACATCGCCCCCTTCGACCCCATCTTCTCCATCCGCTTATGTAGCGTCAGCGCAACCGTCTTCGCCATCTCCGGCGAGAACTGCCGCATCTCCGCCAGTCTCCGCACCACATCCACCCGCATCGGTCCCTTCAGGTTCATCAGGATCGCAGACCCTCTCTTCGGATCCAGATGAGCCAGCACCAGCGCCACCGTCTGCGCGTGTTCACTCTCCAGAAACTTGCTCAGGTGGAGCGCGTCCATGTTCTGCAAGATCGCCATGTCTCCGCTGGACCGCGCGCGAACCTTCTTCACCTGGGTCAGCATCTCCGCTGCCCGATCGGGGCCAAACGCCTCCGTCAGCAGCCGCAACGCATAGTCCGCGCCACCGCGCACCATATACTGTTGCGTCTCCAGCAGTCCATAGAACTCCGTCAGCACCTGCGTCAACTGGATCGCCGGCACATCGCCCAGGTTCGTAATCTCATCCGTTACCCGTCGCACGTCCATCTCCGACAAGCTCTGAAACAGCGTCTTCGCCAGTTCGTCTCCCAGCGCCACCATCAGGATCGCCGCCTTCCGTAGCCCCGACATCGCCAACGGCTCAAACCCCGCCTCAGCCGGCAACATCAACGAATTGGGCCGCGCCATCTCAGGCTCTCTCATCTGCACTCCAGCTCCCATCACTTGCTCTCCTCTGACGAACCGATCCACGCCTCCAGCAGCCGCGTACTCTGCGCGGGCTCCCGGCGTATATGTTCAGAAACATGCTCAAAAATTCCCTGATGCTGTTGCTGCAACTTGGAAATAGCTCTCGGCAACGGGGCAGCCAGCTCATGATTCACCGCATCGTCCTGCTCCCAATCGCCCGGCGCGACAACCTGCATCGTGCCCGTACTCGCTGGAAGCATCAGCGGTTCGCGCAGCGTCGCCATCACCTGCCGCGCCACCGGCCGCAGCACAAACAGCACCAGCAGAATCCCGCACACGCCCAGCAGAGCCGTCCGCATCAACCCAGGCTGCGTTCGCAACAGCGAACTCGTCCCATCCGTCAGCCGTTCCATCAGCGGAGGCGTCAGTGCAGGAGCGTTCGTGCTGAAGCTCACATTCTCCATCACCACCTGATCGCCTCGCCTCGGGTCGTAGCCCACCGCCGCCTGCGCCAGTTGCTCCAGCCGGCGCATCTCATCCGCGCTCCGCGGCTTCCA
>Ga0207667_10003822_pt1 | contig 18513 bp, 7 predicted proteins | sample KBSCornC52_FD_184301 | JGI IMG/M metagenome (GOLD analysis project Ga0207667, IMG submission 184301) | Corn rhizosphere microbial communities from Kellogg Biological Station, Michigan, USA - KBS Corn C5-2 (SPAdes) (version 2) | ecosystem: Host-associated > Plants > Roots > Rhizosphere > Soil ...
TCAGCGTGCCGAAGCCTTGCAACACTTTCACTCGCAGGGAACCGCTCCGCCATTGGTTGTTTCCTTCGGCCACGAGCACGTCGGGCCCGAGGAGAATCGTGCCCGTCACCGCCGAGGCGCTGCCGACGGCGGCGGTGGTCCGCAGGCTGACGAGCCCGATGCTGCCTTCGCCCGCGGCCCGCCACACCTGGGTCACTTGCATGGCCGTGGAAGGCGTGGATGGCGTGGGGACCGAGTTGATGTAGGTCGGCTCCAGCGTGTAGCGCGCCCCGAGTCCGCCGGCCACTCCCGGTTGCATCGCGAGTCCCGCTTGATCGGAGGCTTGCGAGAGCGCCCAGGCAAAGGGATTGCTGCTCGTCTCCACGGCAATCTCCGCGCCACGGAAGGCGTCGGCGAGCGGGGGCACATTCGTCGGGTTCGTCACCAGCCCGCCGGTGAAGGTATTCCGCAGTCCGCGCCCCTGGCAGACTCCGAAGTACCATTGATCCACGCGTCCGCGAACGCCGACGATGTTGGTATCCTGCACCACGAAGTTATTGGCGAACGCGCTGCCGGTGCCCATGCCGCTCCAATAGGGAGCCGCATAGATGCCGGCCATGACGAGATCGTGCGACGGAGTCCGGGCCAGGTTCTGCGAAAGGAGCCACTGGTTTTGTGGATCGCCCGTCGCTCCCGCGGCGATGACGATTGAAGCCAGCATGTCATCGTTCGGTGCGGGATACCAATAGTCCTTCCACCACGGGTCACTCCAGCATTCCATCTGCCCCTCGGCTGTCATGGTGAGCGGGAAGTAATTCACCGTGGCACCGAGTATGGAGTTGGCCGTCGGGTCATTGGTTAGGTAAGCATAACGGGCGATGATGATCAGGTCGGTCGCGTGATAAATCGGCGACTCGTTTTCCTGCCCGATATAGTGAATGCCGCCGTCTGGGAGCAGGTTGCTTTGGACCTTGAGCATCATCTGTTTGGCGCTTGTCAGGTCGCTGGCGTTATTGAACAGCAATGGATCGGAAGAGAGCGCGAGGATGAGGGCGTAATAGACGTCCTGGTTCGCATACTCGCCGAAGGACGGATCGCTCCCGTACTGCGTGCGCTGGTAGGCGACGGCCGCGTTGAGCTTGGTCGACCAGCCCGACCAAAGATTGTCCACGGTCTGGTTGTGAAGACCGCGCAGCAGGCGCACGGAATCGAGCAGCGGGCCGAGCGTGAAGCGATTGACGTTCGGATCACCGGCCAGGGGCGAGCCCGACGCCCACCAATAGCCGCCGGTGCTGCATTGATCGACCAGCCATTGCACGCAGGCTGTGCAGTAGTTCAGCAGATCGGCCCGGACATTCGCGGGGACCGTCGTGTAATACGGCGAACGCGGATCCGCCACGGCATACGCGACCGGGAGCAGGCCTTCCGCGGTGGACCGGTACGTCCAACCGCTCGCCACCGTGGGCGCTTGGAAAGCAGCCAGCGTGGTCGCGTAAGTGGTCTTGTTCCATTCGAGGAAGGGATTGTTCAGCGAAGTCTGCGCCTTGGCTTTCCAATCGCCGGTATTGGCCGTCAGCCACGGCGCCGGAGGAGCCGTGGGCAGCGCGGCGCCGGAGACATGCAAGGTGGGCGGCGTCAGCGTCCCTTCGCGTGCGCCGAAGCTGCTGTTCAGCGACCAGTTATTCGTATTCCGCGCCAGCATCACGGTCACTTTTCCGTTGGTGTCGTCGGCCAGGAAATTGAGCAACTCCGGGCTGGAGAAGCGCACCGTCTCGTTGCTGCCGGTGGCGGAAGTGAAATTGAAACTCCCGAGGTAAACCGCGGCGTTCGGGTCGAAGGCATTGAGCGGCTCGTTGGCCGGCGCGTTGTTCCAGGTGAGGCCCCCGGCGCCGCTCTCGATCCAGCCGGGAGAATCTCCCGGCACGCCGTCGCGCAATCCATAGACGTCGAAGCGTTGCGGCGCGGCGGTGCTCCATCCCGTTGTGGTCAAGGTGAGGCTGGCATCGGTCATGCCGGGATCGGTGAGGAGGTTCGTGTCGAAGCGCAGATACGCCTTGCGGTTGCCATTGTCATTCGCCGTGCCGGCGGTCTTCACCGGCAGCACGGAACTGAGCCCGCCATTGGTATCCGCCCCCGTGCCGTCGTTGATATAGGCATCCGCACCGCCGCCCGATCCTGTCGAGAGCGCGAAGGCATGTCCGTTGGCCACCGGCACGGCATCCAGCAGGAGCGTGGGCGGCGTGCTGCTCTCGGCGGAAGCGAAGCCGGAATTCAACGACCCATTCGAAGTGTCCCGCGCGATCATCAGCGTCACTTGCTTGTTCGCGTCTTCCTTTAGGAAATCGATCAAGTCCGGTGAAGAGAAACAGATCTTTTCACCGCTGCCCGCGTTGGAGGTAACGGTAAAGCTGCCCAGGTAGCGGGCGTCGCCCGTGAAGGGGATGGGGCCCGGTGCCGGCCCGGCGGGCTGGGGCGTATTCGCCGGCGCGTTGTTCCAGGTGAGCGCGGACGCCGTCCAGCCGTTGTTCGCATCGCCGGCCGTGCCGTCGCGGAGGCCATACACGCTGAAGGTCATCGGGCTGCCGGTGGAGAATCCGCTCGTGCGCAAGACCAGTCCGGCGTAGTCGAGGGTCACGGGCTGGGTCAGGCTGCTAAGATCGAAGCGCAGATACGCTTTGCGATTGAGCCCGACGTTCGGGACGCCGCTTTTGACCAGCAGATAACTCGCTCCGTCGTAGACCGTGTCTGGATTCGTGTCCCACACGAAGCTGTCCGCCGCCACGCCCGATCCCGTGCCCGTGGTGACTGTTTTGGTCGCACTGGCGTCGATGGTCAACGTGGGCCCCGACCCACTTTCGTGGGAGCTGAAGGAGGTATTGTCGGCCGCGTTCGTATCCACGCGGCTCAGGCACAACGTCACCAGCTTGTTGGTGTCATTGTTCAGAAAGGTAATCAGCTCCGGGCTGGTAAAGCTCACCACCTGGGCGCTCGCCGTGCCGACGACGGTGAAGGTGCCGAGTGGGATCGCATCGCTCAAAAAGCCATCCGGGCTGGCGGTGTCGTTGGTCGGAGCGTTGTTCCAGGTGATCGAGCCTTCATCCCAACCGCCGGCCGCATCGCCCGTCGAGAGATCGCGCAGGCCATAGACCGAGAAGGTGACGGCTGTGCCCACCGGCCAGCCTGTCGTTGCCGTGAGCTTGAGGTTGGCCGACGTGATCCCTCCGGCGGGAGCGGTGGCGAGGCTGAAGCGGAGGTAGGCCTTGCGATCGAGGCCGTTGACCGTCGGCCCGCCCTGCTTGATCGCGAGGACAGATTGCGTCCCGTAGTTGGTATCCGCACTCGTCCCGCTGGCCTGGACATAGGCATCGGCACTGGCCGTGATCGGAGATTGCGCCTGTACGACCGGGGTGAGGAGGAGCAGCGCGAACGCTGCGCAGGTCATGTGGATCAGGACGCGTGGAAATGGAGGACGGGTGCGGAGTGGGGGGAAGCATCGCATGGGAGCAAGCTAGCTCCTGTCGTCGCGGGGCAGCTTGTATGGTCATGGCGCAGTTGTGTAAAATCCGCTCATGCTTGGCTCAGGGGTTTGTGATGGCGCCCGGCAGTCGCGCCAGCGTTTCCAAAAAAACTGTCATCCTGAGCGAAGTGCCCTGGCGGGCGAAGGCGGGTGGGGCACGCAGTCGAAGGACCTCCAATATCCGCGGGCGAAGGTGGCGGAGATATCGCGCACTCACGCACAAATCCGGGAAGCTCAGCTCGAAAGCCCACGGAAATTGGAGGTCCTTCGACTCCGCCCATGCTTCCCCGCTTCGCTCAGGATGACGGGCTTTTTTTGGAGCGCTTCGCGCATCTGTGCCTGGCGCTTACTGTCAGCGATGCCTCGTTTGTGAGGACGATTTTCGGTAACCACTCTTCGAAGCAATCTCTTGAGTCGCCACCGGCCCCTAAAAACCAGCCCCGCGACCTACCCGATCAAATCCCCGATCACCTTCCCCCCAAACTGGCTCAACTGCTTGAACCGTCCGGCGTGGTAAAAGGTAAGCTTGTTATCATCGAGCCCGAGCAGGCGGAGCAACGTGACGTGAAAATCGCGCACGTGCGCGACGCCTTCCACCGCCTCCATGCCGAGTTCATCGGTGGCGCCGATGGTATGCCCGGCGTTACATCCGCCGCCGGCCATCCAGATGGTCATCGCCTTCGGATTGTGATCGCGTCCGTAGGTCGTCCCCATGCGTACGCCATTGTCCGGGGTGCGCCCAAATTCCCCGCACCACACGATGAGCGTGCTCTCCAGCAGCCCGCGTTGCTTGAGATCGCTAATGAGCGCGGCGATCGGTTGGTCCACGCTGCGGATGAGATTGCCGTGCGCGCGCTCGATGTAATCGTGGCTGTCCCACGAGCCGTTGTAGAGCTGCACGAAGCGCACGCCTTTCTCCACCAGCTTGCGGGCGAGCAGACATTTGCGGCCAAAGGAATCCGTCGCGTCGTGGCCGATGCCATAGAGTTCCTTCGTCTGCGCATCTTCCTTGGAAAGATCGAGCACTTCGGGCACCTGCGCCTGCATGCGGAAGGCCAGTTCGTAGTTATCCATCCGCGCGGCCAGTTCATCCTGCCCGGGATGTCGCGCCTGCTGCATCTGGTTGAGTTGCGCGATGAGATCGAGGTTCGCGCGTTCGCGTTCCACGGTGACGCCGGCCGGCGGATCGATGTCGAGAATCGGCGAGCCCTTGGGCCGCAGCGGTGTGCCTTGGAAATGCGCGAGCAGAAAGCCGTTGCTCCAGTTCGCTGCGCCGCCCTGCGGATAACTCACCTCCGGCAGCACGATGAAGCCGGGCAGGTCTTGATTCAACGAGCCGATCCCGTAAGTCACCCAGGCGCCGATCGCCGGATCGCCGCCGAAACGATTGCCGCAATTCATCTGATACATCGCCGTCGGATGATTCACGCTGTCCACCTGGCAGCCGCGGAAGAAACAAATGTCATCCGCCACGCCGGCGAGATGCTCCCAATTTTCCGCCATGTCCGCGCCGCTCTGTCCGCATCGGTGAAAGGCGAAAGGGCTGCGCACGTAGTAGCGCTTGCCGCTCTCCATCGCGGATTTCTGTTTCCCCGCGCGGACGAATTCCTGGAGGTGCAACTCGGCGAGCTTGGGCTTGGGATCGAAGGTGTCGATGTGCGATGGCCCGCCTTCCATCATCAGGAAGATGCAGTTCTTCGCCCTGGCCGGAAAATGGCCCGGATGCGGGGCCAGCGGATTCGGTTTTTCTTCCGCGCGGAGCAACGAGGTGAAGGCGATGCTGCCGATGCTGGCGCCGAGGCCGTAGAGGAATTCGCGCCGGGTCGGTGCGTGCAAGGCGCGGGCGCCGGCGCAGGGGAAGAAGGGCCTAGTAGACATAAGCGAAGTCGTTGGTGTTGAAGATCGCGAGACAGACATCGGCCAGGGCGCGCGTGCGGGCGTCGACCGCGCCGGGTTGCAAGTCGGTGACGTAATCGGCGGAGTCGTAGAGCTTTTCCGCGAAGATGAATTTTTCCCCGGTGTTTTCCTCGATGGCCTCGCGCCGCACTTCGAGCGGTGGCCGGGCGAAGACGAGCGGCGCCGGTGATTGCGCCTGCACTTTTTGCCAATGCGCCAGGCAGGCCGCGAGCTCGCGGTCATCGGGCAGGCGGCCGCAGGACAATCGGAAACAGCGCTCGAGAGCGGCGCGATCCGAGGTGGTCTCGCGCACCGCCCGGGCGGCGAGGGCGAGCGCCCGGGCATAGCTGGCCTTGCTGTTGAAGAGGCTGAAGACTTGCGGCGTCACGGTCGAGGCTTCCCGCCGCTCGCAGGAGAAATCCGGAGCCGGGGCGTTGAAGACCTCCATGGCGGGATCGACCAGGCCGCGCAGCTTGAGCGCGTAGAGCGAACGGCGGTTCCGCTGCGCGGGCAGCGGATTGGGCGTCCACGCCGCGGCGAAGGTCCCCATGATCTGGCGCGGTTGCAGCGCCGCTTCGAGATTGATTTCCGGTCGATTGGGAATGCCGCCCATCGTGAGATTGAGCTCACCCGTCGCGGAGAGCATGGCGTCGCGCAGTTCCTCGGCGGTCAACCGTCGCGGCCGGAAGACGGCATAGGAAGTGCCGTCCGGATCCTTCTCCGTGAGTAGCTTCCGGTCGGGGTGCTCGGCCGCGCGGCGATACGCTTCCGAGTTCATGATCAAGCGGTGCAGCGCTTTGCCCGACCAGCCCTGCTCGACGAAAGTCGCGGCCAGCCAGTCGAGCAATTCCGGATGCGTTGGCTTCTTGCCGGTGCTGCCGAAGTTATTCGGATTGCCGGCGATCGCCTGGCCGAAATGCCAGAGCCAGATCCGATTGACGATGGCGCGGGTGGTCAGCGGATTATCCCGGCTCGCCACCCACTCGGCGAAAGCCTTGCGCCGGCCTTCGATGCCGTCGGGGATCGGCGTCTTTTGGATGTCGCCCAGCACGCTGAGCACACACGGCGACACGGCCGGTCCTTTGGAGAAGGGATCGCCGCCGAGATGGATGCACGCGTCTTCGAGTTCCCCGGCGGTCAGGCGATTGGCCAGCATGCGTTGCGGACGAGCCACCGCCGTGACCTGCGGAGTGCGCCCATCGTAAACGGTCAGGGCAAAGGGTTCGTAACGATCCAGTTCCCAGGCGAGACGCTCGAGGCCTTTGTTGGCGATGCGCTCCAGGCCGAACTCCTCGCGGGTGAGCGCGAGTTGGCGCGGCGGAAATTGATCTTCCGGGACGCCCTGCTTCAGCAGCAGATCGCGGGCGGTGTTGAAGACCGAGCCGCGCTGGAGCTTCGGCATTTTCCGCGCGCGTTCCAGGGCGGCGTTCCATTGCGCGGGATCGATTTTCTTTTCCGCCAGCCAGGCGTCGGCCGCCTGCAGCGATTTTTCATCGAGGCGGGCGAGCGTGGCGCGATGATCGGTGAGACTTTCCTCGAGATAACGTTTCTCCTCGAAGCCGTGGGTGTTTTCCGCGGGCAAAAAGGCGGCGGCGCGCTCGGCGAGTTGGGTCGTGGCGAAGACCGCCTGGATGCCGTAGTAATCGCGCGTGGGGACGGGATCGAATTTGTGATCGTGGCAGCGCGCGCATTGCAAGGAGTGCGCGAGAAACGTTTCGCCGACGCTGTTCGTCACGTCGTCGAGGAAACGCTGGCGCGCGACTTTGGCCACCTCCATCGAGGTCAATTCCCACGGGCCCATGCGCAGGAAGCCGGTGGCGATGAGCATCTCGGGGTTCGCCGGGTCGATCTCGTCGCCGGCGATTTGTTCGCGGACGAACTGGTCGTACGGTTTGTCCTCATTGAAGGCGCGCACCACGTAATCGCGATAGCGCCAGGCGTTGCCGCGCACGTAGTCATTGGAGAAGCCGGAGGAGTCCGCGTAGCGCACGACATCGAGCCAGTGTTGCGCCATGCGCTCGCCGTAGTGCGGCGAAGCGAGCAGGCGGTCGACGACCTTGGCAAAGGCCGCGGTGTCGGGCAGGGGATCGTGGACGAAGGCATCGATCTCCTCGGGTGTCGGCGGCAGGCCGGTGAGGTCAAAGGTGGCCCTGCGAAGGAGCGTGACGCGATCGGCAGGCGGCGCGACGGGAAGACCGGCGGGCAGCCGGGCCTGGATGAGTTCGTCGATCGCGGCGGAGCCCGCGCTCGTGATCGCCGGCTTCTTCACGGGCTGATAAGCCCACAGGTTCTCCGGCTTGTATTTGCGATTCGTCCACTCGGCGCTCAGGCCGCCGGAGGTCTTGACCGGCGCGCCATCTTCCGCCGCCCACTTGGCGGCATTCGTCTTCGCGATTTTCTCCGCCCGCGCCTCGTCTGGCCACGGCGCTCCACCGGCGATCCATTCTTTGATCCACTCGACCTGTTGGGCGTAAAGCTTGTCCGCCTCCTTCGGCGGCATGGGCTTCCAATCCGGTTCGTGCTGGCGCGTGACGGCGAGATAGAGCGGGCTTTCCTCGGGCTTGCCCGGATTGATCGCCGCTTCCTCGCTGTCCCCGCCTCGCAGGACCGCTTCGAGCGAACGCATGTCGAGCCCGCCTTTGATCTTGTGCACATCGTTGCCGTGGCAGGAGAGACACTTTTCGGAAAAGAGCGGTGCGATGCGGCGCACGTAGAGCAGTTCGGCGGGATCGTCAGCGCAGAGCGCGCTGCTCGGCAGGAGGACACCGAAGGCGGCGATGGCAAATAGCAGATGGCAGAGAGGCTTCATTCCGGTTTACCGATTTCAAACAGCTCGTGAATTTCCGCGGGCGAGAGCGCCGCCTGGTAGATGAGGAATTCATCGATGCGGCCGTTGAAGTTGCGGATGGGGAATCGATGGCCTTGCGTGGGCAGCCCCCAATTGCCGATCTCGCAAGGGCCGAAATGGATCGGCCGGCCGGGTTCATGCATGGGGCTGACCTCGCGGCTGATTTCCTGGCCATCGAGATACTGCACCGCCTCGCCATTCTGGTTGTCGTAGGTCACCGCGACGTGATGCCAGCGGCGCTGATTGGTCAGGTCGAAAACGCGCGGGGAAAAATAGATCTGGTTGTTCTTGTTGCCCACGCGCTGATCGTCCGGCGCGAGATAAGCAATGGAGAACATGAGACGGCCATCCTCGTAGATCTGCCAGTGCGGATTGCCCGGATCGTAACCATCGGTGAGCAGCAGTGCGTTGTATTTGCGATCGAGTCCGTCCACCCGGACCCACGCCGCGAGGGTGATCGCCGAATAGATGTCCTTGCCGAGACTCACCCGCACGCGGTCGCCCGGGCTCTTGAATTCCAGGGCATCCTTCATCGGCCAGCGGCCCTCCGTCCAGCGCACGCCGACCGCGCCGCCCGAGCGGGACGGCACGCGCGGCTCGGCGGCGTTCTCGACCAGTCGATCCCAGCGATCATCCGGTCTGTGGCGGAAAAGGTAGCACGCGATGAGACGCGGATCGGTTTTCGTCTGCTGCATGTGCTGCCACCAGGCGTCGTAGCGCTCCTTCGCGTGGGTGGAACTGAGGGCGTTCAACTTCTCGATGCTCGGGAAATCCTCCGGCCGGGCGTTGCCGGGCGAGAGCGTATGATCCTCGGCGCGGCGCAAACTCTGTCCGGTGCTGAGCAATTGCATCGCGGCATTTTCGGGATGCGCTTCCACCTTGCCTTCGAAGACGTGCACCTCCGTCGCGCCGCCGGCATCCGCGTTCACCCCGAATTCCGTGCCCAGGTCGACCAGGTCCATTCCCGCCGTGCGCAGCTTGAATCCCTGCGCGGGCGGCGGCACGCGCACTGTGACCTTGCCCGTGCGGCAGACCGCTTCCCACGGCGAGACCAGCTCCAGCGACGCGCCCGCCTCGAGGATCATCGAGGCGCCGCTGAAAAATTCGATCTGCGCCACGCCGTGGGTGAGGCGCAGCGCGCCCGGGCGAATCGTGTCGCCGACGCGCAGTCCTTTGGCGCCGGCAAATTCCGCATCGGTGGACCGGGTGAGAATGGCGCAGCCGGTATTGGTCTGTTCGGGCGCCTGGCTGGTCAAAGCGTGGGCCGCGCCCTGCTGGCGCTCGTGCAGCCAGAGCGCGGAGAGACCGAGGAGCGCGAGGAAGGAAGCCGCGGCGGCCATCCAGCCGAGCATGCGGAAACGCAAGGCGGGAGCGGGCAACGGCACGACGTTTTCGGGCAGGGCGGTTTCCGCGCTGGGATCCGTCTGCTCGCGCAAGGCGGCGTCGAGTTGCGTCCAGCGGCGAAACTCCCCGCGGGCCGCCGCCGAAGTGCGCAGCATCTCTTGCAGAGCGGCCGACTCTTCCTCCGTGATCCGGCCATCGAGCCACGCGGCGATCAGCCGGTGCAGTGATTCGTCGTTCATGCGAGCCCCTCCTGCGCGAGGGTGCGCGAGATGCATTCGAGCAGCGCCGCGCGAAGGCGTTGCATCGTCTTGTAAAAAGCCTGCTCGCTGCTCCCCGCTTGCTGGGCGATTTCCTTGAGATGCGCCCCGGGAGCGTAGGCCTTGAGCACCAGTTCGCGCTGCGTGGCCGGCAGTTTCCCGAGACAACGCTCCAGCGCCTCGCGTCGCACGAGACCGCTGTCCGCCGCGCTCTCCGCTTCATTGGCCAGCAATTCCCAAACCTCCTCGGAAAAGACCAGCGGGCTGCGGGCGACGTTGCGGCGATGCTTGAGCGCTTCGAAGCGCGCGATGGTCAGCAGCCACCCGGCGAAGTTCGTTTCCTTTTCGAAGTCCGCGAACTTCCGCCACGCCACGAGGCTGGCGTTTTGCATGACCTCGTCCACGTCCGCCCAGGTGGGCAACAGCCCGCGCAGGTAGGCGCGCATCCGCGGCTCATGCTCGACCAGCAGCCGAACAAAAGCCTCATACCCGGCGTCGGTGCGGCCAGCGGCCGGGATGCGTTCTGAGGTGTCGTCGGTCATGGCAAGGAATCACTCCCGAGGCCAGCGATTGTGGACAAAGAATTTGCGCGCGGCAGCAATTTAAAGTGGCAGCGGCATCCCTGCCGCTGAACCCCGAGGTCACCGAGGGCGCAGCGCGGCAAAGCCGCCACCAAAGAATTTTAAAACGCAGAGACGCAGAGGCGCGGAGAAGAAGTGTTGAGGTGTTGGTTGGAACTGGAGCACTCGCCAAAAAATAACGTCCGGATAACAGAAAGCGCGTTGGAGGGCACCGCGCCGTCGGTGCTGGGAGTTCGCCTGCCCCGGCGGCGAAGATCACCGCCCTACAATACACCGTCGCAGCGCCCTCCTCTATTCGCGTCTATTGGCACCGCCCATCGTCAAACACCAAACGCTCCCGCCATGGCGAGACGAGAGACCGGCCATGGTAATCCGCCCCGCCAACCAAGAAGCGGCTATCAACTATCAATTGTCCCCACGGCACCGCGGACTTCTCGCCAAGCCTCGAATCTCAACCATCAACTTTCTCCCCCTCCCGCGTTACCAGATCGCCATACGTTTTGTATACATGTGGACACGTAAGGATTTTCCCTACTACTCTCCTCGCGCATTCGCCGCCTTCGCGGTCGTGCTTCCGCTGCATGTCTTCTCAACTCGTTTCCGAACGTGACGCTTTGCGCCAGGCGGTCGAGCTCGCCGAGAAGCAAGCAGCCGATGCCCAATCGGCCTTAAAACACGCCGAAGTGCGAGTCACGATCATGGAATCCCGGATCCGCGCGCAGAAGACCAAGCTGGAAGCGATGTATCATCGCCTGGAAAAACAGTTCGGGCGGCATCGGCATCACATGCAGGAGGCGCACCGGATCAGCGTCCTCGAGGCGCAATACGAGCAGTGCCTCCACGAGAACCGCACCTTGCGAACGCGTCTGTTGGACACCGCTTCGAAACGGTCCGCGGCCATTCGCGGCCCGATCCGCTGGCCTGCCTAGGCGCCCCCGTCCGGCCATTCGCCGGAAAGGGAAGAGGGGATTGGCCACAAAAAGGCACAAAAGGCACAAGACAAAGGGTAGCGGGGCTCTCTGACTTGATCTTCACCCACATCAGTCCTGGCAAGATCGGCTTGGAAAGACGAGTCAGCGGAGATGCGCCTGCGGCCTCCCTGGGAGGGGCGATCTCCAAGAAAAAACCCTGCATCGCGTAGCGATGCCCTGAAGCATGTGGCGCTACGCGCGTTGCTTTCGGTCGGCGACCTGGAGATCGCCGCTCCCAGGAGCGCCATCTGGAGCGGCGTCCCTTGAAGTACGCGAATATACGCTGCGAAAAGTTGACGCTCTGGTGCCGCAGTGGCACAGAATCGGCTGCATTCTGTGGGCGCCACCCCAGAATCCCAATTCCCCTACCCATGGCCAAGAATCTCCACGCGGAGCGCGATGCCTTGCTGAAGGCGCTGGAACTCGCGCATCAGCGCATCCATGCCGCCCAGAAATCCCGGAAACAAGCGGAGGAACAGGTCCATGGGTTGGAAGGGCACGCCCGCGAGTTGGAGATTCAGCTCGAATCCATGCACCGCCAGTTTGAAAAACGCGCCGGCGAAATTGCCGCCTGCCATGGTCGTGGCGAGGAGCACATCCAGATGCTCGAACACAAGATCGGCCAGGGCGTGGCCGAGAATCAGCGACTCCGCGCCCTCCTCATCGAAGCCGAAGCGGAGCACAGCACCAATCACGTCCCCGCCCCGAAACGCGGCGTGCATCACGAACCCGGCACGCACCGCGTCGATCCCCACATCGAAATCGAAGCCGCGCCCCCCCACGTGCGCCGGCATCGATCGTAGGGGGAAAGGGAAAGTTGATAGTGGATGGTTGATAGTGGATAGACCTCCGCCTGGCCGCCTTGGTGTCCGCTCCGCCGGTCGGGGTATTTCGACCACGCGATGGTGCACTTCACCGGGAAAAGCGCTCGCTGAAGAGGTAATGGCGCAGGGCGACATGGGCTGGACATTGCGCACAAACTGGAACGGCAATTGTCCAGGCCGAAGGCCTGAAATAAGCCAGCCCAAGGCAGAGCGAGTCTGCGAGCGCCGCTCTGGGTTTATCACCAAAAGAGCGCCAGCCCCAACGGGGCGAAACAAATCCCACCTCGTTTCGCAACGCGTTGTGACGCCCACTTCGGGGCTGATTGTGTTTTGGGACGCATTCCCAGGGCGTCGCTCGTTCCTCGCTTTGCCCTGGGCTGGCTTGTGTCAGGCCTTCGGCCTAATAGAGCGGTTCCGACTTATGGGTGATGTTGTGGGTCCGCCGCTGCTTTTCGAAGACCGGCTCCCAAAGCGGCGGATGCAACGCCGCACTCCAAGACGCTGCCGCGCCATGCGGTATCTCACACTATCGTGAATATTCCCGGGTGGGGGGATATGTTGAATTTGTGGAACTTGCCGAATCAGGAGGGTGATGGAAACGCAATGGCGACCGCCTTCCGCCACCCCTCCGGGGTGATTCGCGAGGGAGAGGGAACCGGGGGTGACGCTCGCTAGACTCGCTTACCCCCGGCTACGGTCCATCAGCCCTTCGGGCTGCAGACAGCACACGCTACAGCACACGCACAGCACACGCACAGCACACGCACAGCACACGTTGAGCGGCTACCCCGCGTTGCTTGGTCGTCCAATGCCATTGGCCCGCCATAGCGAGACGAGAGATTCTCTACTGCGAACCCGCACTGCCAACCAAGACGCGGCTATCAACTCTCAACTCTCAACTTCCTCCCCCCTACGCCATCGCCGGAACGGGCGGCGGGATCTTGGTGGAGATGCGGCCCAGGGCTTTGCGCAGCAGGGCGAAGTCGACGGGCTTGATGAGGTGTTCGTTGAAGCCGGCGGAGAAGCTTCTTTCCAGATCCTCGGGCATGCCGAATCCGCTCAGGGCGATGCCTGCGATGGGGCGGTCGCCGGCGGCGGCGGCGAATTTGGGCATCAGTTCCAGGCCGCTGCCGTCGGGCAGGCCGATGTCGCTGACGAGCAGGTCGAATTCGCCTTCTTCCATGCGCTGCAGGGCGCTGGCGACGTCGGTGGCCATTTGCACGACGTAGCCGGAATTGGTGAGGAGACGCTGGAGAGTCGCGGCGGTGTCGACGTGGTCTTCGACGAGCAGCACGCGGAGGCCCTTGGGTGTCGCCTGCGCCGGCGTGGCCGGTGCGGTTTGCTGGCTGGGCTGGACTTCGCGGACGGTCGGCAACGTGACGACGAACACCGAGCCCTGGCTGCCACCACTGCTGCGCGCTTCGATCCGGCCGCCGTGCAGCGTGACCAGGGCGCGGCAAATGGCGAGGCCCAGGCCCAGGCCGCCGGAGCGCCCGCTGTTGGCCTGTTCAAAGGCGTCGAAGATCCTTTCCAGCCGGGCCGGCTCGATGCCGATCCCCGAGTCCTTGACCTCGACGCGCAGCGAGCCGCCGCCTTCGTCGTCCTCGGTGCGCAAGGAAATCGCGCCGCCGGCGGGCGTGTACTTCACCGCGTTGCTGATCAGGTTCCAGAAAATCTGCTGAATGCGCGCCGGATCGGCCTCCAGCGCATGCCGCTTGGCGTGCAGCTCGACGGTGAGCTGGAGCTGGCGCGTTTCGATATCCGGCCGGCAAATGTCCACGGCACGGGTGAGCAGGTCGTGGGCATCGACCGCCTCGGGCTGGAGCTGGAGTTTGCCGTTGCGGATGCGGGCGAGGTCGAGCAGGTCGTCGATGAGCCGCGCCTCGAGTTGCACGTTGCGGCGGATGGTGGCGATGGTGCTGCGCATCGGCTCGGGACAAGCGAACTCTTCGAGCAAAGTGGTGGCGTGCAGGACGGGGGAGAGCGGCGTGCGCAACTCGTGCGAGAGCATGGCGAGGAAACGATCCTTGGCGGCGTTGGCGGCCTCGGCGGCTTCCCGCGCCTGCTTCGACTCGGCGTAGAGCCGGCTGTTGTCGAGCGCCATGCCGGCGCGTTCGGCGAGTTCGATGGCCAGGGAAAGATCGGCGTCGTTGTAGCGGCGCTCCGTCATGCTGGCGAAGCACAGGCCGCCCAAGGTGCGGCCGCGGGCGCGCATGGCGACGACGATGTACGACTGGATCTCGAGAGGGCGCAGCGCCTCTTCTTCCTCCGGGCTGCGGGCAAAAGAGGCCATCTGCTTTTCGCCAAATTGCTTGCAGAGCACGGGGATGCCGCCCTTGAGGGCCGCGGCGACGCCCTTGCCATCTTCGAGGCGGGCCGGGAAGGCGTGGCGAAATTCACTGATCTGCTGCTCGAGGGCCTTGTCCTTGTGCGCCACGACGAGCGGCTTGAGCATGCCGTCTTCCTGCACGAGATCGACGATGCAGCAGTCGGCGAAATTCGGGATCAAGAGCTGGGCGAACCCGGTGAACATCTCGCCATAGTCGAATGACGAGGCGAGGACGCTGCTCGCTTCCGCGAGGAAACTGGACCGCTCCCGGGCGGCGTCGGCTTCCGCCTTGGCGGCCTCGGCGCGCATCCGGCGGACGCGATCCTCGGCCTGGCGGCGCAGTTCGGCGTTCTTCGCTTCCAGCTCGGCATTGGCCGCGCGCAAGGCCGCCTCGGCCCGCTTGCGTTCGGTGATGTCGACGAAGGAAGCGAGCTTGAAGATGCCGTCGGAAGATTGGAACTGGCTGAGCCCGACCTCGAGGGGAATCGTCGTGCCGTTCTTGCGCTTGCCGACCAACTCGCGCGGGACGCGGGCGGTCTCGAAATCGTGCAACGCATCCTCGGCGATGAGCACGCTGATTGGCTGGCAGACCAATTCGTCACGGTCGTAACCGAAGAGCGATTCGGTGCGCGAGTTGACGAGGATGATCTGCCCATCCGCGGCGATCATCACCATGGCATTGGGCGCGGTCTCGACGACCATGCGGAAACGCTCCTCGGCCTGCTGCCGCTCGGCGATCTCCGTTTCCATGGCGCGATTCATCTCGGCGAGCGCGGTGGTCTTGCGGAAGAGATCGATGAAGACGCCGATCTTCGAGCGGAGCACAGCGGGGTTGACCGGCTTGGTGATGTAGTCGACCGCGCCGGCGCCATAGCCGAGCACCACGTGCTCATCTTCCTGGTAGTAGGCGGTGAGGAAGAGGATCGGGACGTGCTGCGTTTTCTTGCGCTGCTTGATCAGCCGCGCGAGGTCGAGCCCGCTCATGTCGGGCATCTGGACATCGAGCACGATGGCGGCAAATTCCTCATTCATCAGCGCGAGGAGCGCTGCATCTGCCGTGGACGCCTTGACCAGCCGATACTCCGAAGAGTCCAGGATGGTCTCGAGAACCATCAGGTTCTTCGGGTCATCATCGACGAGGAGGATGGAGATGAGTTTGTCCATGCGGAGTGGTTACCGATGCAGCCAGACGCGGAGGAGGGAGAGGAGTTGGTCGGTGTTCACCGGCTTGGCGATGTAGTCGCTGGCCCCGGCTTCGAGACACTTTTCCCGGTCGCCCTTCATCGCTTTGGCGGTCAGGGCGAGGATGGGCAGGCAGCGGAAGCGGGCGATGTTGCGAATGCGCCGCATCGTTTCGTAGCCGTCCATCTCGGGCATCATGATGTCCATGAGGACCATGGAGAGATCGGGCGTGTTCTCGATGAGCTCGATGGCCTGGCGGCCGTTGGTGGCGCTGATGATGTTCATCTCCTGGTTCTCGAGGACGATCGAGAGAGCGAAGATGTTGCGGGCGTCATCGTCGACGACGAGCACCTTGCGTCCGCGCAAGGCTTCGTTCGAGCGATGCAGCGTCTCGAGCATGTTGCGCTTGGCCTCGGGCAGATCGCTGATGATCCGGTGGAGGAAGAGCGCCGTCTCGTCGAGCAGACGCTCGGGCGAGCGCACGTCCTTGAGGACGATGCTCTTGGCCACAGTCTTGAGGTGGTTTTCCTCCTCGCGGGAGAGGTCCTTGCCGGTGAAGACGACGATCGGCACATCGCGCAGGTTCGACTCCGACTGGATGCGATCGAGCAGCTCGAAGCCGCTCATGTCCGGCAGACGCAGGTCGAGCACGCCGCAGTCGAAAGGCTTGTCGAGCAACTCTTCGAGCGCTTCCGCGCCGGTGCTGACGGTGGTGATCTCGATGTCGTCGTGCCCGAGCAACTCGACGATGCTCTGGCGCTCGAGGTCGTTGTCTTCCACGACGAGCAGGCGCTTCTTGCGCGGGATGGCGAAGTTCTTGATGCGCTCGAAGGCGATGTCGAGATCCTCCGTCGTCGCGGGCTTCACCATGTAGGAGAAGGCGCCGTGCGAGAGCCCGTGCTGGCGCTCCTCGTCGAGCGAGATGATCTGCACGGGAATGTGCCGCGTGCCGGGGTCGAGCTTGAGATTGTTCAGGACCGTCCAGCCGAGCATGTCGGGCAGGAAGATATCGAGGGTGATGGCGGTCGGCAGATATTGCCGGGCCAGGGTGAGGGCGTGCTGGCCGCGCATGGCGACGAGGCCCTTGAAGCCCTTGTCGCGCGCCAGGCCGAGCAGGACGCGCGCATAGTGGGGATCATCCTCCACGATGAGCAGCGTCGTGTCGCCGGGGCGGATCGCTTCGCGGTCATCGAGAATCTCTTCGTCGCGGGCCACGGGGAGCACGGGCAGCGACACCGCGCTGGGCGTGCTGGCGATGGTGCTGGACACGCGAATGGTCGCGGCGGCCGGCCCGGTGTAGTTCAGCGGCAGGTAGAGGGTGAAGGTGCTGCCTTCGCCGGGCACGCTGTTCAGGCGGATTTCGCCGCCGAGCAGGGTCGCCAGTTCGCGGGAAATGGCGAGGCCGAGACCGGTGCCTCCGTATTTGCGCGAGGTGCCGGCGTCCGCTTGCTGGAAGGCCTCGAAGATGAGGCGCTGTTTTTCGGGGGCGATGCCGATGCCGGTATCGCGAATCGCGAGGGCAATCACGTTCGGCGCCCGCTTGAGGACCGGGTGATCCATCGTCCAGCCTTCCGTGGCCGCTTCCACTTTCATGCTGACCTGGCCCTGCGAGGTGAACTTGAAGGCGTTGGAAAGCAGGTTCTTGATGATCTGCTGGAGGCGCTTCCAGTCGGTGCTGAATTGCCGCGGCAGGGCCGGATCGAAGTCGACCGAGAACGGCAGGTTCTTGTTTTCGGCGATGTGGCGGAAGTTGCGTTCCACGGATTCGCGCAGGGAGGCGAAGGTGATGTCCTCGGCTTCCACCGCGACCGTGCCGGACTCGATCTTGGAAAGGTCGAGAATGTCGTTGATCAGGTTGAGGAGGTCGGCGCCGGCGGAGTGGATGTTGCGGGCGAAATCGACCTGCTTCTCGCTGAGGTTGCCCGCGGTGTTTTCCGCGAGCTGCTGGCCGAGGATGAGGATGGAATTGAGAGGCGTGCGCAATTCGTGCGACATATTGGCAAGGAACTCTGACTTATATTTCGAAGTCAGCGCCAATTCGGCCGCCTTCTCCTCCAACGCGCTGCGGGCTTGCTCGATTTCCTTGTTCTTGCGCTCGACCTCGGCGTTTTGATCGGCGAGCTGCCGGGCCTTTTGCTCGAGCTCTTCGTTGGTCTGCTGCAGTTCCTTCTGGCCGGATTGCAGTTCGGCGGTGAGCTGCTGGCTTTGTTGCAACAAGCCTTCCGTGCGCATCGTGGCCTCGATGGTGTTCAGCACCACGCCAATGGATTGGGTGAGCTGTTCGAGGAAGTTGAGGTGCGCGTCGGTGAAGGCGTGCAAGGAAGCGAGTTCGATCACGGCTTTGGTTTCCCCTTCAAAGAGCACAGGCAATACCACAATGCTGACCGGGAGCGCTCCGCCGAGGCTGGAATGGACCGGGGTGTAGGAAGCGGGGATGTTCGAGAGGAGGATGCGCTGCTTCTCCCGCGCGCATTGGCCGACCAGGCCATCGCCCACGCCGAGGCGCTCGGCCTGATCGGGACGGGTGGCGTAGGCAGCGAGCAGACGGAGCAGGGGGTCGCCGTTGTCGCCGACGGTCATCTGATAAACCGTGCCCTGCTGCGCGAAAATGAGCGGGGCCAGCTCGGAGAGGAGCATCTGGCCGACGGTGAAGAGGTCGCGCTGGCCCTGGAGCATGCGGGTGAACTTGGCCAGGTTCGTCTTCAGCCAGTCCTGCTCCTGGTTGCGCTCCGTCGTCACCCGGAGGTTGTCGATCATCGTGTTGATGTTGTCCTTGAGCTCCGCG
>Ga0207667_10003826_pt1 | contig 18504 bp, 15 predicted proteins | sample KBSCornC52_FD_184301 | JGI IMG/M metagenome (GOLD analysis project Ga0207667, IMG submission 184301) | Corn rhizosphere microbial communities from Kellogg Biological Station, Michigan, USA - KBS Corn C5-2 (SPAdes) (version 2) | ecosystem: Host-associated > Plants > Roots > Rhizosphere > Soil ...
AGTTCGGCGACGAGGCCGAAGGAGGTCGACGGATGGCGCAGCTCCCCACCGTCGACGACGTCGCCCAGCGCGCAGGCGTCTCACGTCAGACCGTGTCGAATGTGCTCAATTCGCCCGACATCGTGCGCGACACCACGCGCGAGCGGGTGCAGGCCGCCATCGCCGAACTCGGTTACCGGCCGCACGCTTCAGCGCGTCGGTTGCGCACCCGCCAGAGCTCCATGATCGGAGTGCGGCTCGACCCGATCATCAACGGCATCTCCGGCTCGATCCTCGACCGGTATCTCCATGCGCTGACCGCGCGCGCTGACGAGCGCGGCATGAGGATCACGCTCTTCACGGCGGCCGACCACGAGGCCGAGATCGAGCAGTACAAGAGGCTGCGCGACGGCGCGGACGTGGATGCCTTCGTGGTCACCTCGACCTCGTACAACGACCCGCGCATCGAGTGGCTCGCACGCGAGCGGATCCCCTTCGTCGCCTTCGGCCGCCCGTGGGGCAGCGAGAAGGTCGACGACCCCGATCGCCTGTGGGTGGATGTCGACGGGCAGGCGGGAACCCGGATGGCGACCGAGCACCTGCTCGGCCGCGGTCACCGCCGGATCGCCTTCCTCGGGTGGCCGACGGGGTCGGGCACCGGTGACGACCGCCGCTCGGGCTGGGAATCGGCGATGACCGCTGCCCTGTCGCTCGATCCCTTCGCGTTGGCCGCGCTGTCTCTCGAGACCGTCGAAAGCGTGCCGAAGGCGCGCGCCGCCGTCGAGGGCCTGCTGCGCGCCGGACGCGGAGTCGAGGCCATCGTCTGCGCGAGCGACTCGCTCGCCCTCGGCGCGATGATGGCGGTCCGCGAGGCGGGGCTCCCGCACTTGCCGGTCTTCGGCTTCGACAACACCCCGGTCGCGCAGGCGGTCGGCCTGTCGAGCGTCGACCAGCGGCTCGACGACGTCGCTGCCGGCACCTTCGAACTTCTGATGGGCGCCACCGGGCGCATGATGCTCCCCCATGGCGGAGCCTCGGGCGACGATCCCCGGCACCGTCTCATCACCCCCCAGCTTGTCGTGCGCAGGTCGAGTCACCTGGAGCTCGTCGAGGAGGCCGGCGGCACCACGTCCGGCGATCGCGAACGAACAGAAAAGGAACAGTCATGAAGCACAGGAAGTTGGGGGCGGTCATCGCAGCAGCGGGGCTCGCCGCCGCTCTCACCGCGTGCGGGTCGGGGTTCAATTCCGGCGGCTCGACGCAGAACGACACGAAACCACTGAGCATCCTGATCGGCTCCAGCGGCGACGCCGAGACCGCGGCGGTGAAGAGCGCTGTGGCCGCCTGGTCGAAGACCTCGGGCATCAAGGCCACTGTCACGGTCGCGAGCGACCTCAATCAGCAGCTCGCCCAAGGCTTCAGCTCGGGCAAGCCGGCCGACGTGTTCTACCTGTCGACCGACTCACTGGCCGGCTACGCCTCGAATGGCTCGCTGTACTCCTACGGCGACAAGCTGTCGAACAAGAGCGACTTCTACCCGAACCTGGTCAAGTCGTTCACCTACGACAACAAGCTGGTGTGCGCCCCGAAGGACTTCTCGACGCTGCAGCTGATCATCAACACCGATCTGTGGTCGAAGGCCGGGCTGACGGATGCCGACATCCCGACCACCTGGGACCAGCTGAGCACCGTGGCCAAGAAGCTGACGACGGGCACCCAGACCGGTCTCGTCATCGGCGGGGAGTACGCACGCATCGGCGCCTTCATGACCGAGGCGGGCGGCAACCTGATGAACGCCGACTCCACGAAGGCGACCGCCGACAGCGACGCCAACCTGAAGGCGCTGCAGTACGTCAAGGACAACCTGACCGCGGGTGACTTCAAGTACGCGGCGGATGTCGGCGCGGGCTGGGGCGGCGAGGCGTTCGGCAAGCAGCTGGGCGCGATGACCATCGAGGGCAACTGGATCACCGGCTCGCAGTCGGCCGACTACCCGTCGGTCAACTACAAGGTCGTCCCGCTGCCGAAGGGTCCCGCAGGCGCTGGCACGCTGCAGTTCAGCAATTGCTGGGGCATCGCGGCCGACAGCGCCAACAAGGCGGGCGCCCTGTCGCTCGTCGAGAAGCTGACCACCAAGGCCGACCAGCTCGGCTTCGCCAAGGCCTTCGGCGTCATGCCGTCGATCCAGTCGGCGGCCGGCGAATGGAAGAGCGAGTTCCCGAAGCTGTCGCCGTTCCTCGACGCGGCCAAGTACGCGCAGAACGTCCCGGCGGCCAAGGGCGTCTCGACCGTCGTGACCGACTTCAACTCCCAGGTGGCGAAGCTCGCCAGCGGGGATCCGAAGACGATCCTCTCGTCGACTCAGACGAACCTCGAAGCGCTGCTCAAGTAGCGGCACGGGGCATCGAGGACTCGTGACGAGGATGGGGACGGGCACATGACAGCAGCATCGGCGCCTGCCGCGATGCGCCGCAGACGTGGTGGCATCGCGCGGGGGCAGACCGCCTCCGGCTGGCTGTTCACCGCTCCCATCCTCGTCATCCTGGGGTTGTTCCTGCTCATCCCGGTCCTCATGGCCGCCTGGGTGAGCGTCTCGGACTGGACCGGCCGCGGCTCGCCCCTCTCCCCGGGCGTCAACTTCGTGGGCGCCCAGAACTACGGCCAGGTGCTGTGGGCGGGCGGACTCGCGGAGACCGACTTCGGCACGGCTCTGAAGAACAACTTCTGGTACGTGATCCTCGTGGTGCCGATCCAGACGATCGTGGCGCTGTCGCTCGCCATGATGGTCAACCGGCGGCTGCTGCGCGGTCGCGGCTTCTTCCGCACGGCGTACTACTTCCCGTCGGTGACGAGCAGCGTGGCGATCACGGTGCTCTGGCTGTTCCTGTTCTCCACCACGGGAGCCGTCAACGCCGTGATCTCGTGGTTCGGGGTGAAAGGCCCGAACTGGTTCAACACCCCCGACGGGATCTTCCATTTCGGGGCGACGGCCGGGCCGGCGGCGCTGACGGGCAGCCACACCCTGCTCGGGGTCACCTGGTGGGACTGGCTGGGCGGCCCCTCGGTCGCGATGACGGCCTTCGTCATCCTGGCGGTCTTCACGACCAGCGGCACCTTCATGCTGCTGTTCCTCGCGGCGCTGCAGAACCTCAGCGCCGATGTCGAGGAGGCCGCCATGGTGGACGGCGCGAACAGCCGACAGCGCTTCTTCCGGGTGACCCTTCCGCAGCTGAAGCCCACGCTGTTCACCGTGATCACCCTCGGACTCATCGGCTGCTGGCAGGTGTTCGACCAGATCTACACGGGCACGAAGGGCGCGCCGTCGAAGACGACGCTGACTCCGGCCTACCTGTCGTACACGGCGGCGTTCGACAACCAGCAGTGGGGGCAGGGGGCGGCGATCGCCTTCATCCTGTTCGTCATCATCATCGTGTTCACCCTGATCCAGCGCTTCGTGCTCGCAGACAAGAAGGTCTCGAGGCGACGGATGAGCTGGATCACCGGCGCGCAGAAGAACGACATCGCCACCGGTATCGCCACGTCGGCGATCGTCGGAAAGGACGCCACCCCATGACCGCCACCGCCGTCCCCGCGGTCGGCCTCGGCGATCCCGTCGACGGCCCGCCGACGACGGCGCCGCGCCGCCACGTGCGCTGGACGCGCGCCTCGCTCGTCGCGCAGGTCTTGATCTACGTGCTGCTCATCGCGGTGGCCGTGCTCTACATCTTCCCGTTCCTGATCGACGTCGCGACGTCGTTCAAGACGGAGCCGGATGCCGCGGCCAACCCGCTCTCGCTGATCCCCCAGACCTGGACCGCCGCCGCGTACCAGCGCCTGTTCTTCAACTCTGACTTCCCGATCTGGTTCAAGAACTCCGCGCTGGTGACCGTCCTCGTGACACTCGGCCGGGTGTTCTTCGACTCCCTGGCCGGGTACGCGCTCGCGCGGCTGCAGTTCCGCGGGCGCAACGCGATCTTCCTCGGGCTCATCGGGGTGATGGCGGTTCCCGGCGTCGTGCTGCTCATCCCCAAGTTCCTCGTGATCAACCAGTTGGGCATCTACGACAGCTACGCCGGCATGATCATCCCGCTGCTCGCGGATGCCGCGGGCGTGTTCATCATGAAGAACTTCTTCGAGTCGATCCCCGGCTCGATCGAGGAGCAGGCCCGCATCGACGGCGCGGGCAGCTTCCGGATCTTCTGGTCGATCGTCCTCCCGATGGCACGGCCGGCGCTGATCACGATCATCATCCTGAGCTTCCAGGGGTCGTGGAACGAGCTGGCGCACTTCATCGTGTCCACGCAGGATCCGTCGCTGACGACCCTCACGAAGGGCGTGGCCCAATTGGCGAGCGGACAGCTCAGTCAGGGCACGCAGTATCCGCTCAAGCTGGCGGCGGGAGCCATCATGACCATCCCGGTGGCGATCGTGTTCTTCATCTTCCAGCGCCGGATCCTCAACGCGAGCCAGGGGGCCGTGAAGGAGTAGGGCCGCAACAGCGCTGCCGCTCGCGATCTGCTAGCTGAAGCCTCCTACGACCGCACAACCGAGAACCGCGGCCGCGATGCCGAGCACCAGGTTCGCGCCGACCGTCGCCGCGACGATGCCCCAGCGGCGGGCGAGGGCCAGCTGCACGGTCTCGACACTGAAGGTGCTGAACGTCGTCAGGCCGCCGGCGAGCCCGCCCATCACGATCAGTTGGACGTCAGACCCGACCGCACCGGTGGTGACCAGTCCGAGAACGACTCCGCCGATGAACGAGCCGACCGTGTTGACGACGAGCACGGCCCAGGGCAGCTCGTCGTGCAGTCGCAGGAACAGCCGTGTTGTGGCGTAGCGCAGCAGCGCTCCCAGCGCTCCGGCCAGCAGCGCGGCGGCCACCACGAGCGCGCTCACTCGTCCGCCCCGATCGGCGGATCGGCCGGCGCCCGCACGCCCAGCCGGATCCCCAGCAGCGCCGCCGCCCAGCCGAGCAGCAGCGTGGCGACGAGATAGACCAGGGCGAGCAGAGTCATCCCGGCCGCAGTGAGTGTCAGCAGGGCGACGATGACGGCCGAGAAGGTCGTGAACGAACCGAGCAGCCCGGTGCCGAGCCCCGCCCGCAGCCAGGCGGGAGCCGACGGCCACACCCGCGCGACCAGGAAGCCGAGCACCAGCGATCCCACCACGTTGATGAGCAGGGTCGCCCACGGGAAGGAGCTGGCGGGCGCGACGAGTTCATCGATGGTCAGACGCAAGCCGGTGCCGAGGATGCCGCCGAGGACGACCGCGACCAGCGTCATCCCTGTTTGGTCGGCTTCGTCGTGGTGGGGGCCGTCGGCGACGCGCCTGCCGCGGCTCCGACCTTCTCGTGGGCACCGGACGCTGCCGACTTCTTGGCCGCATCCTTCTCGGCGGCGCTCTTGGTCGGCGTGCGCATCGGATCGCCGCTGCGGGCGGCGCGGGCGGCCTCGCGTGCCGCTTTCAGATCGGCAGGCGGCATGGCGCGCCGCTGCACGGGGCGACGCGGCTCGCCGCGGCGGTCCTGACCGGGCAGAGGCCGGGAGCGCCGGCCGTAGATCAGGTCGGACGAATCGAGCAGCCACGGCACGAGCACGATCATGACCCCGTGCACGAGCATCAGCTTGTGGCGGATGCGCCGCGCCTTGTGGTTGTGGAGCAGGTACTCCCACCAGTGCCCGACGATGAATTGCGGCGTGTAGACCGTCACGACCTCTGACCCGTTGTTGATGCGGCAGGCCTTGATGTACTTGATCAGCGGCACGCTGATGTCGCGGTAGGGAGAATCGAGCACCCGCAACGGGATCTTGATGTTGTGCTCGGCCCACTGCCGCTCGAGCTCGTCGGTCGCGGCGTCGTCGATCGAGACGTGGATGGCTTCGATGGTCTGGTGCCGGGCGGCGATCGCGTAGTCGAGCGCCTTGAGCACCGGCTTGTTCAGCTTGCCGACCAGCACCACCGCGTGATCGCCCTGAGCCCCGAAGCGCGTCGTGTTGTCGGCCTCGATCTCTTTGTCGACATCCCGGTAGTACCGGTTCACCCCGAGCATCAGGGTGAACAGGATCGGCATGATGATGAAGACGATGTAGGCGCCGTGGGTGAACTTGGTGATGGTCACGATGACGAGCACCGAGAAGGTCATGAACGCGCCGAAGCTGTTCACCACCAAGTAGGTGCGCACCTGCCGGGGCTTGAGCTCGCCCGTGCCTTCGCGCAGCAGTCGGAGCCAATGCCTGATCATGCCGGTCTGGCCGAGGGTGAACGAGACGAAGACGCCGATGATGTAGAGCTGGATCAGTGACGTGACGTCGGCTCGGAAGACGATCAGGATCACGACAGCGGTCGCCGCCAGGGCGAGCACGCCGTTCGAATAGATGAGTCGGTCGCCTCGAGTGGCGAGCGACTTCGGCGCGTAGCGGTCGGTCGCGAGCACCGAGCCGAGCAGCGGGAATCCGTTGAACGCCGTGTTGGCGGCGAGCAGCAGAACCAGGGCGGTCGCGGCCTGGATGACGAAGAACGGCACGGTGTTGGCGCCGAACACCGCCGTGGCGATCTGCGCGATCACGCTGATCTGCGGAGCGGTTGCGCAGTCCTTGAATCCGACGAGGTCACAGGTGTTCTCGACGTAGCGCACGCCCGAGATCAGGGCGACCGTGATGAGTCCGGAGAACAGGATGATCGCGATCCCGCCCATCGCGACGAGCGTCTTCTGGGCGTTCTGGATCTTCGGGCGGCGGAAGGCCTGCACGCCGTTGCTGATCGCTTCGACGCCGGTGAGCGCCGAGCATCCGCTCGAGAAGGCGCGCAGCAGCAGGAGCACGACGGCGGCCTGGGCGATCGACTGGCCCTTGATCGCGTAGTGCGACGTCACCGCCACCGGGGCGTGGCCGGTCGCGGTCTGGAACAGGGCCACCACGATCATGATCGCGATGCTGGCGATGAACAGGTAGGTCGGAACCGCGAAGGCCTTGCTCGACTCGCGGACCCCTCGCAGGTTGACGGCCGCCAGGATGATGACGAAGAGCACCGCCATCTCGACCCGGATGCCGTTGAGCATCGGCAGCGCCGAGATGATGTTGTCGACGCCCGACGCCACCGACACGGCGACCGTCATGATGTAGTCGACCAGCAGAGCCGACGCGACGACCAGTCCGGCCTTCTCGCCGAGGTTCTTGCGCGCGACCTCGTAGTCGCCGCCGCCGCTCGGGTACGCCTTGATCAGCAGCCGGTACGAACTGACCACCACGATGAGCAGCAGGACGACGGCGCCGGCCACCCACGGCGCGAACGCGAGGAACGACAGCCCGCCGATGAACAGGATGAGCAGCAGCTCCTGCGGCGCGTACGCCACCGAGCTGAGCGGGTCGCTCGCGAAGATCGGAAGCGCCAAGTGCTTGGGGAGGAGTTGGCCCTCGAGCTTGTCGGAGGGCAATGGGTCTCCGAGAAGCCAGCGCTTGGGCGACCGGGCCTCCTCAGGAGACCTGGTGTCGTCAGTCACGAGGGGCCAGCGTACACCGCAGAATCCGGCTCCGCATTTCCCACGCGCCTGTGCGCGAGGTGGGTATTTTCCCCCCTCCGTTCCGGCCGGCGATCAGCTCCTGAGCGCCGCCGTGATCTCCCGCCGCAGTGCGGTCAGGCCGTTGGTGATCAGGGCGACGATCTCGGTGTCGAGGTGCCCGTCTGCGACCTGCGCGCGCAGGTCGGACCGCAGCTGCTGACGGAAGTCGTTGATCGCGGCCTCCGCGTCGCGCAGGGCCATCCTGGCCTGAACCCGGGGGTCGTCTCCCCACTCCGTCGTGCGCGTGTCTGCGCGCTCGCGGCGACCGGCATCGCGCGCGTCGGAGCGCGCATCCCGCGCCGCGGCCGCCAGATCGGCGCGCAGGGTCTTCATCGCGTCGTTCACCGAATGGCGGACCTCGTTGGCAAGGCGGCGCACCGAGTCGCTCAGCTCGTCTTCGATCCCCTCGAGCTCCGAGCCGCGCTCGGCCAACTCGGCCCGGCCGGCGCCGGTGATGGCATAGACCGTCTTGCGGCCGTCGGACTCCTTGGTGACCAGCCCGTCCTCCTCGAGCTTGCCGAGCCGGGGATAGATGGTGCCCGCGCTCGGAACGTATGTGCCGCCGAAGCGGTCGCTGAGAGCCTGGATGAGCTCGTAGCCGTGCATCGGGCGCTCGGCCAGCAGGCTCAAGAGGTACAGCCGGAGGTGGCCGTGAGCGAAGACCGGCGGTGTCACGCCGTCTCCTTCTCGGCAGCCGAACGCGCGGTGTGCAGCACGCTGACGTTGCCGGTGACGGTGTTGCCGCGGAAGTCGAGCCAGCGGCCGTCGAGCGTGCCGTACTTGCCGGTATAGCGGCCGCGCACGCCGGTGATCTCGGAGTCGTCGAGCTGCAGCCGACCGCTGACCGTATTGATCGTGTACGAGACCGGGACCTCGGCATCCAGGCGGGTGGTGACGTTGCCGCTCACGGTGCTCAGGCGCAGCTCGTCGGGAATGCCGGTCACATCGAGAAAGACGTCGCCCGTCACCACCTCGGCCGTCATGCCCTGAATCTCGCCGGAGGCCGTGATGTCGCCGTTGACCGAGTGCACTGCGAGACGCCCGGCGTGGTTGCGCACCGAGATCTCGCCGCTGACCGAATTGATCTGCAGGTCTCCGCGCATGCTGTCGATGACCAGGTCGCCGTTCACCGTGCTGATCGAGGCGTTGTCGTGGATGCCGCTGACCAGCGCCTCGGCGTTCACCACGCCGAACTTCAGGCTCACGTCGCGGGGCACCATGATGCTCACATCCGCGCGCGCATTCCCACGAAACGACTTGAAGACATCCAGCCAGTTGTCCCAGTTGAGCTGCGGGTGGTCGACCTCGAGGGTGTCGCCCTCCACGGCGACCTTGAGGTCACGGCCGCTGACCGAGTGCACTTCGACCCGCACTCCTGGCTCATCGTGGCCGACGACGTCGACTTGACCGCTGATGAGGCTGACCTTGATCTTGCGCACGTTCTCGACGTCGATGGTCTTGGGGCCGTCGACGAGCCATTTCTCCTGGGCCACGATGGGCTCCTCCCTCGCGGCCGGACCGCGCACTTGATGTCGCGATATATCGCGTCTTGTCCTTATCACGATATATCGCGTCTGCCCCGCGGCGCAAGAGGATGTCGCCGCGCAGTTGACATTGACGTGACGTCAACCTTTAGCGTGGTGGTCATGGAGACGACGATCGACGACTGGAGCATCCAAGAGATAGCCCGGATCGCGAACACGACCAGCCGCACGCTGCGGCACTACGACGAGGTCGGCTTGGTGCCTCCCACTCGCGTGGGAGACAACGGCTACCGGTATTACGACCGCGCCGCCCTCGTGCGATTGCAGCGGGTGCTGATGCTGCGCGAGATGGGTCTCGGCATCCCGGCGATCGCCGAGATGCTGACCGACCAGGCCGACGACGTGACCGCGCTCGAGAGCCACCTGGTCTGGTTGCAGGAGTCGCGGGACAGGATCGCCCGCCAGATGGCGAGCGTGCAGAAGACCATCGAGGAACTGAAAGGAGGCGAGCGGATCATGGCGAAAGACATGCCGCACGCGATGTTCGACGGATTCGACCACACCGTCTTCAAGGAGGAGGTCGAACAGAAGTGGGGCCGCGAGGCCTATGCAACGGGCGACAGCTGGTGGCGTGACAAGACGGATGCCCAGAAGGCCGAGTGGAAGGCTGCCCTGGCGGCGTTGGAGTCCGACTGGGCCGAGGCCGCGGTCAGCGGCGCTGACCCGGCAGGAGACGTTGCTCAGGCCCTGGCGCGACGTCAATTCGACAATCTGGCAGGCATCCCCGGCACGCCGGGCTACAGCACGGGCGGCCCGACGAAGGAGTACTTCATCGGCCTCGGCGAGCTGTACGTCGACGACGCACGCTTCGCGAAGAACTACGGCGGCGCCGACAACGCGGCGTTCGTGCGCGATGCGATGCGCGCCTACGCGGAGCGCGAACTCTCGTAGTCGTGCCGGGCGGGCAGCTGGCGGTATCCGTCGCGCGCGATCGCGACGACGGTCGCGGGAACGGCCCAGGCCGCGATGGCGAGCAGGGCGAGGAGGACGGTCACGCGATCGCCTCCTCGCCCTGACCCGTTTCCGAATCGGGGGCGGACTCCACAGCGCCCGCCCCCGATGGCGCGGCCTCCGGAATGCGCAACAGCGGCAGGGTGACGCCGACCATCGGTCCGATCAGGAGTGCGAATGCGATGGTGCCGATGCCGAACTGGCCGCCGAGCGCCCAGCCGGCGGCGAGCACGATGACCTCGATGCTCGTCCGCACGATCCAGATCGGCCACCCCGTGCGCCGGTGCAGGCCGGTCATGAGGCCGTCCCGCGGCCCCGGGCCGAGGCGGGCTCCGATGTAGAGCCCGGTCGCGACGGCCACCAGGGCGAGGCCGCCTGCGAAGACCACGGCCTGCAGTGTGGGGATCGTCTGCTGCGGGATGACGCTCAGTCCGAGTTGCGCGCAGGTGCCGATCAGCAGCACGTTCGCGACGGTGCCGACGCCGACCCGGACCCGGATCGGGATCCAGAGCAGCAGCACGAGCGCGCCGACGATGTTCGTCACCAGACCGAAGGGCAGGCCGGTGCGGATCGAGATCCCCTGCGACAGGACGTCCCACGGTGCCACCCCGATGCCGGCGCGGACCATGAGCGCAAGGCCGATTCCGTAGAGGAAGAGCCCGCCCAGCAGTTGGGCGATCCGACGCGCCCAGACCGCGCGGGGGCCGATGAGCGGCTTCGGAGCGGAGAGAGCGGTCATGAGTGAAGCCAAACCTGATATTGGCCTTCTGTGAAGATGCCAATCAGGGTACGGTGGACGGATGGAATCCCGATCGGCGTGGGCATTGGCATCCGCGTGAACCTGTCAGCGAGAGCACTCGACGCGCAGTTGGGGCGATGGCGCGCCTTCGCGGGCGCCCCGGCATACGCCGCGCTCGCGGATCGCATCCGGCTTCTGGTGCTCGACGGGCGGCTGGCGCTCGGCACCCGGCTGCCGGCCGAACGGGAGCTGGCGGCGCAGCTGCACCTGAGCCGAACCACCATCTCTGCCGCGTACGCCGAGTTGCGCGACTCCGGCTACCTCGAAAGCCTGCGCGGGTCGGGCAGTGTGGTGCGCCTGCCGTCGCGCGGGACGGTGCCCCATGACCTGATCGCGCCGCCCGAGTTCCTCGACTTCAGCAGGGCGACGCTGCCCGCCGTGCCCCACGTGACCGCGGCGGCCGAGCGGGCGGCTGCGCTCCTGCCCTCCTATCTGGGCGAGTCCGGTTTCGATCCGCTCGGACTGCGCGCCTTGCGGCAGGCGCTGGCCGACCGCTACACCGCGCGCGGGCTGCCGACGGATGCCGACCAGCTGATGATCACGGTCGGAGCCCAGCACGCGATCGGCCTGGTGGCGCGCACCCTCCTCTCGCGCGGGGATCGCGCCCTCGTCGAGTCGCCGACCTACCCGCACGCCTCGGAGTCGCTGCGCGCACACGGGGCGCGGCTGGTCCCGGTCGCGGTCACCACGGACGAGGGCTGGGACGAGGCCGGTCTCGAGCAGGCGATCCAGCGCACCAGTCCGACGCTCGGCTACCTGATGCCCGACTTCCACAATCCGACAGGGCGCTCGATGCCCGCCGAGCAGCGCGCGCGGGTGGCCGCGCTCGCCGCCCTGCAGGGCACGACCCTGATCGTCGACGAGACGATGGGCGAGCTCGGATTCCGCGACCTGCGCGTCGATGCTCCGCTCAGCCTTCCTTTCGCGGCGTCGGCACCCGGCGACGCCGCCGCACGGATCGTCACGGTCGGCTCGGTCGGCAAGACCGTCTGGGGCGGGCTGCGTCTGGGATGGATCCGCACCGAGCACGAACTGATCCAGCGCATCGCGCGGGTGCGCTACTCGAGCGATCTCGGCACGCCCATCATCGACCAGCTCGTGGTGCTCGAACTCCTCGGGGAATACGACCGGATCCTCGCCGACCGCCGCGCGTACCTGCGCGCCGGCCGCGACCACCTGCTCTCTCGACTGCGCGATCGGCTGCCGTCGTGGGAGCTTCCTGAGCCCGACGGCGGCCTCACCCTGTGGATCAACATCGGCGCCCCGCTCAGCTCGCAGCTGGCGCTCGCCGCCCGCAACGAGGGGCTCGTGATCGCCGCCGGTCCGCGATTCGGGATGAACGGCGTGTTCGAGCGCTTCCTGCGGGTGCCGTTCAGCTATCCCCCCGAGCTCATCGATCGGGCGGTCGACGCCCTGGCCGCGGCGTGGAGCGGGGTGACGCGGCATCCGATCGCCCTGGGTCAGGAGGACCTCGCCGAGGTGGTCTAGCGCTCTCGCGGCGAGCTTTCATCCCGCAGGAGTACTGTCCGCGGGACCCGGCTTGGAATACTGAGCGGGAGTGCACGGCGGAGTGCGCGCCAACCACGCCCGCGGCCACGCGGATCAGGACGACCCAGGAGAACCCGCTCGTGCATCTGCTGTCCGTTTTCAGCCTGCGCAATCGCGCACTCATCGCCCTGATCACGATCGTGGTCGCCGTGTTCGGCGGCATCTCGCTGACGCTCTTCAAGCAGGAGCTCATCCCCTCGCTCTCGCTGCCGTCTGTCTACATCGTGACCAGCTACCCGGGCGCCTCGCCCGATGTCGTGAGCAAAGACGTCTCGACGCCCATCGAGAGCGCGGTGCAGGGCATCGAGAACCTGGACTCGACGACCGCCACCTCGAACACCGCGGCGTCGATCGTGACCGCCTCGTTCACCTACGGCACGAACATCGCCACCGCCGAGCAGAAGGTGCAACTCGCCCTCGACCGGTTGTCGAACACCCTGCCGAGCGGGGTCACTCCCCAGGTGATCACCTTCAGTCTCAGCGACTTCCCGGTCATCCAGCTCGCGGTCACCAGCGACCTCGATCCGCACACCCTGGCGCCGCGGCTCTCGAGCCTGACGGTCACCGACCTCAAGCAGCTCGACGGGGTCAGCGACGTCACCCTGCTCGGGGCCGCATCGCAACGGGTGACCATCACCCCGGATGACGCGACGCTCGTCGCAGACGGCCTCAGCATCCAGTCGATCAAGTCGGCCCTCGCGGCGAACGGCACCCTGCTCGCCAGCGGATCGATCACCGAGAACGGCAAGACGCTCACCGTCCAGTCGGGTGACAAGCTCACCTCGACCGACGAGATCGCCGCTTTGCCGGTGCTCGGCGGGCGCCTCGCCACCCCGCCGACCATCGGCGACCTGGCGAAGGTGGCGCTGGTCGACGACCCGGTGAACGGCTACTCGAGCGTCAACGGCAAACCGGCGATCTCGCTCAACATCACCAAGACGGCGGCGGGCAACACGGTCGCCGTCTCGAAGGTCGTGCGCGACGACATTCCCGCCCTCGAGAAGCAGCTCGGCGGCAACACCCGGTTCACCGTGGTCTCGGATCAGGCGCCCTCGATCACCACATCGATCAACAGCCTGGCCGAAGAGGGCCTGCTCGGCCTGGTCTTCGCGGTGATCGTGATCTTCCTCTTCCTCTTCTCGGTGCGCACCACTTTGGTGACGGCCGTGTCGATCCCGGTGTCCGTGCTGCTGACCTTCCTCGGGATGACTGCGGCCAACTACTCGCTCAACGTGATCACCCTGGCCGCCCTCACGATCGCGATCGGCCGCGTGGTCGACGACTCCATCGTCGTGACCGAGAACATCAAGCGGCACATCGGCCTCGGAGAAGACAAGCTGGTCGCGATCAAGACCGCAGTGCGCGAGGTCGCCGTCGCCGTCACCGCGTCGACGGTGACCACGGTCGCGGTGTTCCTGCCGGTGGCCTTCGTGGGCGACATCACGGGCGAGCTGTTCCGGCCATTCGCCCTCACCGTGACGATCGCCCTGCTGTCGTCGCTGTTCGTCTCGCTGACCATCGTGCCGGTGCTCGCGTACTGGTTCCTCGGCAATCGCAAGACGGTGCACAAGCACGCGGAGGGCGAGCCGACTCCGGATGCCGCTGTGCGCGACGAGCTCGAGACACCGACGCGCCTGCAGCGCGTCTACCTGCCGGTGATCCGGTGGACGCTCAAGTTCCCCGCGATCGTGCTCGTCTCCGCCCTGTTGATCCTGGCAGGCAGCGGCCTGGCGGCATCCGGGCTGAAGACCAACTTCATCGGCAACAGCGGCCAGAACACCCTCACGGTGACCCAGACCCTGCCGCTGGGGAGCAGCCTCGACGCGCAGAACACCGCGTCGAAGAAGGTCGAGACCGCGTTGCTCGACATCACGGGTGTCAAGACGGTGCTGGTCACGATCGGGTCGGGCGGCAGCTCGCTGCGTGCCGCCTTCTCGGGCGGTGGATCGACGACGTTCTCGCTGACCACCGATCCGAGCGCAGATCAGGCCGCGCTGCAGAACACCATCACCAAGAAGCTCAAGACGATCACGGGCGAGGGCGACATCAAGGTGCAGGCCGCACAGGGCGGCTTCGCCTCGTCGAACATCCAGGTCGACATCACGGCGGGCAGCGACGCCGATCTGCGCAAGGCCAGCGACGCGATCCTGGCCAAGATCGACAAGCTGTCCGTCGTCTCGCAGGCGACGAGCAACCTCTCGGCATCGCTGCCGTACCTCGCTGTTCAGATCGACCGCGCCAAGGCCGCGGCGGACGGCCTGACCGAGCAGCAGGTCGGCGCGATCGTCACCCAGGCGATGAACCCGAGCGCAACGGGCACCATCGTGATCGACGAGAAGACGCTCTCGATCTACGTCGACAACCCCGATAAGCCGACGACGCAGGCCGAGCTCGAGGCGTTCTCGATCCCGACCCTCCGAGGTGCCGTGCCGCTGACCGACCTGGCCACGGTGAAGACCGTGAACGGGCCGTCGAGCATCACCACGATCAAGGGGCTGCGCAGCGCCACCCTGACGGTGGTGCCGGGAACGGACAACACCGGCAACGCCTCTGCGCAGGTGCAGAAGGCCGTCGACTCGACGACGCTGCCGGCCAGCGCGAACGTGAGTCTCGGCGGAGTCACCTCGCAGCAGAGCGACTCGTTCAAGCAGCTCGGCCTCGCGCTGCTCGCTGCCATCCTGATCGTCTACGTGGTCATGGTCGCCACCTTCAAGAGCCTGCGGCAGCCGCTGCTGCTGCTGGTGTCGATCCCGTTCGCGGCGACGGGTGCCATCGCGCTGCAGATCATCTCGGGCGTGCCCCTCGGTGTCGCGTCGATCATCGGCGCGCTGATGCTGGTGGGCATCGTGGTCACGAACGCCATCGTTCTGGTGGATCTGATCAACCAGTACCGCACTCGAGGCATGAAGGTGGGCGACGCGATCGTGCACGGCGCCGCACGCCGACTGCGGCCCATCCTGATGACTGCGCTCGCGACGATCGGCGCACTGCTGCCTCTGGGACTCGGGATCACCGGGCATGGAGGGTTCATCTCGCAGCCGCTGGCGATCATCGTGATCGGCGGCCTGGTGTCATCGACGCTGCTGACCCTGCTCGTGCTGCCGGTGCTGTACTACCTGGTCGAAGGCGCGGCCGAACGGCGGGCGTTGTACCCGAAGCTGCCGGCCTCGGTGGCGACTCGCGTGCTGGCGATCGGGGGCGGGGTGCTGGTGATCGCGGGAGTCGTCGTGACGGTGCTCGGGCTTGCCGGGCACACCCTCGATGCCACGACGTTCCGCGCGCTGCTGCGGGATCACGCGGAACTGGTCGTCGCGATGGTCGCAGTCGCGCTCGGCGCGCTCGCGCTGCTCGCCGCGCTCGCGATCCGGCTGGTGCGGGCCCGGCGCAACCGGCGGGCTCACCCCCTCGCGCTGCCCGCGGTCGAGTCGGCGCAGCCCGCACCGAAGGCGGATGCCGACGAGCAGTCATCGAGGGTCGACGCATAGAGCTCGTGCGCGAGTGATGCGGGAACCCGGGGAATCGACTAACGTAGTCAGGTCGGCTCACGACACTTCACGGGCTCCGTCTGCATTGCACGGATCCCGATTGCACCACTGTCAGTCGTGCGGGCCGGATCATCAGCGCATCCGTTGATGAGGAATCCATTCAGGAAAACGGCCCCGGTCAGTATCGCCCGGGTTCTCGCGGCGCGAGGTCTGCTCGTGTGAGTCCAACTCACGGCAGCAGAGCGGCGCTGCGCACTCTGTACAGAACACCGGAAGACATCACCATGCCCATCAACAAGAAGGCCGCGCCCGCGCGCGCCTCCCGCCCCACTCGCGCGTCGTCTGCCGATGCCGTGCGCAAGTCCGGCAGCATCAGCCCCAAGCACCGCGGCTACCGAGCCGACGAGGCCGCATCCGCCGATCGCGAGCCCAAGAAGCGCTGGAGTTCTGACGAGCGCGCCGCGCGCGGCCACAGCGAGCAGCGCCCGCGCGGAGCGTCCGCCGCCGGAGCCTCGAACTCGGCCCGCGTCGGTCGCGAGCGCGTCGAGCGCTCGGCCGATGGTCGCCCGAATTGGGAGCCGAAGCGTGCATACGACGGCCGGCCGACGCGCTCGGCCGCGCCTCAGCGTGACGAACGGGGCAACCGCCCGCAGCGCTCGTCCGACGACCGCCCCGCCCGCAACTATGGAGACCGGGATGCCCGTCCCTCCCGCCGCGACGACGACCGCCCTGCTCGCAGCTACGACCGCGACTCCCGTCCTGCTGCGCGCACCGAGCGCCCGGCCAAGAGCTGGGACCGCGACGCCCGGCCCCCACGGTCGAACGACGACCGCCCTGCACGCAGCTTCGATCGTTCGGCCGACCGCAGCGAGCGTCCGGCACGCTCGTTCGGCAACGATCGCCCGCAGCGTTCCTTCGGAGCCGACCGCGCAGACCGGTCTGACCGTCCGGCACGCGGCTTCGACCGTGACTCGCGCCCGGCGCGCTCATTCGACCGTGATGACCGTGCGCCCCGCCGTGACCACGACGACCGTCGAGATGCCGCTCCCCGCGTGCAGCACGAAGACGTCGTGCTCGAGCGCCTGACGGCCCAGGCCGTCACGGCCGGCGAGGTCGACGGCATCACATTCGGTGACCTCGGCCTCGGCCAGAACATCGTGCGCGTGCTCACCGAGCTCGGAGCGCAGACGCCGTTCCCGATCCAGGCGGCCACGATCCCGGATGTTCTCGCGGGCAGGGATGTGCTCGGCCGCGGCCGCACCGGTTCCGGCAAGACCATCGCCTTCGGCGCCCCGCTCGTCGAGCGGTTGCTGACGTTGAGCGCCGGCGCTGAGAAGGGCGCCCGTCGAGAGTTCGGCCGTGCCCCGCGCGCGCTGATCCTCGCGCCGACCCGCGAGCTCGCTCTGCAGATCGACCGCACGGTGCAGCCGATCGCGCAGAGCGTCGGCCTGTTCACCACGCAGATCTACGGCGGCGTCCCGTACGCCCGTCAGCTCGGCGCGCTGCAGCGCGGTGTCGACATCGTGATCGGCACCCCCGGTCGCGTCGGCGACCTCGCGGCACAGGGCAAGCTCGACCTGTCGAAGACCATCATCACCGTGCTCGACGAGGCCGACCACATGTGCGAGCTCGGGTTCGCCGAGCCGGTGCAAGAGATCCTCGACCGCACGGCCGACGGCGGGCAGAAGCTGCTGTTCTCGGCCACCCTCGACAAGGGCGTTGCCGACATCGTCGAGCGCTACCTCGTCGACCCTGCGGTGTTCGAGGTCGAGGGCGAGGACCAGGCCAGTTCGACGATCGATCACCAGGTGCTGCTGCTCGACCAGCGCGACAAGCAGCAGGTGCTGATCGAACTGACTTCCGGCCCCGGCAAGAAGCTCGTCTTCGCCCGCACTCGCGCATTCGCCGAGCAGCTGGCCGACCTGCTCGACGAGGCGGGAATCCGCGCCGAGAGCATCCACGGCGACTTGAACCAGAGCCGCCGCACCCGGGCCCTCGAGAAGTTCACGAGCGGTCGCGTCGACGTGATGGTGGCGACGGATGTCGCGGCACGCGGCATCCACGTCGATGACATCGCGCTGGTGATCCAGGCCGACGCACCCGACGAGTACAAGGCGTACCTGCACCGCTCGGGCCGCACCGGCCGCGCCGGCAAGGAGGGCACCGTCGTGACCCTCGTGCCGCGCAGCCGTCGCCGGCGCACCGAGGAGCTGCTGGCCCGCGCCGAGATCGAGGCGAACTGGACCAGCGTGGTCCCGGGTGACGCGTTCATCGAGGAGCTCGCGAACCGCTGAGGCTAGCGTTGATGGATGCAGATCCGAGCATTCAAGGAGGGCGACACCGACGAGGTGGTCGCCCTCTGGCGTCTCTGCGGACTGACGCGTCCGTGGAACGACCCGCATCGTGACATCGCCCGCAAGCTCGAGGTGCAGCGCGAGCTCTTCCTGGTCGGGGTCGAGGAGGGCAACGGCGCGATCATCGCGAGCATCATGGCCGGGTACGAGGGGCATCGAGGGTGGGTCAACTACCTGGCGGTGCATCCGGATGCCCGCGGCGCGGGTCATGGCCGCTCCCTGATGGCCGAGGTCGAGAGCCTGCTGCTCGTGCGCGGCTGCCCGAAAGTCAACCTGCAGGTGCGCG
>Ga0207667_10003828_pt1 | contig 18501 bp, 21 predicted proteins | sample KBSCornC52_FD_184301 | JGI IMG/M metagenome (GOLD analysis project Ga0207667, IMG submission 184301) | Corn rhizosphere microbial communities from Kellogg Biological Station, Michigan, USA - KBS Corn C5-2 (SPAdes) (version 2) | ecosystem: Host-associated > Plants > Roots > Rhizosphere > Soil ...
GTGGGCGGGCCGCCACGGTTTAGAGCTATTCAACAATGGCGTTGTAGGTTTCCTACAACATTGTACCGTGTGTTGTATTCCACAATCTCTTTGTAGGTTTCCTACAAAAGCGCCCTTTGTAGGTATCCTACAATACTGTCTGTAGGTTTCGTGCATAGTATCGTAGCTCGCTTTATGCTACGCTAACAAAACGGGTTTAGTCTCCCTCTAACTGCTTCTCAGGGCAATGTTAGTAAAACGTCTATTCTAGAAAATATGCTGAATACTTTAAAATATTAACAGAAGAGATTTTCTAGATAAAAGGGCGGGACTAGTTAATGGTGAAACTAGTCCCGCCTTTTCTATCCACACATAAACAGAAAGTTAAGGAAATAATATAATGTCTGATGCTAATGGTACGGCTGTTGTTGAGAGTGATTCTGCTGTTGCAGAGTCCCCTGATTCGTCTGTTGATTTTACTGCTACTGCTTCTGGTGGTAGTGATGTTCGTCAGGCTATTCATGGTCTTAACAATGTAGATTCTGATTTCTATTCTACAGTTACTGCTAATACTTTTGCTGAGAAGCTTGCTCTTGCAAAAGCTATTAACGATTCAACTCCTCTTGACGAGGCTCTTGGTGAAGTTTTTAATCTTGATCAGTATATCGTTCAGGCTGTTGATATTGTTGATGGTCAAAGTGGGGAAGTTGTTACTGCTCCCCGTGTTACTCTGATTAGTGATGCTGGTAAGGCTTATCATGGTACGTCTAAGGGTCTTTTGACTTCTATTCGTAATCTGAATGCTACTGTTGGTGATCGTAGTAATTGGGATGGACCCATTCCTATTCAAGTTGTTAAGGCTGGTATTCGCCCTCGCGCATACTTTACTATTAAGTTCGTTTAAACTAACCAGATTGAGGGCGCCTACTGATGTGGGCGCCCTCTTTCGCTATCTAATCGGAGTAAGAAAATGGATACATATATTGTTGAAAAAAAGATTTCTACTAATGCTGCCATTCTTAAAATTAATAATGATTCAACGTATGTTGCTATAGCTTATGCTTCTGGAGATAGGAATCTCGAAAACGTAATTAATTTGGTTAATGCTGCTAATAGTACTGTAGATGTTACACCCAATTTTATTAGAAGTGAGTGTAAACAAGTTTTAGCTTTAATTATTGAAAGTCTAAAAGCTGATAAGATTAATGCATACGATATCTTACCTAGGCTTGAAAAGTATTTGAAGGATATGTAATGGAAACTTGTAAGAATTGTGGAAAAAGTATTAGGTGGGCTAGTAATGGTGCTGGTCAGGGTTTTGCTTGGTTCCATATTGAAACTGCTATGAAACAGTGTTTTCCTAATATTCCTCAAGCTGAACCTGTTAATAATGTAACGGAGTTATTTAATCATGCCTAAGATTGTAATTAAAACTGTTGGTGGGATGACTATCAATACTGAGAAATTTAGTGTTGCTAAAGCTTTCTTTGAAGAGGGTGCTTCTGTTCTTTATGAAGATGGATCACCTGTTTTTACAGAGAATACAGTATTTAACAGTAATGGTACTTTTTATGATATTCCTTCTGATCCTGCTTTGGATAATAATTGTGAAAGTTGTCAATAATGGGTGGAAAAGCTGTTCCTCCTCCTGCGGACATTTTTCCTGTTTGGCTTAAGGAAGATGAAATTATTGCTATAAATGCCGCTAATCTAATTACTAGAGGTTCTCTTCAATCTATTATTATTAAAATTAGTTCTGCTCAAGCTGCTAAGAAGATTGGAAGTGGTCGAGAATGAAGTTTGTAATTGGTAAATGTCCTAATTGTGGTAATTGGCATGTTGTTGCTTATGTTATTCTAAGAAATAAAATGGTTATTGATTATGGTATTGTTGCTACTTTTACTAGCTGGTGGGATGAAGTTCTCCTTGCTATTAATTTTCCTGAAATGATTAAACATGTCTCGGCTTGATGATCTTAGGGAGCAAGTTAGAAAGCGTCGTGCTGCTGTTACTGCTAAGGAAAGGCGTATTTTTCTAAATACTGGTATTGATATTAAAGGTACTAAGGAAGACCCTAGGCGGCCTCCTAGTGTTGTTAAGAAGTATAATCAGCAGCAGCTTATGAAGTATCTTGGTGATCTTAATAACTTTATGTCTCGCTCTAATGGATATATTCCTGATGCTTCTGGTGGATTTATAAAAAAGCAGGATTGGCTTAAGTATAAAAGAATTGAGCGTAAGTACAATCGTATAGTTAATGCAAATTTTGAAGACATTGCTGATATTCGTGACCCTTATCGTAATGTCACTATTCGTAAAGCTGAAAGTATTTATCTTCCTGAGAATATGCGCGCTGCTGGTGAGATTAAGCATAGGCCATTAAATAAGTTTAATAGAGATCCTAAAAATATTAAGAGCGCTGATGCTCTTATGAAGTTGCAAGCTCAGGTTGAGGGGAGGCTCAATAAAAATTATCTTCCTAAAGCTATTGCTGCTGGTAGATCACAAACTAATGCTATGCTTGATAATGCTGGTCTTAGTGAATTGAAGGGTGCTGTTGCTGCTTTATCTAATGGACAGTTTAATGTACTTTTTAATTATTGGGGTTTTGCAGGTAGACTTTCTCAGATTGGCGGTACTAATGGTAAGAGAGGACCTAATATTGATAGTAAAAATAGACTTGATCCTGATGAATATGATAGTATTAAAGCTGACGTAGAGGAATTTATTAGTGAAGCTAAGAAACTTCAAGTAGATGAAAGACCATTTAATAATTCAAAAAATAAGAAAAAGTAATGTCTCTAGAGAATTTCTTATCAGCTACAGGACTATCAAATTCCCATCCAAAACTAGTAAGAAAGATTGTAAATAGACAGAATGGTAATGTAACTAAACATCGTAGTGGAGAACGTAGAGCTAAAATTCCTATGGTAGCTGACTTTGAAACTACTACTGATGAAAATGATTGCAGAGTGTGGGCATGGGGATTAGTAGGATTAGAGAAGCCTGATTATGATAGTGTTGAAATCGGTATTGATATTGATAGCTTTATTAATCGTATTATGGAGTACAATTGTACTGTCTATTTCCATAATCTTAAGTTTGATGGTCAATTCCTTCTTGATTATCTACTTCGGAATGATTATCATTTAGTTCAATCTGACTTTGTAAAGCGTGCTGGTACTTTTAAAACACTTATTAATGATATGGGTAATTTCTATAGCATAAGTGTTAAGTGGGGTAATGGTAATGTTTGTGAATTTAGAGATTCATATAAGAAACTACCATTTAGTGTCAAACGGATTGCTGAGTCCTGGGGATTTGAGATTAGTAAGGGTGAAATAGATTATGATGCTCATAACGGTCCTATCACACCTATTACTGCTGAGGAAGAAGACTATTTAAGAAGAGACGTAAGTATTGTTGCACAGGCTCTTAAGATTCTCTATGATGAGAATCACAAGCGTCTTACTAGTGGTAGTGATGCCCTTTATGAATATAAGTCTATTGTTGGTGCTGACTGGTTTAAGCGTATGTTTCCTACGTTTTCGTATGAAATGGATGCTGAAATTCGTAGAGCATATAGGGGAGGATTTACATATCGTGATCCTAGGTTTAAAGGTTATCATAAACGTTGTGGATTAGTTCTTGATGTTAATAGTCTTTATCCTAGTGTTATGATTAATAGGATGCTTCCTTATGGTGAACCTATGTATATTAGTGGTGAATGCAAACCTACTAAGAATAGACCACTTACTATATTTAGTGTCACATTTACTGCTAAACTTAAGAAGAATCATATTCCTTGCATTCAGATTAAAGGTCATTCTATTTTTAGTGCCACTGAGTATCTTACTAATATTGAAGATCCTGTTACACTTATGGTTACTAATGTTGATTGGGAACTTTACCAGGAACATTATGATATTGATATTCTTGAATATGGTGGTGGATGGGCATTCCATGCTACTAAGGGTCTTTTTGATGAGTATATTAATAAGTGGTCTAAGATTAAAGCTGAATCTACTGGTGCTAAGCGTGAGCTTGCTAAGTTGTTTTTGAATGCTCTTTATGGTAAGTTTGCTAGTAATCCTAATGTTACAGGTAAGATTCCACGTTTTATTGATAATAAGGTTAAACTTGTTAGGGGTCTAGAAGAAACTAGGGCTCCTGTTTATACCGCTGTTGGAGTTTTTATTACTAGCTGGGCGCGTGATCTTACTATTAGGGCTGCTCAGAATAATTATGATTGTTTTGCATATGCTGACACAGATTCTCTTCATTTGTTTACAGATAAGCCTCCTGAGTCGATTGAGGTGCACCCTACAAAACTTGGTGCATGGAAGCTAGAGTATAAGTTTACTGCTGCTCATTATATTAGAGCTAAAGCTTATATGGAGCAAACTGAAGAAGGAGATATTGTTACACATATTGCTGGACTGCCTGAGGCTGTTACTGCTAATATGACATTTGATGATCTTGTTGACGGAAAGATTCTAAAGGGGAAAATGAATCCTAAAGTTGTTCCTGGGGGAGTTGTTCTTAAAGAAATTGACTTTAAGCTCAAACTCTGATATCATCTGTAATGTGAGCACCACTAGCAGGAAAAGACTGTCAGGGCAATGCACCGGTTGGCTCCGGGCCGTGATAGCATAGGGTTGCAAGCCGCTGTTTCTGTGTGGTGGACTGCTCCGGTTGAGATAAGAGGGGCTAGTAATCGGAAGATTGCTAGCCCCTTTCTCTATAATATTCTGAAAGGTTGCATAATGGGTAAGTTTCACGATATTCTGAATGGTGCTGCTGAGCTTCCTGAGGAAGTTAAGGAACTGCTTTCTACTGCATATAATGAAGATCAGTCTATTTTTGATGCAAAAATTGATGATCTAAGCGGTGCTCTCGTTGCTAAAGATGACGAGATTACTAGTAAAGTTAATGAAATCAAGTCACTTAAGTCTGCGAATTACGACCTGCTTAGAGCTGTCCCTAGTGATGCTGTTGTGGGCGAAGACGATAATGATGATGATTCTAAGAGTCACAATATTACTATTGCTGACTTGTTTGGTAGCAAAAAGTAGATATAATCTTATCTATTTAATCACATCATAAGGATAAAATAAATTGTCTGAATTGGAATTGCGCCCCTGGGTGAATCCTAATAACTATGACATTCTCAATGCGGTTCGTAATGAGAGTAGTGGTACTTATCAGGATCGTATCCCTAATGCTGATAAAGCAAATATTGATGATGTTATTCATAATTTGCTTAGTTGGACTCCGGGAATGAATGAGTTTATTTATTCTCTTGTTAACGTTATTGGTTTGCAGATTTATCGTAATGTCAATACGTTTAACAACCCTCTTGCTAAGTTTAAGCGCGGTATGCTTATGACTGGTGATACTATTGAGGAGATTATGAATGGTCTTCTTGAAGCTCACCGGTATAATCCTAATGCTGAGTATCTTGAAGAAGATATCTTTGGTGTTGAGCGTCCTGAGGTTCAGGTTAACTACCATTCTATTGATCGTAAAGATTACTACAAGCTCAGCATTAATCGCGTTGAGCTTCGCAAGGCTTTTATGTCTGAGAATGGTCTTGATCAGTTTATTACTAATCTTATGTCTACTCCCCAGACTAGTGATCAGTGGGATGAATTTCTTGCTACTGCTAGTCTGCTTAAGACTTGGCATGATTATGGCGGATTCTTTAACGTTAACATTCCTGATGTTAGTGCTAATGGTTCTACTCAGGCTGATTCGCAGTATGCTCTACGTCGTCTGAGGGAACTTGGAGATACTCTTCCTTTCCTTAGTCGTCGTTATAATCCTGCTCACCTTCCCATGGCTGCTAACCGTGAGGATCTTGAACTGATTATTACTCCTGAGGCTAATGCTGCTATTGATGTTGAAGCTCTTGCTGGCGCCTTTAATATTGATAAGGCTGAGTTTGCTAGTCGTAAGACAATCATCCCTGCTGAGTATATTGGAATTGATGGATTCCAGGCTATGCTTACTACACGGGAATTCTTTGTTATTGCTGATAGCCTTCTCGAAACTCAGAGTGTAAATAACCCGGTTGGACTTGTTACTAACTTCTTCCTGCATCACCAGGAAGTTATTAGTGCTAGTCGTTTTGCTCCGGCGATTCTTTTTACATCTACTGAGGAATCTACTCCTATTGTTATTAATGATACTCCGGTTGTGTCTATTGCTGCTCCTACTCTTACTGATGTTGGTGGCGATACTGTGACGGATGTTATTCGTGGTGATAGTTACCAGATTCATGCTGATGCTCTTACTGATCCTGCTGGTGGAGCTAATGATGCTGTTCGTCTTGTGCTTGTAGGAGCACAGTCTACCCGTACTCGCGTTTGGCAGACTGGATTCTTTACTGTTGCTCTTGATGAAGCTGCAACTCAGCTTACTATTAATACCGTTGCTGTTGATGATGGCACTATTACTAGTACGGCTACCTTTGATGTTGTTGGCGATCTTGTTGGTTTCTGGCCTTTCCCTGGGGTGAAGTTGGATACTGATGATGACGGTCTCTTCGAGGTAACTCCTGAATTCCCTGTAATTGATGAATCAACTTATGGGGATGATGGTTATTATCACGTTACTATTCCTGCACAGGAAGGTATTGATTGGAAGTTTGAGCGACTCATTATTCCCCTTACTGCTTCTGGTAATAAGGTTCAGATTGATGATCATGGTCTGAGTGTTAATGATATTGTTACACTTGGTGCCATTACTACTACTACTGGTATTAGTGCTGCAACTCCCTACTATGTTAAGACTATCGTTGATGCTAACAATGTGACTCTTAGTGCAACACCTGGCGGTTCTACTATTGTCCTTACGGGTAATGGTCAGGCTGCTTCTGCAACATATGCTGTTGCAAATGGTGATGTTGAGAACGTTGCTAACGCTCATAACGCAACTCTTATTGCTACTGCTGCTAGTGGCTATGAGATTACCGTTGGCGCAGATACTACACTTGACATTGTTGTTCCTTCTCTTTAACTAAATAATAGGTGGGGCACCTAATCCAATAGGTGCCCCACCTTTAGGAATAGAAATGATTATAGTTAGTTTTGGTTATATTCTTCCAGAAATTGTGACTCCTCTTGTTACATTTCTGGCTATTGTCATTTCTATTCTTCCTGCTTTTGCTAATCGTATTTATGATTCTGTTGCTAGGGGTAAATAGTGCCTAAGTATATTACTGATCCTGCTAATGAAGAATATGACTTTGGGCAGGGTTTTAATTATGCCGTTTGGACAGAGGGTACTATTGTAACTCTTACAAACGTTCTTTGGAATAACGATTATAGAGATGTTTGTGAATTTCCTGACGCTCATGGTCGTACTCTAGATGAATATATTGATAGTAATGAATCTGAAAATATTGCGATTCAAAATATTTCATATCTTAAATTTAATGTTCCTATCCGTATCAATATTCCATTTAATAAGGCATTTAAGTTTAATTATCTTAGGGTTCAAAATCCTCTTCAACCTGTTCCTGGTAGTGATGTTCTTAAGTCTTACTATTATTTTATTCTAGATGCTAAATATATTGCACCTAATACTACCGAACTTACTATTCAACTTGATATTTTTCAAAGTTTTAGAACTGATTTTCAGTTTGGTAATTGTTATATTGAGCGCGGGCATATTGGTATTGCTAATGAAAATGCCTTTGATAATTTTGGAAGAGATTATCTAGCAATTCCTGAGGGTCTTGATATTGGTGGAGAGTATCAGATTGCTCATGCTACTAGTACTGTTATTATGACTGATGATTCCTGGGAAACAGGAAATTCATGGGGTCCTAGTGAGGGTACTAAGATGAATATTCTTGTTGTTAGTACAGTCAATCTAGAAGCTGATCCTGGTAGTATTACTGATCCTCATCTTTATAGTGCACCTGGTAGTGATTGGGAAAATGTTCCTAGTGGAGCTTCCTATTATGTTTGGGAAAATCCTACTCTATTTTCTTTGTTTATGCAGTCTTTTGCTGATAAGCCTTGGATTACTCAGGGTATTGTATCTATTACTGGTATTCCTCCTCTCGCTCGTTATGGTGTTGATGTTTCATTTACTGATAGTCCTGCTGAACCTTATTGGGGTATGCAAAAGCTTGACGGTATTGATGGAATGAAAGCTAATCCTGTTTTTTATCAGGCATTTCCTAATTGGAGAGAATCAGATTATATTCTGAATGCTTTTCCCGAAAGATATCGTGGTCTTAAAAAGCTTCTTACATATCCTTATATGGTTATTGAGCTTACTACTTTTACCGGTCAACCTATTATTGTTAAACCTGAATCTTGGAATGATGCTAATGCTGCTATTATGGAGCGTTTTACTCCTCTTCCTCCTAATCAGCGCATTTCTTTTCATCCATTTAAGTATAATGCAATTACTGGTTCTAAGACTCAGGATTTGCAAGGTACTGGTAATGTAGAGGATGGTTTTAGTGGGTATCCAGAAGAGACTAATGGTGTTACTTTTGGTAAAGATCCTGGTGGTGATGATTCTGGTGAGTATCTTGATACTGCTGTAATTATTAGTGCATTCCCCACATTTGCTATTGTAAATAATATGGGAATTGCTTTTCTTGCATCTAATGCTCATGGTATTGCTTTTCAGTATCAAAATGCTGATTGGGCACAGAATAGAGCTCTTAGAGGTAATGAAGTAACTTATGATCAAAATAATAAGGGAATTCAAGCTTCTAAAAATATTAATCAACTTCAGAATAGTGGTGTTGGTGCCCAGGCTGCTGCACAAAATCTTCTTCTTTCTCAGCAACAAGCTGTTAGTGGTATTGGTGGCGTTATTACTTCTGCTGCTCAGGCTGGACTTGGTGTTACTAATGGTACTGTTGGTCTCGGGGGTATTGCTGGTGCTGTTGGCAATGAAGTTATGGGTTCTATCAATCTAGGTAATCAGCAGGATCAGAATACTAGGGCTGCTAATATTACTCAGCAAGTTTCTAAGTCAGCTAATACTGTTCAGAATACTCAGGCTGGCTATGTTAATGATACTAACAAAAGTCTAGCTGACTGGGCTGCAAGAGGTGATTACGAAAACTCTGTAGCAGGTATTAATGCTAAGGTTCAAGATGCTAGACTTACTCAGCCTAGCGTTAGTGGTCAGGCTGGTGGTGAGACTCTTAATCTTATTACAACTGGTTTGAAACTTAGCCTTCGTTTTAAGACTATTGATCCATCTGCTATTAAAGTAGTTGGTGAATATTGGCTTAGATATGGCTATGCTGTTCGTAAATTTAGTCTTATGCCTGATAGTCTTATGGTTATGAGTAAATTTACTTATTGGAAATTGCTTGAAACTTACATTATTTCTTCTACCATGCCTGAGGGTTTTAAACAGATTATTAGAGGTATTTTTGAAAAAGGTGTAACTGTTTGGGCTGATCCTTCTTATATTGGTGTTACAGATATTGCTGATAATGAACCCCTTGGAGGGATTGCATTGTGACTAGAAATAATAGAGGACCTAGAGCTGGTGGTCTTTATGACGAATGGAAGAATATGGGGTTTAGGACTAATCCCGCTGTTCGTCAGGAACAAAATATTGAAAATATGTATATTAGACTTCTAACTGATCTTGCAGCTAGTCGTTTTAAATGGACTGGTGTTCCTGAAGAAATTGATCTTCGTTTTCTTGAGATGACTTTGTTTTATCATGCACTCTCTATTTTTTATTGGGATGGTCGTTATGATAAGTTTATGGCTCTTAGAGGTAATACTAATGGTTGGCTAGATTATCAAAATAATCCAACAGGTTTTAATGCTGTTGGTAATAATTTTACTTCTGTTCAGGTTAGTGCTATTAAAGATACTGTTCACTATCAAGATAGTGATGTTACTAATGAAACACGGGTAGGACAAAAAATTGGAATGGGTGTTCCAATTTGGGCTAATAAGCAGAGAACACCTGATATTGATATCGTTCTTATTTATGCTAAGAAGCTTGCTAATCTTGATCGTAGTGTTGAGATTAATTCACAAAATGCTCGTATGCCTAAAGTAGTTGTCACTAATGAAAATACTAATCTTAGTATGAGTAATATTAGTAGGCAAATTGAAGAAGGTCAAAATAATATTAAAATTAAGCAAGGTAACAGTGATCTAAAAGATAATATTCTTGCATTTGATATGGGTGTTGATCCTCTTACTATTCTTAATCTTGATATTGTTCGTGATCGTCAGTGGAATAAATGTATGACTCTTCTTGGTATTGAGTCTGCTAATCAAGATAAGAAAGAACGTCTTGTTTCTGATGAAGTTACCGCTAATGGCGATCAAACTTCTATGATGCGTTATGTAAATCTTAATGAACGTAGAGTTGCTGCTGAGAAAATTAATAAGCATTACGGTCTTAATATTGAAGTAGAATACTTTACTGATGAAGAACGTAATGCTATGAGACTTCCTTCTGCTGATCTTCCTACTACTGATAAAAATGATAATGATAGGGAAGTGGGTGATACTAAAAATGACTGAGGGCGCCGTTTTTACCATGCGGCTTAAAGAAGTTCTTGAAGCTACTGATGGTACATGGAATTCTGATAGTGGTATTTCAGTTATCACTGGTGGTAATATTGGACTTAATCTTTATCCTCTTTTTACTGATGGTAAGCCTAGAGAAGGTGAAGGTGCTGTTCCTGACTATCGCCCAATTCTAAATGGTAAGATTTTCGATCATTATATGAATCGTGAAATCGGTTATGAGTCAATTGGTATTTGGCAACTTGCTATGCGTCGTAAGATGAATGAGATTATGCCCTTTTATAATCAAATGTATCTTAGTACGCAAATTGCTATTGAACCTCTTAGAACTACTGATCTTACTACTGATAATAGTTTGACTGATAATCAAACAGGTGAGCAAACTTCTAGTAGTACTAGTAATAGTACTGGTGCAGGTCATGCTCGTTCTGTTAATAGCGATACTCCTCAAACAATGCTAGAGGGCAATGAGGATTATGCTAGTGGGGCTACGGATACAAATAGTCAAAATGCAACTACTGGGGCGGGTTCACAGACAAATAATTCAACATCTACTGATGAAGTAAGTGGTACAACTACTATTCAAGGTTATCAAGGGGCTGCTAGCGATCTTCTAATGAGGTATCGTGAGTCTTTTATTAACGTTGATATGATGGTAATTAATGAACTAGAAGAATTGTTTATGCAAGTATGGGATAATGGCGATTCTTTTACTCAAAATTCTAATGATAGTCTCCCCTTTAATAGTTATGGAATTAGGTTGTTCTAATGGTTGATCCGATTAGTGATTATATTTCTCCGATTTCTCCCCTTCCTAACATTGCTCCTTTTACATATAAAGATGGTGAGACTTATCTTACTACTCTTGAGCGCTTTAGGCATTACGTTAATACTGAACTTGTAACATTTATTAATACTAATTTTGCTCTTTTTGACAGTACATTTACTACTGAAATTACTGCTCTAATTGCAGAAGTTAATAGTGTTCTTGCTGCTCAAAATACTGAAAATGAAGCTAATCTCGCTGCGGTAAATGCCGCTATTGCAGCTATGAATACTGCAATTGCTACTGCTGAAGCTAGTATTGCTACTAGCACAATTGCGGCTGCTGGCAGTTCAACTGCTGCTGCTGGTAGTGCAACTGCGGCTGCTGGTAGTGCAACTGCTGCTGCTAGTAGTGCTGATGATGCTGCTGCTAGTGCAGCTGCCGCTGCTGCTAGTGCAGCTAGTAACATTATTAGTATTGTTGAAGGTGATGGTATTAGTGTTGATGCAACTAATCCTCAGCATCCTATTGTTTCTGCAATTGGTGGTGCTGGTAGTGGAATTGTTGAATCAGTTGTCGCTGGTACTGGAGTTTCTGTAGATAATACTGATACTGCTAATCCTATTGTTTCTGCTAGTGCAATTGTTGAAACAATCGTTGAGGGTAGTGGTATTTCTGTAGATAGTACTGATCCTGCCAATCCTATTGTTTCTGTGGTTGGTGGTGGTAGTACTGATAAAACGAAGGCTCTTGTTATTGGTACATCTATTTCAGCTGGTACTTATACTAGTGGAGTTTCATGGGTGGATTATTTTAATGATGCTTATGCCCTTAGGTCTCCTGGTTCTGATGCAATTACTATTGATAATCAAGCTGTTTCTGGTTGGAATAGTAAACAAAATCTAGATGTACTTAATAGTCATATTAATGATGAAATGTATGGTTATGTATTCATTGAAGCAAGTGTTAATGATTACAAGCATGCTACCGTTGCTGATGCACATGGTATTGGTCTCGATGATGCTAATATTATTAAATACATTACTCAAATGATTGATGTTTGTCGTGATCATAATGCTGAACCTATTATTATTGGTTCTGCACCTTGGGTTCCTGGTGTGTTTACTGATTTTAAAGCATCTCAGCGTAGACAAGCTCAAATGAATTTTGCTCTTCAAAGAATTACTAATCGTCTGGGTATTAAGTTTATTGATTTACTCGATAAACTTGATCTTAGTGATGATAATCTTATTCTTGGATTTCATCCTACAGTTGAAGGTCAAATTCTTTGGGCATCTGCTATTGCTGCTGGTCTTGCTGGTGTTGTAGGCAACGATCTTTATGATGATTTTATTCGTGCTAATAATTCTGTTACACTTAATCCTTCATATTCTGGTCACGCTTGGAGCCCTGTTGGTTCTGCTGTATTTGGTATTCAGTCTAGTCTAGCATACAATGTATCAGCTACCGATGGTGATATTGTTGTAGCTAGAGTTTCTAGAATTGATCCTAAAGCTATTCCTGCTGATATGACTGATATTGGTCTTAGTGGCGAATCATCTGATATGCAAATTTCTGGTGTTACTATTGCAAATCAAGGATGTTTTGTTTTTAGGTCTACCGGTCCTGATGAAACATTTAAAGGTTATATTTTTAACCCCACAGGTGCAGCCTTGTATTATGATATTGGTGCTGGTCCTGTTTCTATTGCTTCACTTGCTACAATTCCCACTGGTTCACATTTTGTAATTTCGATTGTTGGAAGTACAATTGATGTGGAAATTGATGGTGTTAATGTAGCTCATATTACTGATACTCATGTTACTAGCGGGCATTATGCAGGTCTTTATAGTGCTGGAGTTGCTGGTCCTAGTGCTCGTAGATGGGGTCCTTTTGCTGCTACTGTAATTGGTAACGATTAAGAATAAATAATGACTACCGTCACTAAACTTCTCGATTATGGTAATTCTTTTGCCATTTTGTTTAGTGACGGTAGTCGTATTCTTGCTGACCCGATTAGTACTGAACTTTTTGTAGCTCGCTCAAATAGTCATCATGTTATTAGTATTCAGCGATACGGGAATCAATATAAGATTCTTTATGATGACGATAGTTTTGATTTTTCATATCCTACAACTAATCCTAATCATCATATTGTAAATGGGCATTCAATTGATGAATGGATTTGGCCTATTCATTATCGTCCTGATGGTGTTACTAAATGGAATTTGGGTGATGGATACGGTCCTAGAATTAGTCCTATTACTGGACTTCCTGAATTCCATTATGGTCAAGATATTAATGGTCCTAGTATTACTAACACACTTATTGTTTCACCTTCTGATGGTATTGTTATGGGTGTTAGTACTGATCCATTTGACAGCTATGGATATAATGTTCGTATTCAACATAATGACGGATCAGGTACTCTTTGTGCTCATATGGTAGCTAGACCACCTGTTAGTATAGGTGATTCTGTTAATATGGGTGATGTGATTGGTGCAGTAGGATCAACAGGTGATGCTACTGGTCCGCATCTTCATTTTAATACTCAAACCACTTATTCATCTTCTGTTAATGATAATACTGAAGATCCTCTAACTTTTATGAGTGATAGAGGGCAATCTTGGTAACTAAATATTATAACTATTCTAAAATTCTTTCCTTTAATGGTGTTTATAATCTCATTATTGGTAACCGTGGTCAGGGAAAAACTTTTGGTTTAAAGAAAAAGAGTATTAAAGATGGTATTCTTAAAGGTGATCAGTTTATCTATGTTCGTCGATTTAAGGAAGAACTTGCTACTGCTAAAAATACATTCTTTGAAGATATTAAAGAGCATTTTCCTGGTTATGATTTTAGGGTAAAAAATAGTAAGCCTAGTGAAATTCAATGGTCTCACCAAATTGATCGTGGCTTTAAAGATCGTGAATGGTACACTATTGGTTTCTTTGTTGCTCTTAGTCAGGCTCAAAATTATAAGTCTGCTTCTTTTCCTAATGTAAAAACTATCTTTTTTGATGAATTTATTATTGAAGAAGGAGCAACTCATTATCTTCCCAATGAGTCAGTAATTTTTAATAATTTCTATTCTACTGTTGATAGATGGAAAGATAAGACAAGAGCTTTCTTTCTTGCAAACAGTGTTAGTATTATGAACCCTTATTTCATTGCTTGGAAAATTGTTCCAAAACCAGGTGATAGTTTTATTATTAAAAATAATGGATTTGTAGTCTGTCACATTGCTGATAACAAAGAATTTAATGAGGAAGTATATGAAACTAAATTTGGTAGATTTATTAAAGATAGTGATTATGCTGACTATGCTGTAGAAAATGTTTTTGCTGATAATACTGATGCCATGCTTGAACTAAAAGATAGTAAAGCTAGATATCTTTTTACTCTCGAATGTACTGATGGTCTTTTTAGTATCTGGTATAATTTTACTAATAATTATTACTGGATTCAAAATAAACAACCTAAAGATACTAATATTTATACAATGGTTGCAGATAGGATGGACAACGATAAGCTACTATTAAGTTTTAAAGATCGTCAGCTTGCTAATTTGAGAACTGCTTTCAGACAAGGTAATATGTCGTTTGACAATCAGGTTACTCGAAACACTTTCATGGAGATATTCAAACGATGATTCATCTACTTGCATTAGTTCTTGGAACTACTGATAGTCTTGCATCTGCTATAATTGTTACTTTTGGTGGTATTATTGTAGCTTTTATTGGACTTTTTGGAATAGTTATTAAAAATGGTCGTGATGTAAGAATAGTCCGTAATAGAGTAACTAGTAATGTTGATGATGAAAGACATAGGCAAAATACACAAAAGTTTCGTAATATAGAAAGTAGATTATCGGCCCAGAATAAACAGATTATTAGAATTGAAGATAAACTTGGTATCGAACATACTATAGTTCCTAATAAAAGGAGAACAAAATGAGTCCTACATGGGCACCTAATCTTACTGGTATTGATGATAAAGGTTTTGGTGGTAGTAGAGCAGGTGATACTGTTGATGGTATCGTTTTGCATCATACTGCAAATGGCGGGGGTGTATCTGCTCTAGATTATGTAGCTAATGCCAATAGCCGTAACTCTCACCCTACTTATCTTATTCAAGCTAATGGCAATGCATATGGAATTGTTAATCCTATTCGTCGCCCGTATTCTACTGCTAATCCAATTGATTATCAGTGTGTAAGTTTTGAAACAGATAATACAGATGGAGCTCCTAATTGGACTATTAGTGATGCTTCACTTGAAAAAATTGCTGAGATTACTCTTCATCATTATCGTGAGAGTAGCCGATATGGGCAAGGAATTGCTAGAAATATTCCTGGTGTTAAGCAAAAAGAATTTTTTGTTGCATGGCATAGTCAGTATGTTGCTACTGCTTGTCCTGGTCCTTCTATGATTGCTCATATTGATTCTATTATTGCAAGAGTTATGGAACTTGATAAGCCTACTCCTCCTGTTCCTCCTATTTCCGGTAATGTTAATGTTGCTGTTGGAAGTATTGTAGGAGTATCTGAAAGTTTTGGTGTTTATGGTAATGCTGCTGATGCTATTAGAAACGGAACTGCTAAAGCTACATATCCCGCTGGTAATTATACTGTTTATAAAGTTGCAGGACCAGCTGTTAATTTGACTAAACGTCCTGGTTCTCCTGGTGGATGGGCTGTTGCGGAAAAGATTGGTCTTACTAATCCTATTCCTCCTGTTGTTACCCCTCCTGTTGTTACCCCTCCTGTTGTTACCCCTCCTGTTGTTACCCCTCCTGTTGTTACCCCTCCTGTAAAGGTTCCTCCTGTGACTACACCTCCTGTTAATTATCATCTTCCTGACACTACAACTAATGCTGATGGTAGCATTAATATTCCATTGCCTGATGGAACTAATTTGAATGTTAGTGATATTCCTACTATTAATATTCCATTGAGTAAAGCTACTAAAGCTCACATTGCTGGTATTGCTACGGGTGTACTGACTATTCTTGAAACCAGCGCTCAAGTTATTCCTGATGGGCAGACTAGAATGTATGTAATGCTTGCTGCTGGTATTATTACGGCAGGTACTACTTGGTTTGGTGTGTATGTTGTGCCTAATCTCCCTAAGATTAATAGAAAATAGACTCAAAAATTGGGGATACCCTCTATTTAGAAAATTAACTCTAATAGAATAATAGTAAACATAGAAAATATATTAGTATCAATAGCGAGCGCGGGTGTGCAGATAGGCACCCGCGCTCGCGCGTGCATGCGCGTACACATTGTGCGCGCGTGCGCGCTTGTATAAGGTACAACCTTTGTCCCTCTTTTGGGGGGTAGTGATAATCTTGACAAGCTGCTAGGGTGTCGATTCGCTCTGTCCCTCTTTGTAGGGGTAGTAATAATCTTGACAAGCTACTAGGGTGTCGATTCGCTCTGCCCCTCCTTGTGGGGGTAGTGATTCTCTTGACAACCTGCTACCATGCAGAACAAAGATAACTAAAACTTTCTTCACCATTATTTGCACTCTAAAAACTCATAGAAAAAAGTTTGCAAATGAGCTTGACATTCAGAGGAAAGAGAGTAGAGTCTTAGTTATCGGATCACTCCGAGAAATCCACTACAGAGAAAAGGATAGTAAAATGAAGGTTGTTGAGATTGATGCAGTCGTGGCACGTAAGGAAAACCCTTACATTGCTGATGTTCAGGAACTTATCAAGATCACTGAGAGCTATAAGGGACCTGAGGGTAAGGCTCCTGCTGGTGAGTTTGTAGTCCCGAATAAGGATGCCGGTAAAACTGTGTTTTACGTTCAGCAAGCCGCTATTGCGGAGGGTGTTACCGCCCGCATTGCTAGCCCGCTGAAAAATGGTGTTAACAGTAAGGGTAACCCTGAGCGACAGCCTGTGCCTGATGTTGATGACAAGGGCAAGGAAACGGGCATGACTACCCTCCGGTTCAAGATTGCTCCTAAGCGTAAGGAGAACGGTCGCAAGCCGCGCACCCCTAAGGATGAAGCTACCGCCGAGTAGGGGAGTCCTGCTGATAGCCCCCCATTTGGGGGGCTATCAGTGTTTTACAAAGCATGATACAATCGGAGAAACACAGAACAGGAGTACTGATCATGGAATGGATAGTAATAGAACGTCTAAACATGCTTACAGCAACATGGCGACCCGTAGCAGCATTCCTAGTACACATCGATGCAGAAGATTATCTGCAACAGCGTAACTTGTGCGAGCCTGGCAAGTATAGGAGCATTAAAGCTGCTGACGTTGTGGTGACAGCATGAGCAACTTTGGCAGAGTCGATTACATTAAGTATGGCGGCAAGCAGTCTAGCGCTTACTACAATGAGCGTACTCTAGAGGCATGGGACGTCTACAGTAGGGAGCCTGTAGCGATTACACAGGATCCGACAACAGGAGTCTTTAGCGAATGGGTGCCGACACCTAAGCCGAAAGAAATGCAATCCCCACAAAGGGAGACTAGACAAGTAGCACTAAGACCACTAGTAACCCCGTGGCAAATCATACCTATTGGACTATTTGGACTAGCTTGTATTTGGCTCGAACTAGCGTCAAAATCTTTTGGTAAATAGCTTGACACGTAGCAAGATCAGTAGTACAGTTACTAGTAACAAGCAAGTCAACCGAAACAGAAAGGCTAACAAAATGTGCGACACCTGCCCTAAGGCTCCCGAATCCACAGACGACCAGCTAACAGAATGGAAAATTGGCGGGGCGCTATGAGGAATCAAGAGCAAGAGACAGCAATGTATGATCAACCGGAGCCACAACAGGAAGACAGCGACCGAAATCAAGAGTTTGACGATTATCTAGATGAGCTATACGAACCTGTAAAAATGTGGGGACAAACTTTTCTAGCATCTGATATACTGTTTAGATGTGATCCTATTGCTTATCGTTGCTACAGGAAAGAGTATCAGGATGAGACAGCACAGGAGAGTACACACTAATAAGATTGATGAAGTTAACTTCATTATAGGACTATTGGCAGTATTCATTCTAATAGATGATAATAGATTTACTATATACAAACAAATAGAAATATAATCAATGAGCCGCCACGGCTTAGAAGATAACTCAATCTGATTTGCATTAACTTACAGAGTATCAATCCTTTGTAGGTTACCTACAAAGGATTGATACTCTGTAAGTTAATGCAAATCAGATTGAGTTAACTTACAGAGTA
>Ga0207667_10003830_pt1 | contig 18496 bp, 15 predicted proteins | sample KBSCornC52_FD_184301 | JGI IMG/M metagenome (GOLD analysis project Ga0207667, IMG submission 184301) | Corn rhizosphere microbial communities from Kellogg Biological Station, Michigan, USA - KBS Corn C5-2 (SPAdes) (version 2) | ecosystem: Host-associated > Plants > Roots > Rhizosphere > Soil ...
CCTTCAATAAATCCGGGACACAGCGTACAACCTTTTAATGAAATAATTTTTGCTTCTTTGGGGATATGACTGATTACACCGGCAGCCTCTATATGATCATTCTTCACTAATACCATCCAGCCTTCATGCATTTGTTCTCCATCAAAAACCCGGTCGGGTTGCAGCAGGTAAAGGGTATCGTTTGTTTGTGACCATGAAAGAAAAGGGGTTGTTGTTAACAAAAGAACAAGCAACAGGGGGATGAAGCGTTGGATCATTTTAAATTAATATTCATTTTTTCAATACATTATTCAGCCACGCACGCGCCTTCTAAAGAACAAATATACGGGTATGCCCAATGCAGTAACGGATAAGCCTAACAGTGAATTGATGACCGGTACGCGGCCATTGATATAATTGTTAATATCATTCCAGATAGTACTAATGACATAAAAAGACGCAAAGGCAATAAACAACAGGGGAACTACCGGGTAACCCCACACTTTGTATGGGCGTGGCTGCAGAGGCATTCTCTTGCGAAGCAGCATGATACCTATAGCGCCCAGTAAATAAGCCGCCCATGTTACAAAGGTGAACATATCTGCCAGCATATCGAACGAACCGCTGATGATAAGAACAGAAGCCCAGATCCCATGCAACCATAAAGCATTGCCCGGTGTACGAAAACGCGGATGTTCCTTACCGGCCGAGCGTAAAAACAAACCGTCTTTTCCCATAGCATAGGTTACCCGTGAATTAGCCATCGTGTTGCCGTTAACGGCGCCAAAGGTGCATATTACAATCAGGGCCGCCACAATAGCACCACTTGTTTTGCCAAGCGCAGTAGCGATAGCATCAGACGCCACAAGATTTGAAGTTGCCATTTTATCAACCGGCAATACATACAGGTAAGCCTGATTTATCAGCAGGTATATTATTATACAAACGAAAACACCGGTTACCAGACTACGAAAAATATTCTTCTGCGGATTATGTATTTCTCCTCCGATAAAAGTAACATTGATCCATCCGTCGTACGCCATGAAGGCGCCCGTTAATGCAGCTACCAGTCCGCCCATCAACGGCCAGCCATGCAAAGGATGTGCTGAAGGCTGAATAAAATTGGCGGTTGTTCCATTGCCCGAATAAAATATACCGGCTACCAGTACTACTACAACAACTATTTTTATTAAAGTAGAAATTAACTGCAACGCACTGCCTGCACGCACGCTGAGGTAGTTAACGAAAGTGAGCACGAGTACCAGCGCAATAGCTAATAACTTCACACCCATATTGTCTAACGGATATAAATTCCCCAGGAATGGAATATGCCATATCACCGCCTGTTCGGTAGCATGATCAAGTCTGGGCAGGTGCGCAAAAAAATCAGCGTATTGGGCGCAAACAAATGAAATGGCCGCTACAGAAGCAGTATTAATAACAGTAAACGCGGCCCATCCATACAGGAAGGCAACAAAATCGCCATACATGAGGCGCAGGTATACATACAATCCGCCTGTTTGCGGAAACATACAACCCAGTTCGGCATAAATTAAAGCGCCAAAGAGCGAGAAAATTCCACCAACGATCCAAACCACCAGCAGCCATATTGGCGACGCAACCTGAAGCGCCATTACAGCCGGTTTCATAAAAATGCCCGAGCCGATAATGCTTCCTACGGCAACGGCCGTAGCCGCCCCGAAACCGATTGTTTTTTGTTCAGGTGTTTTTTGGGCCATAGCTGGTGAATATCTTATTCCATCAATTCAGCAATAATCCGGTGAAAATGATGCGTACCCTGTTCTCTCGTTACCGAATACCGGCCATGGTGGTAGAACGTTGACCGTATTCCTTTTTGTACAGCTTCCACTACTTCTTCATCTTCCATTTCTACCTGGTTTAAATCGGCGCCGGCGCCGCGATTGAATAATTCATCTTTCCACACATAAGTGAGAAAAGACACTTTGCATTGTTGCAGTGAAACCGGTTTAACGATATTTATGCTCAAGCCCCAGGGATAAAAATTGAACATCATATTGGGAAAAACGAAGAAGTAATAAGCGGCAATGTTCTTTCCATAATCAGGTGAAGAAGCAGGCAACTGAAATACATCTTCTCCATCTTTGGCAATGCCCAGTTGCAGGTTACTGAACCGGAACAGTTCGGTAACATAATTTCCAAAATCAAGTACGGCATTCAGTCCGGCATGCACGAACGGAATATGAAATCCTTCCAGATAATTCTCACAATACAATGCCCAGTGCGCCTGTACTATATAGTCTTTTGATAATTCAGGACGAAATACAAACTCGTTCAAAGGAAGCCACCCTACCCGGTCCATCATATGCTGCAAATAAGGTTGCGGCGATGCCTGCTGTTGCAGCGAAACAAATAATAAAGGCCCCCATTGCACCAGCGGTAGCCTTGCCAGATCATCATCGGGTGAGGGAAAGTTTTTAACCTCTTTAAATTCGGGCATGGATATAAAGTGGCCATCCAACCCAAACTGACGACCATGATAACGGCACCGGAGGTTTACGGCTTTACAGGGTTCTTTTATAACAATGGTGCCGCGATGGGTGCATACATTACTTAAACAATGAATGGTATAATGCTGGTCGCGGGTTAGCAGCAGCGGCTCATCCAGAAAATTTTCCAGTAAGGTGAAAGGATAACAGCGGCCGGTTTCACTTACCAGACCGGTATCGCCGATAAATTGCCAGCTTTTTGAAAACAACTTCTCTTTGGCAAGCTCAAAAACAGCAGGATCGGTATAAAAATCAGTATTCAGCGTTTGTGCACGGGAAATATCGGGATCTACATAAAAACGCATGCAGGTTGGTTGATAGGTTAATTAGTTGACAGGTTCATATGTTAATAGGTTGATATGTTCCCGGCTCAACTTGTTAACTTATCAACTTATAAACTTTCTGGTAAGTTAATCAAATGATTGCTAACTTCCGTAAATATTGAGGATGCCCCGGTCAATTTTCAATGCTCAATTGAAACTTCAAACTAACCTATATAATGAAACAACTGCTGATCTTATCAGGATTTATCTTTCTTACAATCGGCCTCCGGGCGCAAAAGACAAAATCGCTTTTTAATGGCAAAGACCTTACTGGCTGGACGATACACGGCACCGAGAAATGGTATGTAGATAAAGCTGAGCTGGTTTGCGAAAGCGGGCCTGATAAAGAATATGGTTATCTGTCTACCAATGAAAATTATAAAAACTTCGAGCTTACGTTACAGTTCAAACAGGAAGCTAACGGGAACAGCGGGGTATTTTTCCGTTCATCGATTGATGGGGTAAAGATCAGCGGATGGCAGTGTGAAGTGGCGCCGTTGAATTCCCATACCGCCGGTATTTATGAATCTTATGGCCGGGGCTGGCTGATACAGCCAAAGCCTGAAGATGAAAAAATATTGAAAGAGGGCGAATGGAATACATTAAAGATAAAAGTAATTAACGATGAGGTAACCACCTGGCTGAATGGTCATGAGATGGTGCATTTAAAGGATGAAAAAATGGGTGAAGGTCAGGGATTTATTGCCTTACAAATACATGCAGGCGGCGGTATTAAAGTAAGATGGAAGAATCTGAAGATTAAGAAGTTTAGTTGAAAAGTTAATATATTATCAGATTAACCGATAACTTATTAACTTTATGGTGTTAAACTTTTCCGTACGCTACTCGTCTAATCAATACTACTTACCAGCGACCGTACAACCACCTGACCCGATCCGTCGTCTATAATAACAGAACTTGATTTGTTTTTAGTGTTTTTTCATCCTACCCTTCTCCTTTTTAGTCTCTTCACCCGTTTTTGTATCCGTAATTGTAATTGCCGAATCCGGATGGTCCGGGGGAGTTACTTTTCTTGAGGGTAGGCCTGTGGCCTGCCTTTTTTTTTATGGGCAATCGTGAATCGTCAATCGGCAATAAGCCTCTAGATATTAATGAGTGTTCCAAAAACTCGATCATGCCCGACGCTTGCCGATTCACGGTAATAATTCGTTATACTTTTTCACTACCTGCAGAAAATCGTCAGGAGAATGCATTTTCAGTTGTTGTGAGGAAATAAACTGTGCGATCTGATCCTTTTTATCTGAGAATTTTTCAGGCAGGGCGGTCCGGTTGTCGGGCAGCAAAACCATTTCACCGTTATGTAGCAGGTAGTACTGCTCCACTTCTTCGAGCCGGCGGCTTGTGCTGCTATTCACCCGTACGAGTTGTTTTTCTTCAATAATATTTCTTGAGAAAAGGCGAAGCAGGGTTACTTTATCCTGGAACAAAACCTGGTAGTAGGTGTTTTCGTTTGCTTTGTCAACGGCAGGAAATCCCTTACGGAAAATAAGCGAGTCTTTCGATTTGCTTTTCGGGTACATAACAAACTCCTGCACTTTGCTTTCGGCGGCAAAAGCATTGCCATCGAATTGCAGCAACAACAGGTTTTTTAAGCAGTCGAACTTTAGTTTAAACTGGTTCATGGTGCGGCCGCCTGAAAAGCGTACTATTCCATTTGACCAGTCTTTAAATAAGTACGGATTGCCCGATACGTTGCTATAGTCTTCTTCACCTGGCGGGTTGTTCGTTGTTTGACCAAGGGTCCACTGGCACAGCAACAGCAAACACCACATAACGTGTTTCATGGCTGTAATTTTTAGCGCTCATAAGGTACGAACAATTTAGCAATAGCGCAATATCGAATTCTGAATGACCAATATCGAATGTCGAAGTAACTTCAATATTGAACATTCAATATTCAGCATTGGACATTAAAAAAAATCCCGTTGCGGTATTATCCGAACGGGACTTTTTATCTTATTAGATAAGAGGAGCAGGCACACCTCCTTACCTGCTGCCTCATACCCTGCGCATATAATTTTCGCGAAAGGATTAATAATCCATTCCACCCATGCCAGGAGCGCCACCACCATGTACATGTGGTTCTTCTTTTTTGGGTTTGTCGGCAATTACGCACTCAGTAGTGAGTACCATACCGGCAATAGAAGCAGCGTTTTCCAGAGCGATGCGGGTAACTTTGGTAGGATCAATTACACCAGCGCGGAAAAGGTTTTCATATTTTTCAGCACGTGCATTGAAACCAAAGTCGTTTTCGCCTTCTTTAACTTTTTGAACAATGATACTGCCTTCAAGACCGCAGTTGGCAACGATTTGACGAAGAGGTTCTTCGATAGCGCGTTTTACGATAGCGATACCGGTGTTCTCATCTTCGTTCGTGCCTTTCAGTTTCTCCAGTGGAGTGATTGCACGAATATAAGCAACACCACCGCCGGGAACGATACCTTCTTCAACAGCAGCGCGGGTAGCGTGCAGGGCATCATCTACGCGGTCTTTCTTTTCTTTCATTTCAACTTCGGTAGCAGCACCAACATACAGTACAGCTACACCACCGCTTAATTTTGCCAGGCGTTCCTGTAATTTTTCTTTATCGTAGTCAGATGTAGTTGATTCGATCTGAGCTTTGATCTGGTTAACGCGGGCATTGATATCATCTTTTTTACCCTTACCGCCTACGATAATAGTGTTGTCTTTATCGATAGTGATAGAAGCAGCCTGTCCCAGATAGCTGAGGTCAGCGCCTTCGAGTTTGTAACCTTGTTCTTCGCTGATAACGATACCTTTGGTAAGGATAGCGATATCCTGCAGCATTTCTTTACGGCGATCGCCAAAGCCGGGAGCTTTAACGGCAGCTACTTTCAGGGTACCACGCAGTTTGTTTACAACCAGGGTAGCCAGTGCTTCACCTTCCAGTTCTTCTGCAATGATCAGTAACGGACGACCGCTCTGAGCAACTTTCTCAAGAATATGCAGAATATCTTTCATGGCGCTGATCTTTTTGTCGTAGATCAGGATGTAAGGACTTTCCAGTTCAGCCTGCATTTTTTCGCTGTTGGTAACGAAATAAGCAGAAGTATAACCGCGGTCGAACTGCATACCTTCTACTACTTCTACAGTAGTATCGGTACCTTTAGCTTCTTCTACAGTGATAACACCTTCTTTACCTACTTTAGAGAAAGCCTCAGCGATCAGCTTACCGATGTTTTCGTCGTTATTGGCAGAAATAGAAGCAACCTGCTGGATCTTTTTGCTGTCGATACCAACGACCTGAGATTGACCTTTCAGGTTTTCAATTACTTTTTCAACGGCCTTGTCAATACCGCGTTTCAGATCCATGGGATTAGCGCCGGCAGCTACGTTTTTCAAACCTTCGCTGATGATCGACTGTGCCAATACAGTGGCAGTAGTAGTTCCGTCACCGGCAATATCTGCGGTTTTAGAGGCTACTTCTTTTACCATTTGAGCACCCATATTTTCGATGGGATCTTCCAGTTCAATTTCTTTAGCTACAGTAACTCCGTCTTTGGTAACTGAAGGAGCACCGAATTTTTTCTCCAGCACTACGTTGCGGCCTTTGGGACCTAAAGTCACTTTAACAGCATTGGCCAGCGTATCAACACCCTTTTTCATTTTGTTGCGGGCATCGATGTCGAAGAAAAGTTGTTTTGCCATATTGAGTTATTTGAGAATTTACTAATTAATAATTGATGTCGGAAGCCGGAGGTCTGATGTCTGAGATCTGACTTCAGACTTCTGATTTCAAACTTCAGATTAAACAATAGCGAGAATGTCGCTTTCGCGCATGATCAACAGATCATCGCCATCAATTACGATCTCAGTTCCAGCATATTTACCATATAAAACCGTATCGCCTACTTTTACTGTAACGGGCTCATCTTTTTTTCCAGGACCAGCAGCTACAACGGTACCACGTTGAGGCTTTTCTTTAGCAGTATCGGGGATAATGATACCACCAGCGGTTTTTTCTTCCGCTTTAGCTGGTTTAACAATTACCCTGTCGTGCAGCGGGGTAACATTTAACTTCTTAGCCATAGTAGCCATAGTGTATTAATTTTTGATTTTAGATGATAATTTATATTGGCGGATATGAATTTCTTCCCTGCATGAGGGTTGACTATGCCCTGCCAAAACGCGGTTTAGCCGGGCGGCAAAAGTACTCGAATTTTATACCAATCCACTACCAGTGGTCATTTTTTCAGGGTTTTTGGTAAACTATGGCAGAAAATGCACTTGCGTGCCGAACTCCATGCAAATAAGAGTGACAAATTTTCAGTAAGCAAGTAGTAAGTAATAGATTATAAGTAACATATACACAGGATACTGCAAGTTAAAGCTCCGTATGACCAAAAACATCACAAAAAGAACATACCACTTATTACTTATAACTTAAAACTTATTACTTAGCTTTGTGCCCTCAAAAACAAGTTCTTGCAAGATGATCAGCAGAAGAAATATTCGTGTGAAAGTTATGCAAACCCTCTATTCTGTGGAAAGCCAGTTTGCAGAGTCAGGCGGAGAAGCAACTGTTAAGCCTGCAGATAATGTGAAAATTTTACAAAAGCACTTTGATCAAACCCGACAGCTTTTTATTTATTTGATCTATTTTGTTAACGAGGTAGCCCGATATGCTGAAACCGATGCCCGCAACCGCGCCTCGAAACACCTGCCTACTAAAGAAGATCTCAACGTTAATATCAAGATCGCCGGCAATGAACTGTTATGGAAGATCCTCGAACATCCTTCCTACAAACAGGCAGTAAAAGAAGACAGACCCGAATTGGTGGAGAACGGTGAGCTACTGCGTAAAATGTACCTTGAGCTGGTTGAGTCTGACAAATACAAACAATATATATCCATACAGGGCCGCGATAAAAAAGACGAGAAAGATATTCTCGATTACATTTTTACCTCTCTGCTGCTGCCCAATGAAGCTTTCATCAGCCATATAGAAGAGTATTTTACCAACTGGGACGATGATGCGGATATGATCGTACTGCTGATGCAGAACTTTTTAAACAAGCCCTCTTCATATAATTTCCAGGAACTGCTGAGCAATGAAAAATGGCAGTTTGCCAAAAACCTGTTACAGACCACACTGGAGAAGAAAGAACTGGCGCTGGGTTATATCAAGCCCAAACTCAAGAACTGGGACCCCGACCGTATAGCTGCCCTGGATATGATCCTGATGCGTATGGGCGTTTGTGAGTTCCTGTTTTTCGAAACCATTCCGCCAAAAGTGACCATCAACGAATATATCGATCTGGCCAAGGAATACAGCACCCCTCAAAGCGGCCAGTTTGTGAATGGTATTCTGGATAATATTCATAAAGACCTGGTTCGGGACAATCAAATGCACAAAGTGGCATTTTCCCCGAATGCTGCGCATAAACCTTCCTGATTTGGCTGCAATGATTAGATTTGCAAAAATTTAATTGCTCAATGAAATATTTACTGGCCTTAATAACAGCAGCCATTTTCATTGGCTGTGACTACGCAGATAAGCCTGCCAATGGCGGTGCAGGTTCCAAAGAAGCTATGGACAGCACCAAATTCACTACTATTCAGTGGATTGACTCTACAAAGGACTATGGCAAGATCACCGAAGGACAAAAGCTGGATGTATCGTTCCGTTTCAAAAATACCGGCGATAAACCGCTTATCATTCGCAGTGTTCGCCCCAGTTGCGGCTGTACTGCTGCCGAACCTCCCAAAGAGCCCATAGCTCCGGGCGCCGAAGGAACCATCAAAGCTTCCTTTAACAGCCAGGGCCGCGAAGGTATCAACCGCAAGGATATTTATGTAGAAGCCAATACCAAAGGCACACAGAACCATGTGGTACATTTTGATGTTGAAGTAGTAAAGGGCAGCTAACACATTATCAAATTTTCAAATAAACATACAATGACAGCAGTTATTTTTTTGCAGGCTCAGGGTGGCGCCGGGTACACGCAGTTGATTCTTTTGGTAGGCATGATCCTCGTGTTCTGGTTATTCATGATCCGTCCGCAAGCTAAAAAAGCAAAACAAGCTAAAACATTCCAGGAAAATTTACAGAAAGGCGACAAAATCGTTACCATTGCCGGTATTCATGGCAGAGTAAATAAACTGAACGATGATGGAACTATTGAACTGGAAACCAGCCCCGGCAGTTATATGAAGATTGAAAAAAGCGCCATCTCTCTGGAGATGACCGCCAACGTAAACAAACCCGCAGCTGCTACTCCGGCCAAATAATTAATGTGCTAATTCGATAATTAGCAAATGTGCAAATGAAAACCTGTTGGTATATTCATTTGCACATTTTCACATTAGCACATTTGTAAATTAAGATCATGTTTTTACGAATCGGCTTAACCGGCGGTATTGGCAGTGGTAAAAGCACTGTAGCCAAAGTATTTGAGGTACTGGGCATTCCGGTTTATTATGCCGATGAAGCTGCCAAACGGATGATGAATGAAGATGAAGAATTGAAGCAGCAGATCATAAAACACTTCGGGGCAACATCCTACAGGAACAACAAGCTCGACCGCGCCTATATCGCGAGCATGGTTTTTAATAATAAAGAGAAGCTTGACTTACTGAACTCCCTTGTTCACCCTGCCACCATTCGGGATGCAGAACGCTGGATGAAACGGCAGACTGCGCCCTATGCCCTGAAAGAAGCAGCTCTGATCTTCGAAAGCGGTAGCCAGAATCAGCTCGATTACGTGATCGGGGTATCGACCCCTGCCCCATTAAGGATCCTGCGCGCCATGAAACGTGATGGTTCTACCCGCGAACAGGTGCTGGCTCGCATGGGCAAACAAATACAGGAAGAAATTAAAATGCGCCTGTGCGACTTTATTATTTATAACGACGAGCAGCAGGCGGTAATACCGCAGGTATTAGCACTCCATGAAACTTTAATCAGCAAATATAGAAATGCGCAAACCAGCTGATGTGCGGATAAAAATGCATGTCTGTATTTCTACCGCACATTTGCACATCAAGAATTCACGCATTTTCATATTAAGCTGGGTGCCGACTTCTCTATCTGTCTTTCTACTTCTTTCCCTAACTCCATCCAGAAAGATTCGCGGCGTTTTTTATTTTTACGGTATAACAACCAGGCTACGGTAGCCACCATGGCAATACCGGCAACCACGCCTGCTATGGGAAGTTTTTTATCTGGTGCTGTTGGAATAAAGGTAACGCCGCTTTCATCGGCCACTGCAGGTTGTTTTGAATACCGGCCATGATGCGGAACAGCCATCTCTTCGAAGTTATCTGCCAGTTTGTGGAGCATTTTCCGCATTTGGCTTCCTCTCATAGGCTGACCATGACCTGTAGCTACTATTTCGGGTTCAAGAGCAGCCAAAGCGGCTACAGATTTACCGGCTGCCTCCCAGTCGCTCGTTAAGTAACGCGGCGGACCTGCTATCTTACGGGTTTGCAACATAACCGATAAAGCTGATTCCTGCTGGGTAGTTACAAACGCATCGCCGGCTATTAACAGCCTGTCTCTTTTACGAAATAAACTGATATGACCCGGTGAATGCCCCGGCGTATGAATATATTTCCATTCAGGAAGATCGGGAACGCTGCCATCTTCAGGCAGCATCTTGATATGGTCAGCGATATTGATTGGTCCGGCAGGAAATGCAGGCGATACAACCGACATTAATCCTCCTCCGGCCCATGGGTCGGCAGGCGGATAAGCCGATAAACCTGTGAGGTAAGGTAATTCCATCAGGTGGGCATATACCGGCACATCCCATTCACGAGCCAGTTCAGCGACTGAACCTACATGATCAAAATGGCCATGGGTTAAAATAATGGCGGCAGGTTTTGAATCGGGCCAGAAAAAGTTGTCAGCGAGTTCTACAATCTTAGCAGCAGTGTGTTTTCGACCGGTATCAACAAGCACCCATTTTTTATCAACAGCGTTATGAATTAAGTACACGTTTACAAAGAGGTCTCTCAGCCCCCATACACCGGGAGCAACAGTGAACCAGTTTAAATTGATCACTGATCGCATGGTTCCGTTTTTCATTTGCGTAAGTATTTATAAATGGGAGAATAGCAAGCCTTTTATAATAACAATACACAAACAAAATCATGCCAGTGAGTCGATGGGCAATATTCAAAAGGCAATTGACAATGGTTTCGCATTTTTCGTCTTGCCGATTGCTTATTGCTATTGGTTTTTGTCTATTTTTTATTGCCTATTGACTAAAGTATCCTGTGCCTTATGCTTTGGATCGTGTGCCCTGCCCTTTGGAGGGGCCTTTTTTGTTACGTTATTTGCCGATGGGTTCCCTGGATATAATCCTACACTTAGTATAAAAACAAAGAGCAGCGATTTCATTTGGTTTATTTTAGGGTTAGCAAACAATACTCTATAAAGTTAAGGAAACTGATACAGGTTTCAACTTGCCTGTTTTACAATCCAGGTCATCTAAAAGCTGTTACAGGTTCCAAATTACGGGTTTAAGGGGATTTCCCTTTTAACCTGCAACCTGAAACCTGTAACACTAATTATGATGTTTGCTGCTTATTACTTACCGCTTGCTATAATTTCTACATCCCTCACTCTTTCAGGGAACCAAACCATCATTTCTCCTTTACCCCGGTTGGCCCAGGCGTAATAAGGTATGGCAGTAAATGTGCGGCGGGTTGTTGATACTGTCTGCGTTTTTTCATCAACTGCTATTACCGGTACTTCACTGTGTAATACTTCTACTCCGTTCAACAGATCGGGCTGATATTGCGCTGTAAATACCGCATCGGAAGGAACGATAATATTGGCCGCTTTGCCATTATTATCTACCCATTCGGCACAGTAAATAAGCGGGCCCCGTTGCAATGCTACTTTACCCTGATCGTCTTTCACTTTTTCATTGGCTGTTACACGGCGCACATCCATAGGCAAATCCACTTTCAGCACATCATTCTTTTTCCAGTTTCTTTTTATTACCGCATAACCCTTTTCGATGGTATAATCAACGGGCTGACCGTTTATAGTGATGGTTACTTTTTTGTCGTTGTTGCCGGCGAAAGTATACAGGTCAGATGGAATAGCTTCATTGCGTGCCCACCCAGGTATACGTACGAGTAAGCTGAAAGCATCTGTTTTTTGGGGTGAAACGGTAAAGGTCAATGCGCCATCCCATGGATAATTGTTCTGTTGTACAATGCTAACCGGTTTACCATGCACCTGCAGTGATGCTTTGCCGGTTACAAAAAGATTTACATATACTGCATCAGCTGTTTGCGCATATACATAACCAGGTATTGAAGGGATCAGCCGGGTAAGGTTTGTGGGGCAGCACGAACAATCGAACCAACCTGAACGTGCCGGTTCCATGCCGCCATGCGAAGAATTGTTTTTGATCTGCATGGCATTGGTATAAAAGAACGATTTACCATCCAAACCAATACCCGAAATGAGTCCGTTATACAATGTTTTTTCAAGTACATCCATGTATTTTGAATCGCCGTGTAATAAAAACATGCGGTAGTTCCAGAATACATTGGCAATGGCCGCACAGGTTTCGTTATAGGCGGTTGCATTGGGCAATTCATAATTATCGCCAAAACGTTCTCCTGACGGAACGGCGCCAATGCCACCCTGCACATAGATCTTTTTTGAAACCATATTATCCCAGATGGTATCTATAGCGTGCAGCAATTTTTCGTCGCCTGTGAGAGCTGCTACATCTGCTACTGCTGAATAGAGATAACCGGCGCGAACAGCATGACCCTCGGCTTCTGTTTGATCAGTTACAGGAATATTATCCTGCCAGTATGCGCCGTTCTTCCAGGGGTCTTTGCTGTTGGCATCATATCCGTTATAATGTCCGCGTTCTTCAATAAAGAACTTTGCTGTTTGCAGGTATTCCTGTTTACCGGTAATACGGTAGAGCTTTACCAGTCCCATTTCAACAATTTCATGTCCGGGCGCCACATGCATTTTATCCGGACCAAATACCGAACAAACCAGATCGGCATTTTTCAGCGCAATATTCAACAGATTTTTTTTACCGGTGGCATAAAAATGCGCATAGGCAGCTTCGTATAAATGACCCGAATTGTATAGTTCATGGCTCAGCTCGCGTTCTTTCACCCAGCGTTCAGGGCCAGACCATTCATGAGGTTGTTTTGGATTGATGGTACGGGCGGTATACAGGTAGCCATCCGGCTCCTGAGCTTTGCCGATTATATCTATGAGAGAATCAATATAAGCTTCCAGCTTTTTATCAGGAAACAGGCTTAAAGAAAAAGAAGCGCCTTCAATGGTTTTATAAATATCGGTATCATCGAAGGGGTATGTTGTACAGAACTTACCGGTATGTGTTGCCGCCATTACAAAATTCTTTACGCGGCCAGTACTTTCACACCGGGCAAAAGAAGCAGGAATGGTAACCGTATGATTGGTTTTCATCCTTGGCAGCCAGAACCTATCGGTAAACTTAACGGCTGTAAAATTAACCGCATGAACCGGATAATCTTTTTGTTGTGCATATAAACCGGAAGCTGAAGCCATCGCTATGGCAAACAGGAATCTTTTCATAACGGAAGCGTTGATTGTGGAAGATAAATATAGGGAAAAACACACAGGACGTCAAAATTGTCGGTTTGACACTAAAAATATCAAGTGATGAATAATGAATTTTTAATATCGGAGGAATAGTTAAATTATTCAATATTGACAATTCATAATCCGATATTGACAATAAAAAACCCTGACGGCTATCGCCATCAGGGTATATTATATTTTCTTAATTCTTACTTCTTATTTCAGCTTTGCAAGAGCAGCGCTTATTCTTTTCCAGGCTTCTTCGATCTTCTCCATGCTGTTGGCAAAAGAAATACGAATGGCAGTGGGCTCACCAAATGCACGGCCGGTAACGGTGCTAACATGCGCTTTATTCAAAAGGTACATGCACAGATCGTCGGCATCTTTGATTGTTTCTTCGCCATCGCTTTTTCCAAAGAAAGCAGTAACGGTAGGGAATACATAGAAGGCGCCATCCGGTTCGGGGAAAGTCAAACCGGGAATAGCTTTCATCAGTTCAATTACTCTTTTTTTACGACGCTCAAATTCCTTCGTCATTTCCATTGAAGGTTTCAGGTCGGTAGTTAAAGCCGTGATCGCTGCGCGCTGAGTAATACTGTTGGTACCGCTGGTGAACTGACCCTGTAATTTTTCACAGGCTTTGATCACATCAGGGTGAGCAGCCAGGTAACCTAACCGGTAACCGGTCATGGCAAAACCTTTACTTAAACCGTTCAATACAATAACACGGTCTTTCAGGTCTTCAAACTGAGCAATGCTCTCGTGTTTACCTACGAAATTGATGTATTCATAAATTTCGTCAGACAGGATAAAACAGTTGGGATATTTGCGGAATACATTGGCCAGTCCTTCCAGTTCCTGTTTGCTGTAAACGCTGCCACTGGGGTTACAGGGAGAAGAAAAGATGAACAATCTTGTTTTATCGCTGATAGCGGCTTCCAGTTCGGCAGGAGTAAGTTTGTACTTGTTCTCAATTTTTGTAGGAACCAGTTTCACCACACCTTCGCCCAGTTTTACGATCTCAGAATAGGTAACCCAGTAAGGCGTAGGGATGATCACTTCATCACCTTTGCTTACAGTAGCAAATACGGCATTGGCCAGGCTGTGTTTGGCGCCGGTAGATGCTATAATATTCTCAGGTTTATATGACAGATTATTATCACGCTTCAGTTTGGTACAAACAGCTTCACGCAGTTCGGGATAGCCGGCAACAGGAGTATAGTGGCTCCAGTTTTCATCAATTGCTTTCTTGGCGGCCTCTTTAATGTGTTCAGGTGTATCAAAATCAGGTTCACCCAGGCTAAGGTCGATCACATCGATACCTTTGGCGCGCAATTCACGGCCCAGCTTAGCCATCTTCAGTGTTTCAGGCTCATTGAATAACTGTAAACGAGATGATAGTTGCATGATATTATTGGTTGGTAAAAATTTTTTGTGCCGCAAAAGTAGTCAATTTGAAATTGTGCTAATTTGAAAATTTACTAATTCGAAAATGTGCAATTGGAAAGTGGGATCATTTGAAAATTTGAAAATATAGGGCTCGTTGCAGGTTTCAGGTTACAAGTTTCAGGGCCTTGCAACCTGTAACCTGAACCCTATAACCTGTATTTTCGCCCTGAAACCAGCACCCTGATACTTGAAACCCTGTATTTCAGCCAGAAAGCCCATTAAACCTGAGAAAACCAATGCCCGAAAACCTTTCCATTCTGGCCGAAAACACTATCTTTGCCAACTCTAAAAAAATAAACGAAACATTCCAATGAGAGCACTGGTTAGCATTTTTGCAGGTCTGTTGATTCTGATCTCGATATACCAGCTTTCCTTTACCTGGTTTGTGAACCAGTATGAAGGGGAAATGGATAAGAAGGCAGAAGCCTACGTTAAACGGACCTACCTTACCCCTGCCCAGAAGTACCCCACCAACACCGAGGTTCGGGATCTTTACAAAGACACCCTGGACAATGCCAAAAAAGCTTATCTCGATAGCTTGCTGACTGCTTCAAGAGATAAAAAAATTACCTGGTGGGGACAGTCCTACCAGAAAGCCAAAGAAAGCGAACTGTTGCTGGGTCTTGACCTTCAGGGCGGTATCAACGTAACGATGGATGTGGCCCTGGATGGCCTCATCAAAGCGCTCGCCAACAATCCCAAAGATCCCCAGTTGAAAAGTGCGATTGCCGAAGCCAAAAACAGAAAACTTAACAGTGACCAGAACTTTATCGATCTGTTTGCCTCAGCCTACCACGATGTTAATCCCGGCGTTAAACTGGCCACTCAGTTTGCCAATGCCAATAACAAACTGGGCTTTGATGCAGGCGATGGCGCCGTTCTCGCATACCTCCACGATCAGGCGAATGCAGCCATGAAACAAACTTACCAGGTACTGCGTACGCGTATCGATAAGTTCGGTGTGGCTCAGCCTAACATCAGCCTTGATGAAAATAAAGGCATTATCACAGTAGAGCTTGCTGGTGCTCACGACCCTGAAAGAGTACGTAATTACCTGCAATCTACTGCCCACTTGCAGTTCTGGGAAGTATATACGCTCGAAGAACTGAGCAACAGTATTATGAGCGCGTCTAAATCGCTCGATACTTATTTAGCGGGTACCAAAGATTCAATAAACGCAGGCACTGATTCTGCCAGAAAAGATACATCTGCCGTTAACCGCAATATTTTAGCCAGCAAAATAAGGTTCATGCCTCCCCAGCAGGATCAGCAAACCGGTAAGGTTTCTTATTACCCCTATTTGGGTGCTGTGGCATTGGCAGATACAGCTGCAGTTGATAAATACCTGAGCATTCCTGTTGTACGCAATAGTTTCCCTGCGAATGTTAAATTCCTTTGGGGCAAACAGGAAAGGGATGACGAAGGAAAACTGGTTAACTACCTGAAATTATACGCTATCAGAACTATTCCCGGTAAAGAAGGCGCTGAACTGGAAGGGGATGCTATCGAAGACGCCCGCCAGGAATTTGACCAGATTACCAACGAGGTTGCTGTTAGCATGGCTATGAACGCCAGCGGCTCCAAAACATGGGCCCGTATGACAGAAAAGAATGTAGGCAAGCCCATCGCCATTGTGCTTGACGACATCGTTTATAGTGCGCCCAACGTAATTCAGAAAATTGAAGGCGGTAACTCCCGTATTACCATGGGTAGCGGCGGAGGAAAAAACAGGAACCTGGTTATCGAAGAAGCCAATGACCTGGCCAACATTTTAAAGGCTGGTAAACTCGAAGCTCCGGCCATCATCGTACACGACCAGGAAGTAGGTGCCACCCTCGGCGCCAGTGCCGTTCACGGTGGTATGCTGGCATTTGGTATTTCATTCCTGGTGATCTTCACCCTGATGCTGGTATATTATAATACCGCCGGTATTGTTGCTAATATAGCACTGATCCTGAACCTGTTGTTTACCATCGGTGTGTTAAGTGCCCTCAACGCCACTTTAACTGCCCCCGGTATCGCCGGTCTGGTATTGACCATCGGTATGGCGGTAGACACCAACGTAATCATTTTTGAACGTATCAAGGAAGAATTGTCGAAAGGCAACTCATATGCACAGGCTGTAAAATCAGGTTACCTGCGTTCATTGCCGCCGGTGCTCGATGCGCACATTACCACCCTGTTAACAGCTATCATTCTGTTCATATATGGTTTAGGCCCTGTATTAGGCTTCGCCACTACTCAGATCATCGGTATTTTGTTATCGTTGTTCTGCGGTATCCTGGTTTCACGCCTCATCACCGACTTCTATACCAATAAGAACAGGCACTTTATTTATTTCACGGCTTTATCAAAAAAGATCTTCAAGCACGCCGCCTTTAAGTTTATTCAATATCGTAAAGTAGCCTACGGCATATCTGCAGTAGTATTATTGCTGGGTGTTGCCTCTTTCTTCCATGGCTTCAGATATGGCGTTGAATTCAGTGGTGGTCGCAGCTATGTAGTGAATTTCGGTAAACCCGTAAATGAAGAACAGGTACGCGCCTCTCTGGAAAAAACTTTCGGAAGCACTCCAGTGATCAAAACATATGGCGGTCCCGACAAACTGAACATTACCACCGACTATAAGATCAATGAAACAGGCTTAGCTATTGATTCGGCTGTACAAAGCACCTTATATACCGGACTGAAACCATACCTGCCCGCAGGTACTACTCAGGACGATTTCAATAAACGCATGGTAGAAGGTAGTAACAAGGTAAGTCCTACCATCTCAGATGACCTTAAAAAAGGCGCTCAATGGGCTACCTTCTGGTCACTGCTGATCATTGCGATCTATATCTTCATCCGTTTCCGCGACTGGAGATATTCACTGGGTACTGTGGTATCTCTGTTGCACGACGTATTGGTAACAATGGCCGTGTTCTCGTTCCTGAAAGATGTGGTGCCCTTCCCGCTGGAAATTGACCAGCACTTCATTGCGGCCATATTAACGGTGATCGGTTTTTCGATGAACGATACCGTGATCGTGTACGACCGTATCCGCGAATACAGCCGTAACATGCATGGCGCCGATAAAACCACTATCATCAACAAAGCCATTAATGATACGCTGAGCCGTACCATTATGACATCGCTTACCGTGTTCCTCACCATCCTGATCCTGTTCCTGGTGGGTGGCGAAGTAACAAGAGGCTTTGCATTTGCCATGTTGATCGGTGTGTTTACCGGTACTTACTCATCTATCTTTGTGGCAGCCCCCATCCTGATAGACTTTGCCAAAGACAAACCGCTGGGTGAACCCGCTCCTGCTCCAAAAACAGGCACAGGCTCTTCCAAACCCGCTCTGGCTAAGAAAGCATAATTAACACTCTTAATTATAGTAAAAGAGGGTGTCTCAGACTGAGACACCCTCTTTTTATTCAGGAACCTGATTAAGCCGCATAGTCATGTATGCGTTCTAAATCGCCCGGTTTATTTCGGATACCTCTTTTTTTATTACCAGACCGGGAAAAAAGCCTCCCGTTGCCGGAATTTGTAACACTTTTTCAGGTATAAGATAAGGACACCATGTCATGGCCTGGTAGTGCCTTGATCCTGAACTCTCAGGGGTTAAACAG
>Ga0207667_10003831_pt1 | contig 18495 bp, 9 predicted proteins | sample KBSCornC52_FD_184301 | JGI IMG/M metagenome (GOLD analysis project Ga0207667, IMG submission 184301) | Corn rhizosphere microbial communities from Kellogg Biological Station, Michigan, USA - KBS Corn C5-2 (SPAdes) (version 2) | ecosystem: Host-associated > Plants > Roots > Rhizosphere > Soil ...
AACGCGCGCCGATTACCTGACTGAGCACGGCGCAGATCGAGTGCCGCACGCAGTCGCATGCGCAGCTCAGTCAGGTAATCGGCGCGCGTTAGCCGAGGGTGGGACGAAACCATCCGCACAGCAATCTCAGAGGACTCAGAGTAAAGCCCTGAGCCGAGCGGTCGTCCGCGCGAATCCATCACGGTCACCAGGCCGCTCCTGTCGAGCTCCCCCGGAGCGCCTTCCAGGTCCGATCGGTAAACCCACAGGTGGCCGAGGCGAAGACGCGCGGCAGCCCGGCTGGAAATATGCAGCACTGCGCCTTCGCTTTCAACGCTTTTCGCCATATCTCATGGTCGCACGGCCACTTGCGAGCTTGCGCGGAGGGTGCCGTGGGCGCAACACATTATTTCTGCACGCAAGAGAGTCCTTTGCAAACAACATCCCGTCTGTATGTGCAGACTGCCGCCGAATCGCAACACACGTGGGGAAACCATGCCGGATGCGCAGGCGTGTGGCAGCTTTGCCGCGTTTTGAATGGAGAGTACGTCTTGCGTCGACTGACGAGTAGTAAGTATCTGGCTGCGATAGGGTTCGTACTCACAATGGTGACGGCGGGTACCGCCTTCGCTCAGGATGCCACGCCACAGGCCCCCGCTGGTCCCGCTCCGGTTACTGCGCCGAGCCCCCAGCCTGCCGCCGCAGCTCTCTCCGCCACCGTGCAGAGCGCAACCATCAAGGGTACGGTCAAGGCGGGCGAGACTCCGCTGCCAGGCGTGGCGGTGACCGCCACCAATTCCGCGACCGGCAAGAAATATGCGACGACGACCGACAATGACGGCAAGTACCAGATGCAGGTGCCGGCGAACGCGCATTATGTGATCCGCACCGAACTGACCGGCTTTGCCTCCGTCACCCGCGAGTTGGCGATCGATGCAGCCGGCGGGAGCGGCAGCGCGACCGCTCAGGTGGCTGAATTCAAGATGGACCTCGCGTCTCGCGCGCCCCAGCAGCAGCAGAGGCCCGCTCAGCCCGGCGCGACCGTGGCAACCAACTCCGCGCCACGCGTTCCCGGCGCGCCCGGAATGCCTCCGGCTGGCGTGCGCGGCTCAGTGAACCGGGTTGGGCGCGGCACCCAGGCGCTCAACGTTGAGAACAATCTGGACGCAGATGCGCTGGACGCAACCGCCGGCATAGGCAATACCGGCGTGCAGATGCCCTCGCTGGGCGACGTCACTGCGGCGGACGGCTCGACCACGATGGACTCGATCGCAGTGAACGGGCAGCCGGGACAGACCAATGGGCTTGCTGGCTTCAGTGAAGACGATCTGCGCAACCGCATCGAGGACATGCAGCGGCAGGGCCTGAACAATGGCGATATCGCCGGCGCATTCACCGGCGCAATGCAGAGCGGCAGCTTCGGCGGTCCGGGCGGCGGACCTGGTGGTCCCGGCGGCGGGTTCGGTGGTCCGGGAGGTCCTGGCGGATTCCGCGGTGGCGGGGGTGGTGGCGGCGGTCGCGGCGGCTTTGGTGGCGGGGGTGGCTTCGGCCGCGGCTTCCGTGGTCAAAATCCAAACGCCTGGCACGGCACGCTTGCTTATAACGGCTACAACAGCGCCCTTGACGCGAGACCCTACTCGCTCACCGGCGTGCCGCTGTCCAAGCCGGAGAGCCGTCAGAACACAATCGTGGCGAGCTTTACAGGGACGCCGTTCATCCCGCACCTCACCACGCCCAACCCAAAGCAGTTCGTCTTCCTTTCGTTCACTCAGAATCGCATCGTGCGGCCCTCCACGCTGCAGACAATTGTGCCCTCGCTGGCGCAGCGCTATGGCGATCTCACTCCAGGCTTCCAGGCTGGCCGCGGACTGGGTGGCCTGGTCTATGACCCAGCCACCGGACTGCCCTACGGCAACAGCGGTTGCGCAAGCCAGCTCTATGCCATCGATCCTTCACCGACCGCTTGCATCCCGCAGAGTGAGCTCAATGCGTCGGCGCTGGCACTGCTGAACTACTACCCGCTGCCCAACGTAAGCTCTGCTCTCACCAGCTATAACTATCAGGCCAACCTGCCGGGCAGCACTCATCAGACCCAGGCCTCGGGCCGCTATAACCGCAGCTTCGGCGCGACGCCAACTCGTGGCGGCCGCGGCTTCGGCGGCGGCTTCGGACGCGGCGGGCAGGGACGCACTCCGCCTCCGGGCCTGCGCCAGTCCATCGCTGAAAACTTCTCCTACTCGCATGGAGCGAATGCGAATACCAGCTTCAACCCGGCGCTCTCCGGGAAGACCTCCACCGACGGCTACAACGTGAGCAGCTCTTACACCGTCGGGCGCGGCCGGCTGAACAGCACGGCAACCCTGACCTGGAACCGCAGCACCGCCGACACCACGAATCAGTTCACCGGCTCTACTGTCAATCCCGCGGCTGCCGCCGAAATCCTGGTGGGAACCCCAGCCATCTACAACAACCCCTTCTACTTCGGTGTTCCCAGCATCGGCATCACCGGCGGTGTGGCCAGCCTTAGCGACACGTCGCCGGCACAATCCGTCAACCAGACCATCAGCTTCACTGACTTCGTATCGTGGTCGCATCTGCGTCACAACATGCGCTTCGGGATGGACTTCCGCCGCATTCACGCAGATAGCATCGGCGCCAACGGCGCGCTCGGTTCTTTTACCTTCTCGGGATTCGCTACCCAGAGCACCGCCGGAACCGGCGGCTCTGCGTTCGCAGACTTCCTGCTGGGACTTCCGCAGCAGACCAGAATCAGCGCCGGCCTCAACAAGATCTATCTCCGCGCCAACGTGTGGGACGGATACGCGCAGGATGACTGGAGAGCGCGCTCCAACCTCACCTTGAACTACGGCCTTCGCTGGGAGTACTTCTCGCCTTACTCGGAGAAGTACGGCAGGCTAGTCAATCTGGATGTGGCGGGCGCCGGTTCCTCACTTGCCGTCTCCAACGTCTGCGCGACAACGCCGCCGTCGGGAACTGCCTCCACCGGCTGCCAGAACGTCACCCCGGGAACGCTCATCAAGCCGGACAAGACCATGTTTTCGCCGCGTGTTGCGCTCGCCTGGCAGCCCAAGTTCTCCTGGACCAAGAACACGGTAGTCCGTGCCAGCTACGGCATCAACTACAACACCGGGCAGTACGCGCGATTCGCCAGCAGCATGGCCTACCAGCAGCCCTTCTATCTCACGCAGACGAACACCCAGAGCACTGCAGCCAACAACACCGGCTGCACGCTCCAGAACATGACGTTGAATCACGGGTTCAACTGCTCGCAGCAACTCACCCAGAGCACCTTCGGTGTCAATCCGAACTATCGACTGGGCATGGTGCAGGCCTACAACCTGGGAATTCAGCGTACACTGCCGCAGGGAGTGGTCCTGAATATCGACTACGCTGGAGCCCACGCCAATAACCTCGACATCATTCGCGCTCCCAACCGCACGCCGACCGGTGTGCTCATCCCCAGCGTCACTCAATTCAACTATGAGGACTCGCTCGGCTTCCAGCGTTCCAACTCGCTGACCGTCAACGTCCGCAACCGGATGCATAAGGGCGTCTCGCTGGCAGCCCGCTACATCTACTCGCACTCCATCGACGATGCTTCCTCGGTGGGCGGCAGCGGCAACTTCATCGCGCAGAACGACCTGGACCTCGCGGCCGAAGAGAGCAACTCCACCTTCGACCGCCGCCACCAGCTCTCCGGGAACTTTGTGATCGAGCCTCCCTTCGGCCCCAACCGCGCCTTCTTCAACAAGGGCGGCGTGGTCTCGAAGATTCTGGATGGCTACTCGGTCTCCGGCACGTACGCGTTCGCAACCGGCGGCTGGGCGACCCCTTCGTACTCGCTGACACCGCAGGAAATCGCGGCAGGCGCACCCAGCTCGCTGCGTCCTGACCGGGACTTCAGTCAGCCGATCAGCGGCGCTGGAAGCCACCTGCAGTGGTTCAACACCAAGGCGTTTACCTACAACCCGGACCAGACGCATTACGGCAACGCCTCCCGCAACTCGATCGAGTTGCCCGGCACCGTGTCGATCAATGGATCGCTCTCCCGAACCGTCACGCTGGGTGAAACCCGCAGCGTCGAGTTCCGGTTGAACGCCAGCAACGTCTTCAACACCGTTCAGTACAGCGGAGTGGACACAACCCTCAACTCGCAGACCTATGGCCAGGTTATTGGTGCCGCCGCAATGCGCTCGTTGAACTACTCGGCGCGTTTCCGGTTCTAGAGGATGGCGGTCCCCACAGCAGGTCTCAGGAGCAGAGTGATGAAGGAGATTGGAATGCGACGAGTAGTGGCAGCAGTTCTGGTGACGGGTATGGCGGTGTCGCCTGCGGGAGTGCCGCTGAGCGCAAGCGCCCAGCAGGACAGCGGCATCGTCACCATCAAGACCTCGGTCGACCGCGTGCTCACCAACGTCATCGTGCGTGACAAGCGGACGGGAGCAGTGATCAAGGGACTCACCCAGGCTGACTTCCAGGTGCTCGAAGATAAGAAGCCTCAGCCCATCACCACGTTCGACTTCCAGAATGTCGATGAAGCCGTCTCGCTGGCCGAGAACGCGACCGTTTCCGGCGCTTCGACAACCAAGAAGAAGAGCATCGCCGACATCGTGAACAATCAGTTTGCCGCGGCTCCCAGCGAGCTTAAGGACCGTCGGCTGGTCGTCTTCTTCTTCGACCTCTCCAGCATGCAGCCGGAAGATATTACCCGTGCGGTGGACTCGGCCAAGGATTACATCAATCACAAAATGCAGCCGGCCGACATGGTCGCGACCGTGAGTCTCGTCTCCGGGCTGAGCATGGATCAGGACTTCACCAACGACAAGCCGTCGCTGCTGCGCGCCGTCTCCAAATATGATGCATCGGACACCAGCGGATATGCCGGTGGCGCGGACGGCAGCTCCGACGGCACTTCCGACGATGCCTCCACTTTCGTCGCCGACGACAGCGAATTCAATTCCCTCAATACGGACCGCCAACTCTACGCCATCCGCACCGTCTGCAAGGCCATGGAAAAGGTGGAGCAGAAGAAGAGCATGCTCTATTTCTCCGGCGGTCTCAGCCGGCAGGGCATTGAGAATCAGGCCAGCATTCGCTCGGCGAGCAATGAGTGCGTCAAATCCGACACCGCCATCTACGCGCTGGACACCACGGGGCTGCAGGCGCTGAATACAGTCGGCGATGCCTCGCAGGGAAGCCGACGCGGCACGGGCGCCTACAGCGGCGCCTCCATGCAGCAGCAGCTGGATTCCAACTTCGGTTCCCAGGAGACGCTCGGGACGCTTGCATCCGATACCGGCGGCAAGTTGTTCGTCGACTCCAACGACTTCGCTCCTGCGTTCCAGCAGGTGCAGCACGATACTGAGGCCTACTACATCATCGGCTTCCACTCCTCGAACAGTGCGCATGACGGCGGCTACCGGCACCTGACCATCAACATCCGCAACCACCCCGAGGCGAAGCTCGAGTATCGACCCGGCTACTATGCGTCCGCGGACTTCCAGCATGCCAAGAACGAAGACCGCGAGCTTGCGCTGAACGAGCAGATGCGCAGCGACGTTCCCGCAACCGACGTCGCCGTGTACCTGCAGGCGCTTTACTTCCGGCTGGACGATGGCAAGTTCTACATTCCGATCTCGGTCGTCGTCCCGGGCTCGCAAATTCACGCCACGGCAGCGAAGGATAAAAGCAAGGCCACGCTCGACTTCCTCGGACAGGTGAAGAACGCGACGGGCATCGTCGTCGGAGAAGTGCGGCAGACCGTCAACCTCGCGGTGGACGCCAACCAGCAGGTGGAAAAGAAGAACGTGCAGTATTCCACCGGCTTCACGCTCGCGCCCGGGAAATACCACGTGAAGTTTGTGGTGCGCGAAAACCAGAGCGGCAACATGGGCAGCTTCGAGACCGATATCCAGGTCCCGGACATGAAGAAGACGCCGCTCAAACTCAGCTCGATCGTGCTCTCCAGCCAGCGCCAGCCGAACAACGTGAAGAAGACGACGGATCCGCTGATTCGAGACGGCCAGCAGTGGGTGCCGAACGTGCCTCACGTCTTCCGCCAGGACCAGCATCTCTACTTTCTGTACGAGGTTTACAACCCGACGCGCGACAAGGACGGGCAGCAGCAGGCGGCCTCGCCGGGGCTTGCGCGGCGCGAGAGCGGTCCGGTGCACGTGCTCACCAGCATCGAGTTCCTGCTGGGCGGCGTGAAGGTCTACGAGACGCCGCAGGTGGATGCGAAGGCGATCAACGTTCCGGAGCGCGACGCTGTCGGCTTCGAGTTCGATGTGCCGCTCAACTCCTTGAAGCCGGGCACTTATATCTGCCAGGTCAACGTGATCGACGACGCAGGCGGCACGTTCAGCTTCCCGCGGATGGCGCTGCGGGTGACTGCTCCGGCACCAGCGCCTGCAGCAGCCCCGGCCCCTTCGACCGGAGCAATGTAGTGGAGGGCACCCCCCTTGGGGTGTCTTCCGGCGCTTTGTTGCAATGATTTGGGTTAGCGGATGGGAGTCCCTTTCTAGTACACAGTGCTGTGTTGCAGGCATTGGGTTTAGCTGAGGGGAGTCACTTTCGGGTTAATAGAGGAAGGCCCGGCGGAGAGCGCCGGGCCTTTTTTCTTCTCTATTTTTAAGGATAGCAGGTGGGGGATAACTCGTGTCACATCGAAATTTTCTGCGGAAGTGACGGTGTGGTAAGGAGATGTGAGGTTTTCCACGGCGGTGGGGGCTTGACAGGTTTTTTAGCAGCTAGCTGTTAGCTACTAGCTTTAGCTTAGGCTTTTGCGCTTTGAGCAACTGAGCTAGGCGGAACGTTGGGGTGCTGCGAGCGGAGTGAAGTGCGTTCTAAGGGCGCACCCTCGGCAGAGCGGGAGCCGCTTCGCGGCGGCTGGTTTATGGCACGGCTGAAGCCGTGCTTTTAAACACTACGGTTGGCCGTTGGTGATCGTTCCGCGAGGATGGAGGTGACACGTCCCCACTCATGCGCAGGCGCATGAATGGGGCACCCGGCAGCTGAGCTAGGCCGAACGTTGGCGTGCTGCGAGCGGAGGTGAAGGGCGTCCTCGGGGCGAGCCTTCGGCAGAGCGGTAGCCGCTGCGCGGCGGCTGGTGGGTGGCACGGCTGAAGCCGTTGCGGCCAGGGCCGTGCCCTTAAGCAATACGGTCGGTCCTTGGTGGTCGTCCGGTGAGAATGGAGCCGGTACATCCCCACCCATGCGCAGGCGCATGAATGGGGCACCCGGAATGATGATTGGGTTCACTCGCGGAAGGGCTATGTGGGACACCGGGGCTGAAAGGTGTGGTGCGGTTGAGGTGGGGCGTGGTCTCTCGGGGTCCTTCGACTGCGCGGCTCGTCTGACGAGCCGCTCCGCTCAGGATGACGACTTTTGAGGGTATAGCGGTCGTGGGTGAGCTGGGGAGTGACACATTCCCATTCATGCGCAAGCGCATGAATGGGGCACCCAGAATTATGAGTGGACGACATGCCTCTAAGTCATGGGTCGAGCCTGGCACCTGTGCAAACCCACATCTCAAAATCGAGATGTCGGGCACCCAAGGTACTGGGATGGGATCAGATGTGGGCCACCCGCCTCGAATTTGCTTCGGGCTTCTTCGCCTTCGTGGTATTCGTGTTTAGCCATGTCAACCGACTCCTATCAAGAACGCACGCCCCACCCCGAAGGAGCAAAAGACGAAAGCCATGGCGAGCCTTTTCCTGAACCGGAAAGTGTCATAGTAGACCCCCAAGGCAATCCCTATCGCCATGCAGACAAGCCCTACCAAAAGATCAAGAACCTTCTAAAACGGGTCCTTGAGAAGATTCCACATGGTGAACGAATGATGATACTTCTCACCGCTGCCGTCGCATTCGCGACATTTGCTCAAGCTGGAATCGCTTGGTATAGCAGCCATACGGCCGGAAAGACTCAGACCGATCAGTTCAACCAGATGAAATCTGTAGCCGATCGCATGGAAGGGGCCGCGAAAAGTTTTGCTGGTAATTCCTCCAACATCAACCAGGGGATTGCTTTGGCTACTACGAAACTTCAATCCCAAGCCGACATGATAGATAAGGCCCGCAAGGCCGCAGATACCGACTCGGAAAGGTCCTTAGCTCTCGCACGAGAAAACGCCAACAAGTCCCTTCAGGCGACCATTGACAACTTCCATCAAGAGCAACGAGCTTGGTTGAGCGTGAAGAATGTGCAGATATCGAAGCCAATTTCCACCAGCGAAAGCGCTCAAGTAACGATCGTCTACGGCAACACCGGAAGAACTCCAGCCATCGATGTGCATCTTGTTTGTCGCGGATTCAGCACAAATTCCGAGCCGGTCTGTGATCCCAACCTGCAGCCGCAAGAAATCTTCAAGAACCCCGTCGCTCCCGGAGGCGAAAAGCTTACTTTCGCTAATGTCACTCCCCAATCCCAGCAAATCGTTGACGGAATCAAGAACAAAACGCTTCGGGTCTACTTTATCTTTTCTTTCGAGTATTCCGATGTTTACGGAGGAAAGACACATCACACGACGTTCTGCGGGTATACCCCCTCGGAACACGAACCCCTTCTTGAGAACTGTGCCACCGGTGGAGCAATGGATTAGGAGCGGCGCAAGCCTTGTCACGGCAGTCAACCTTTTGCATGCCCGACGCTTGTGCGACAGGTATGTTATTCGCCTTCCGGGCCCTCTTTCTTCTCTACTTTAGAGATATCAAGCGGGGCATAACTCGTGTCACATCGATCGTTAGGGTGCAAGGCGAATGGCTTGGTTTTCACAGGTCCGGGGCTTGACAGGTTTCCGTGACGCGGTCGCGCGGCAGGTCCCGCAGCTTGCGTCAGTCAGTAGGGGTGGGGGTCGGAGTGGTAGGGCTGGCCGAACTTGTTGGCATGGCCGCGGGGGAGCGTGTCGGGATCGACGGCGAGGCTGCCGACGTTCTGTGACCCGCTGGTCAGGTGGACGCGGTGGGTCCATGCGTCCAGCTGGTGGGGGTCGACGCCTTCCACCCAGAGGTGCGCTTCGTAGTCTCCGGCCGGCACATTGTTGATTGCCAGCGCGCCGGATTCATCGGCCCGTGCCCACCACGGTGTCCTGAGTGCGATCACGACTGCGCTCATCTCCGGATGAATGTTGCAGAAGATGTAGGAGACGCCCTCACGACTGAAGACGACCTGACGGCTGGCGCCTTTTTCGTAGAGTCCGAGATCGAAGCGCTTGCCGTTATAGAGCGAGAAGACGTTGTGGAAGAAGGGGTCGGAGTTGGGAAAGCTGACGGGAGTTCCGACCGGGACAACAAGAACGTGAGGTTCGAACGTGCGGTTCTTCTGCCGCAAGACGTAGGGACCATGTGCGGGTTCGGGCGTGGCCATGGTCTGATGCTGCAAGGGAACCAGCCAGAGCACGGCCGGGGGGAGAGGATGGGTTTCGTGCTTTGTCTTTGCGTTCGGCTGGCGAATGACGGAAGCGGTGACGGAGACCTGAGCGAGCCCAGATGCTGCTGCGGTGCAAACGGCGAGCGCGATTACCGAGGGCGCGAGGACAAGACGAATTCTCAAAACCGATACCCCGCGGCAAAGGCAAAGACGTTTGTGTTCCATAAGGGGCCGATGACCGGGGCCGTGTAGATGCGACGATATTCAAACGAAAAGGGAAGATAGGGCCGTGGGGACCAGATGATGTTACTGGTCACCGTGCGGTTTCGGGCGATACTGCCGTAGCCGGATCGACTCGGCGCATAAGCCCGCAGATCATGGCCGAAGACGTTGTCCATGCCAAAGCTGTTATTCCAGTCCAGCGTGGGGCGTAGGTGCAGCGCGAGCTGGGTCCAGCCGCCTGTGTCTTCCGGAGCACGGAGGTAGACCTGCGTGCCCTCGGTGTCGGTGACGAAGTCTTTGTAGCCGCCGCCGCCGAGGCCGCCGAGCCCGGCGCCGCGATAGGCGTTGGCCGTGAAGTCGGCACGGGTGCCCAGTGGGATCCGAACGTCCATGGTGGCCGCCCAGGAGTCGAAACCGCCTACGTTGGGCAAGGTGTGCGGGGCAAAATAGCCGCCGACGCCGACACGCAGGCCGCGTGCGGGATCGCCGCTCTCAAAGCCAATCCGGCCCTCCGCGCCGAGGCTGCGGCTCGCCTCAGTGAGGGTCGCGAGCACACTGCGGCTGCTGGTGTAGGGAATTGCGGGATACGGCGCATCCGGCGGCGAGACCCACGCGCCCTGCAATACAAGGGAGTGATGCTGCCCGAAGCGCGCGCTTGCACCCAGCTGCGGCATCCAGGTCCAGAGATTGCCGGACCAGGAGAGGCCGGGCTCGGCCATCTGCACTAAGGAGGATGGAGTGTTCGGGTTCAGAAGTGTGCGGTCGAAGGAGAAGAACAGCTGCAGGTGCTGCCAATCCAAGGCTGCGTGCGCAGTTCTGAATCGCAGCAAGCCACCGGCGGAGCCGTAGCTTCCAGCCGCAGCTGCGCCATAGAAGTCCACGCGGAGGTCGGCCGAGCTGCGCGCGCCGGCAAGGTGCGGTCCTTCCGCATCGAGGCCAAGCACGGTTTGCCGCAGGGAGAGCGACGTATTGCCCGGTCCTCCGAGGGCGGCGGTGGGATCAATGGGCGAGTCCACACCGGTGCTGTTGATGGAGGCGGTCATCAAGGCAATTCCGCTTACCTTGACGGGGAATTTGGAGCTGCTCTCCACTTTGGTCTGATCGAGGGTGGCGATCTGAGTGGCCTGCATGGAAACCGTGTCGGCGAGATCGGCCGGCGGGGGAGCGACCGGCCGCTCGGCATCGTTTGCCGGCGATGCTCCAGCGGCGAGGGTCGACTCGAGTGCTGCGAGCCGCGTCTTGAGGTCCGCAAGCTCTTTCTCCGAGGCCTGAAGGCGCTGCTCGGCGGCGTGCACCTCGTCCGAAAGTTGGCGAATGCCTTCCGCATTGGCCTGCACCGAAGGTTCTGACTGACCGATCAGAGCACAAGGAGTCAGGCTCAGAAAGCCGGTCAACAATACTATGGTCTGCACTCTAGGCATTGGAGGGCCCTCCCGGTGCGGCAGGTATATCGGTTGCGCGATCGCCTGCCAGAGTCTCGACTGGCGGCCTCTTCACACCGCTGATGGAGAAGCAGAAGCACGTGTCGCCCGGCGAACTTCGCTCGATCACGATCGAGCCACCATGATCGCGGGCCACTTGAAACGCGAAGGTCAGCCCCAGGCCGGTTCCGTTCTGTTTGCCTTCGCTGACGAAGGGTTGGAAGACGCGACTGCGCACGCACTCCGGCACGCCGGTTCCGTTGTCCTCAATCCGCACGACGACATGCTCGCCTTCCGAGGACAGCCGTACCTTTACGCGAGGCTCGCCTGCAACCTGCCGCGCGGCCTGGGAGGCATTCAACATGAGATTGCAGAGGGCGCGCTCGATCTGGGTGCTGTCGCAGAATGCGCTGCCGACGTCAGGGTCAGTCTGAATCTCCAGCCTTACCCCTGTGAATTCGGGATGGCGCTCTACGACCTCGGCGGCGCGGCGCACAATCGGCTCGACGTCCTGCAGGCGGCGCTGGGCTGGCTCGCCGGTGCGGCTGAAGATGATCAGCGAATCGATCATGTCGGTTGTGCCGAGGACTGCGAGCCGGATCTCCTCGAGGAGATCGCTGCGATCCTGCGTGGTGAGCTGATTGGTGGCGAGGAACTCCGCGTTGGCGTAGACGGCCGAGAGATAGTGGCGGAGGTCATGCGAAACGGAGCGCGCCATACGGCCGATGGTTGCGAGGCGCTCCGCCTCCAGCAGTGCGCGATTGGTGTCTTCGATTTGCCTGCGCATGGCCGCGAAAGCGTTGCTCAGTTGCAGCACCTCACGCGGGCCGCGGTTCGGAAGACGGCCATCCGGATCGCCTCGACCGAAGGCTTCGACCACCTTGGCCAGAGTGCTCAGGGAGCGGGTGAGGCCATTGGCCAGCAGCAGCATGAGGCCGGCTCCCGCGAGACCTGTACACACGGCAACGATGGCGAGGAGGCGGTCGATCTCATGGGTCTGGTCCTCGTCCTGACGCAGCGAGCGCAACAGCAGCAAACGGAGCGGTGCAGTTGCCACCGAAGAAAGGTCGCGGACGACGGCAGCGAACGGCTCGCCCCCAAGAGTCACCTGCTCGCTGGGCGGCAGGCTGGCGCGCTGCAGTTCAGAGGGAAGCGCTTGTCCAGCGGCTAAGGTGCTCGCGAGGGTCTGCTCGCCGCTGAGAAATACTAGTTGAAGCCCGCTGGCGGCCTCAAGCCGGGTGAGCTGCTGGGCATCGATGGCATAGCCGGTGATGACGTATCCCAACAGGGTGCCGCTCCGCTCGTCTCCGAAGAACAGCGGCTTGACCGAATAGCCGAAGAGGCGGTGGCCGCTCACCAGATAGCGGCGATCCTCGCTCGAGAGTGCGGACTCGAGGTCCTTGCGCAGTTCGTCTGTGGCCGGTTCATTGCGAGCGTAGAGTGCGCTCAGGTGTCCATTGCGCTGGGCCAGCGCGAATAAGTCTTCCCCACTGGTCTTCCAGAACTGCTGGCCGCCATCCTGAATGGTGCGGTCGTCGGCGGTGGTCATTAGAGCTTTGAGGCTGGGAAGATCGGCGAGGAGCGCGTTCTCGCGCTGCAGTTCGAGAAGGCGCTCCGACTCCGCATCGGCGAAGCTCGAGAGCGAGTTGCGCAGTTCAACGCGCGAGGCCTCCGCGATGCGCTGGTGCAGGCGCGCATCCACAATTCGAAGACTCAAAGTTGTAAGGCAGACGATGACGACGCTCAGTGTGAGCACCAGCATCCAGCGAAGCGGCACACCCCGCGGCGCTTCGGCTGCCCCAGTGTCAGCCGACAAACCTGTACCCCGAGCCATACACGGTAAGAAGATGGCGGGGATTTGCGGGGTCTTCTTCCAGCTTCTGGCGCAATTTAAGGATCTGGTTGTCCACGGTGCGGGTGGTGGGATAGGCGTTGTATCCCCAGACGTGAGTGAGGAGAGCCTCGCGGCTCAGCACAATGCCGCTGTGCTCGATGAGGTAGCGCAACAATTTAAATTCGAGCGTCGTGAGTGTGATCAGCTCTCCATTGCGCTCGGCCGTCATCTGTCCAAAGTGCACGGTGAAGGAGCTGAAGGTGTACTGCTCGGCGGCTTCCGCGGGAACTCGCGTTCGCCGGCTGCGCCGCAGCGCAGACTGGAGGCGTGCCAGCAATTCGCGTGGGCTGAAGGGCTTGGTGACGTAATCGTCCGCGCCGAGCTCGAAGAGCAGCACCTTATCCACGACCTCAGATCGCGCGCTGAGGATGAGCACGGGGGTGTCGGGAGAGATGGACTTGATCTCGCGACATACATCGCGCCCGGGCAGGCGGGGGAGATTGAGATCCAATACGACGGCCGCGGGTCGCAGCTCGCGGAAGCGCTCCAGAGCGTCGACTCCGTCGGCGCTGCTGATCACGTCAATCCCCTCGGCGGCGAGAGCCCGCTGCAGAACTTTCTGCATGCGCGGATCATCTTCGACGACCAATACTTGCGCGCTCTCGGGAAGGGTGCCCATTGCTGAACGATAGAGGTCCTGGCGCATTAAGTCGGGCATGGTGGCATCCATTATTGCTCAGCCAGCTGAAGGTGTCCGCAACTTTTATCGCGAAATGACAATGCAATGACCAAAAGCGCCTGCTACCTGGCTCAGGTGGGCCGAGAGATGCATTTGGCTCCCTGCGCCAAATGACAAAGCGCAGAGAAGGAATGACAAAGCCCGGACAACTGCGCGTGGCTAGCCTTGCATACTCGGCTACACAGTACCCATTGTGAGCGTGACTATGCCTTCTTGTGTTCTTCTCCATCCGCGCGTTTCCTTCAGGACGCTGTTGGTTGTCGCCGCCCTCAGCGCAGCTTCCTTTGTTTCGGCACAGACGCCTGGCACCGGCGCGATCACCGGTATCGTCACTGACCCGCAGCATCATCGCGTAGGGTCTGCGGACGTGGAGGCGATCAACGAGACCACCGGAATGCACCGGCTCACGCACACGGAACAGGACGGCTTCTTTCGCCTGCCACTCCTGACTCCGGGCGAGTGGGAGCTCAAAGTGCACGCGGACGGCTTTGCCGATCAGAAGATGGCCTCTGTGGTGGTGACGACCGGGGATACGAAGTCGGTGGCGGTGGAGCTTGCGGTGGCTGGGGTATCGTCCACCATCGAGGTCTCGGCGCTGCAGGCGGTGGTACAGACGGACAGCTCCACGCTGGGCGGATTGGTGAATCGTGAGGCGGTGAATGCGCTGCCGCTCAGCAACCGGAACTACACGCAGATTCTTGCGCTTTCGCCGGGGATTGTTGTGGACCTGCCGAGTGCGACGCAACTGGGCTCGGGAACACAGAATGTGGCTTCCAATGGCGCGTCGCCGCTGGCCAACAACATTCAGTTCAACGGGGTGGATGCCAATAACCTGATGCAGAACTCGGCTGCCATGAGCGGCACCTCGCAGGTGGGCACCGCGGTTCCGGCACCCGATACCATCGAGCAGTTTCAAGTGCAGACCGCAAATTTCGATGCGGCCTATGGACGAGGATCCGGAGCGAATGTGGATCTGGTCACGCGCGCCGGGAGTAACGAATTTCATGGCAGCGTCTGGGAGTTTGTCCGGAACAACATCTTCAACGCGAATGAGTTCTTCGCCAAGCAGGACGGCCAGCCGCGTGCGGAGCTGAAGCATAACCAGTTCGGGGCTGCTGTAGGCGGACCAATCCAGCGCGATCGCATGTTCTTCTTTGGGGCCTACCAGGGCACCCGAGAGGCGAATGGCCTGGGGGATGCTCAGCATCCCATTCTGCCGATGCTTGGAGCCGATCGTTCGGCGGCTGTTCTGGGTGCACAGTTCTGTCCCGATCTCCATAAGAACGCGCAGGGCGACCCGGCAAGCGGGTACCTTACGCAGGCCGGCGGAGCGCAGGTAGCCTGCGATGGCTCCAACATCAATCCGGTGGCGTTGCGCATCCTGAATGCAAAAGGGGCGAACGGACAGTTCCTGATTCCTACTCCGCAGGTCGCACTGCCACTTACTGGCGCGAATGCGTCGGATCAACTGCCGGTTGGGCAATCCACCTTTGCACCCCCGTCCTACTACAACGAGGATCAGTTCACGGCGAACGTGGATCGTTTGCTCGGCAGCAAAGATACACTCGGCGGCCGGTTCTTTTACTCCAGGGCTACCATCGCCAAAGCATTTCCGGAAAACCTGACCAACCTGCCGGGTTGGCCCAGCCAGTCGCTGAACCGCAACACGAACTTTGTCCTGGCGGACACTCACGTCTTCAACGCAAGGCTTGTGAACGTGGCGCGAGCAGGCTTCATTCGCTTTGACGGTCTGTCCAGGGTGCACAACGCGCTCTCCTCCACGGATGTGGGGCAGGACACGCCGGTAGGCGGTCCTCTTTCCGAAGCTGCCGCTCCGGGGATTCAGGTTGCGGGCTTCGCGATTGGGGACGCCGGGAATCCGAGCGCATGGCAGGTGACCAATAGCTTCATCTGGCAGGACACATTGGCCTGGACGCATGGCCGCCATGACGCACGCATGGGCATTGAGGCAAAGCGATTCCAGGTGGATGAAGATCAGCCGGAAGAGACAGACGGGCTGCTGGAGATTGGGACATTTGCGGACTTCCTGATCGGGCAGAGTGCGTCGCAGAACGGAAGCCCGCAGGGCGTCAGCAATATCTCGGGGTCGTTTGCCGGCGGAGGTATTTATCGGCGGGACACTCGTTACACCGACCTGGCGGGGTTTGTGCAGGACGACATCAAACTGAAGCCTCGCTTCACGCTGAATGCAGGGCTGCGCTATGAGATCTTTTCAGCACCCGTCGAGAACAACGGCCGGCTTGCGAATTTCGATCCATTCCTCGCACAGCAGGGACCTTTGCCCCTGGATGGCACTTACAGCGGCCAGACCTTGCCGGCCAACTTCAAGGGCGATCTGCCAGCCGGAGTGGTGCGAACTTCGTACTCCGGCTTCTACCAGACCCCGCTGGCTGACATATCACCCCGGCTCGGCTTCGCCTGGCAGCTCACCGACCGCCCGACACTCGCCCTTCGAGGCGGATATGGCATCTACTACGATCGCCACTCCGGCACCGTGTCCGAGCAGACGCTGAGCCAGCTTCCGTTCGCAACTTTGCAGATCGGCTTCGGATCGCAGAACGCGGCGGCTTCGCTGGCGCATCCGTTCCAGCCATTCGTGCTGCCGCAATCCAGCTATCCGGTGTTTCAGCCCCGCACTCCCTTCACGGCGCCCTTCATTGAGGCCACCAACCCACATCTGCGTGATGCGCGAACGCAGGAGTACAACCTGAACCTGCAATACGATCTCGGCCACAGCTATCTTCTGGAGGTCGGGTACGTGGGCACGCACTCGGATCATCGCTCCGGCCAATGGGAGTTCGACCAGGCGCATCTGGCGAGCCCTACGTCGCCGATCAACGGAGAGACCACGAACTCGATTACGAATGTCACGGCACGCATGCCGTATCAGGGGATCAGTGAGGGATCGCTGCTGACGGACGATGTGTTTATAGCGAATTACAACGCCCTTCAGACTTCGCTAACAAGGCGCATCAGCCACGGATTCCAGTTGCAGGTCAGTTACACGTGGTCGAAAAACCTGGATGAGGTGAATGGCGAGAGCGGCACCGACACCTTTGAACTGCAGCTGCCGACCAACGATCAGCACGACCTGCGTCACTCCTCCTACGGGCTGGCAGGCGACGATCGCAGCCATCGCTTCGTCACCAACTTTGTGTGGTCGGCGCCTACGGCGCACAGCCTGCCCTTCGTGTTGCGGGAAGTCACCTCGGGCTGGCAGTTCTCCGGCATCTCCGTGATCCAGACGGGGACTCCGCTGAGCGTCTTCGACGGCAACGCCGGATCTGTTTACGGGTTGCTGGGCGGTGAGACCCGAGCCCAGTTGAGCGGCACGGGGAAGATTTCGACTACAGGCTCGCTGTTCAACCGCGTGCTTACCGGATACCTGAATCCAGCGGCGTTCACCCGCGCTCCTGAAGTGGCGAACGGCACAAGCCTTGCAGACCAGGACTTCGGCAACAGCGGCGTGGGCATTGTTCGCGGGCCGGGGCAACACAGCATGGATCTCGCTCTGGAACGAGTGTTCCCGCTCCACTTCGGCCGGCTCGGCGAGGGTGGGCGTCTGGTCTTCCGTTCGGAGTTTTTCAACCTGACGAATACGCCGCAGTTCGCGAATCCGAATACGAGCCTGGGCTACACGGATCCGACGCTGCTGAATCCAGCCCCGAGCCAGAGCTTCGGACGTATCGCCGGAACCGTCGCGAATCCACGCATTATTCATTTTGCTGCACGCTACAGTTTTTGACCTGCTGGGCTATCGAGAGGCACCGATGAGTCTTCTGCAAACACCGTCTGCGCTTGCCGCAATTCTCGCGAGAGCCGAAGGCCCGAGCGCCGCGTACGAGCCGGGCACGTTTCCGCGGCACCCCATCGAGCCGCCAGAGCTCACCCTCAGCCGCACGTTTGCTCCGATGGGTTTTCCCGTCGAGGTGCATACCAACGATGCGGAAGTATTTCCGCTGCTGGCCCGCATGTGGGATCACTTTGAGCCCTCCGGCGCGGCACCGCTGCGGATGGACGTGCATGTGCTCGATGGTGACGGCAGTACAAGCTGTCCTCCGGCCGCGGTTTACAGGCTGATCCAGCCGCTGCTGGTCGCGATGGCCGATGGCAACAACTACAGCATCGTCAATCTTGCAACATCTTTCACCCAGGTCTGTATTGCTCGCAGCACACTTGCCTATCCGATGTATGCGGAATGGTTCCTGCTTGGTGCGCCTAACGCGTGCATCTGCACGCGGCTCGCTACGCCGATCCACGGCGCTTGCGTGAGCCGCAATGGCCACGGAGTGCTGCTCTGCGGCGAGTCCGGTGCGGGGAAGTCGACGCTGGCGTATGCCTGCGCGCGAGCCGGCTGGACATACACCTGCGACGATGCCACGCTGATCCCGAATCACGAGACCGGACGGCGCGTGGTCGGCAACTGCCATCAGGTCCGCTTCCGGCCCAGCGCGGCAGAGTTGTTTCCAGAGATCATGGGCCGCGATGTGACGCCGCGGGCGGCTGGTAAGCCCTCGATTGAGGTACCGACGGCCGAGCTTCCGCAGCTGCGGCCCTCCTTTCATGCAGATATTGCGCATATTGTGTTTCTCGATCGCCGGGACGACGCGCGACCTAGCGTGGAACCGTATTGCGTCTCGGCGGCAAGAGAATACTTCCGCTCTGTCTTGTATGGCGTTCCCCGGATGCTTGCCGTGCAATACGAGGTGCTGGAGCGCATGCTGACTGCACCGGTGCATCGCCTGGTTTACCAGGGCCTGGACGACGCGATTGTCCTGCTGGAGCAGCTCGTCGATTGGGATCGCGGGTAGCGAGCATGGTCGAGAGTCTCAGTCCGCCGGTAGAAGAGATAGCTCCTCAAGCCAATGCGCCACGCTGGCACTTCGACC
>Ga0207667_10003837_pt1 | contig 18472 bp, 14 predicted proteins | sample KBSCornC52_FD_184301 | JGI IMG/M metagenome (GOLD analysis project Ga0207667, IMG submission 184301) | Corn rhizosphere microbial communities from Kellogg Biological Station, Michigan, USA - KBS Corn C5-2 (SPAdes) (version 2) | ecosystem: Host-associated > Plants > Roots > Rhizosphere > Soil ...
CGAGTTTGCGCATGATCGCGGTCATGTGCGCCTTCACCGTGGCCTCGCTGATCGAGAGGTCCCAGGCGATTTGCTTGTTGAGCTTGCCGTCGAGCACGGCGAGCAGGACCTTGAGCTGGGTTGGTGTGAGCGAGGCGATATGGCGGCGCACCTCGTCCTCGGCGCTGGCGGGCTGCGGCGCGGGCCGGCGGCCGCCGAGCGCGGCGGCGATGGCCTGTTCGATCTCGGCAAGGTCGCTGTCCTTGCGCAGGAAACCGATCGCCCCGAAGGCCCGCGCCTCCTCCGCCGCCTGGGCCCCTTCCGCGCTGGAGACGACGAGGATCGGCACCTCCGGCCGCTCGGCATGGAGCAGGGCGATGCCCGAATAGCCAACCGCCCCGGGCATCTTCAGGTCGAGCAGGATCAGGCCGAGGTCCGCCGCTTCCCCGGCGGCGCGGGCAGCGGCGGCGAGGGTTCCGGCTTCCACCACCCGCGCATCGGGCGCGACGCTCCCCACCGCCACGGCGAGCGCCCGGCGGAACAGGGGATGGTCATCCGCAATCAGGATCGTGGTGATGCCGGTTCTGCCGCCTGTGATCGATTGGCGAGCAGATTATCGACAACGGACGGATCGGCAAGGGTCGAGGTATCACCTAGATTCGAAACGTCATTCTCGCCGATCTTCCTGAGGATGCGGCGCATGATCTTGCCAGACCGGGTCTTTGGCAGTCCGGGGGCGAACTGGATGACGTCGGGCGTGGCGATCGGCCCGATCTCGTGGCGGACCCACTGGACCAGCGCCTTGCGCAGGGCTTCGTCGGGCTCGACCTCGGCATTGCAGGTGACGAAGGCATAGATGCCCTGCCCCTTGATGTCGTGCGGCATGCCGACGACTGCGGCCTCCGCCACCTTGGGGTGGGCGACCAGCGCGCTCTCCACCTCGGCCGTGCCCATGCGGTGGCCCGAGACGTTGATCACGTCGTCGATGCGTCCGGTGATCCAGTAATAGCCGTCCTCGTCGCGGCGGCAGCCGTCGCCGGTGAAGTAGAGGCCGGGGAAGGTCGAGAAGTAGGTCTGGAAGAATCGATCGTGATCGCCCCAGACGGTGCGCATCTGGCCGGGCCAGGAATCGGCGATGACGAGGCAGCCATCGGCCGCGCCGTCGAGCGGCTTGCCCTCGTTGTCGACCAGCGCGGGCTGGACGCCGAAGAACGGCTTGCTGGCCGAGCCAGGCTTGAGGTCGGTCGCGCCGGGCAGCGGAGTAATCATCGCCCCGCCGGTCTCGGTCTGCCACCAGGTATCGACGATCGGGCAGCGCCCCTCGCCCACCACCTTGTGGTACCATTCCCAGGCTTCGGGATTGATCGGCTCGCCCACCGAACCCAGCACGCGCAACGACTGGCGGCTGGTGCGCTTCACCCAATCGTCACCCTCACGCATAAGGGCGCGCAGGGCCGTGGGCGCGCCGTAGAAGATTTCCACGCCGAACTTGTCGACCACTTGCCAGAACCGGCTGGGATCGGGGAAGTTGGGCACGCCCTCGAACATCACCGTGGTCGCGCCGTTCATCAGCGGGCCGTAGACCACGTAGGAATTGCCGGTGACCCAGCCGACGTCGGCCGCGCACCAGTAGACCTGGCCCGGGCGGTAATCGAACACGTACTGATGGGTCATCGAGGCCCAGACGGCATAGCCGCCGGTGGTGTGGAGCACACCCTTGGGCTTGCCGGTGGAACCCGAGGTGTAGAGGATGAACAGCGGGTCTTCCGCATTCATTTCCTCGGCCGGGCAATCGGCGGACTGGGCCGCCACGCCTTCGTGCCAGTCGATATCGCGGCCGGGGACCATGCCGACGGCGGCGCCGGTACGCTTGAGGACGATGACGGTGTCCACCTCGGGGCAATGGCCGAGCGCCTCGTCGACATTGGCCTTGAGCGGGACCTTCTTGCCGCCACGCAGGCCCTCGTCGGCGGTGACGACGATCCGGCTGTCGCAATCGGTGATGCGGCCGGCGAGCGCCTCGGGGCTGAAGCCGGCGAAGACGATCGAGTGGATAGCCCCGATCCGCGCGCAGGCGAGCATGGCCACCGCCGCTTCCGGCACCATCGGCAGGTAGAGCGTCACCCGGTCGCCCCGGCCTACGCCGCGGCTCTTCAGGAGATTGGCGAAGCGGCAGACTTCCTCGTGGAGCTGGCGATAGGTGATCCGCCGCTCGGGATCGGCCGGACTGTCGGGCTCCCACAGGATGGCCACGTCATCCCCACGGGTGGCGAGGTGGCGGTCGAGGCAGTTGGCGGCGAGGTTGAGCGTGCCGTCATCAAACCAGCGGATGCGGAAATCGGCGGCGTGGTAGGAGGTGTCCTTGACCCGGGTGAAGGGCCTGATCCAGTCGATCCGGCGCGCTTCCTCGCGCCAGAAGCCGTCGGGATCCTCGACCGAGTGGCGGTACATCTCGGCGTAGCGCGCGGCATCGACATGGGCGGTTTCGGCCCAGTCGGCGGGTACGGGATAGACGGCTTCGGCCATGTTCCAGCCTCCTCTTCCAATCATTTTGCCGTTCCGTAGCCGATCCCGGGACGGCGCTGCACTAGACCAAGGTCGCAGATGATCGACCTTGGCCGGGCTGTTAGCGAAGGCCTTCAGACGGGATGCTCTCCACTGCCGAAGACAGGCTGAAAAATGGAGAGGGGTTCATGACACGGGGTAAGAGGAAGATTGCGGCAATCCTGCTGGGCGCCAGCGCGCTGACCGCGCCGGGCATTGCCCATGCCTCGCCGCGCGAGGACGCGCTGGAGGCGAAGCTCAACGCGCTCGCCGCCGAGGTTGCCGAGCTGCGGCAGGAACTGGCGAGCGAGCGCGCGAGCAACGCGCAGCTGGCGCAAGCGGCGCAGGCAGCCGCCACCCAAGCCACTGCCGCCGCCGCCCAGGCCAGCGAGACCCGCGTCAAGGTCGCCGCGCTCGAAGCGCGGCCGACCGCGCCGGCCGAGGGCTTCCGCTCCGGCAGCACCACGATCAAGCTCGGCGGCTATCTCAAGATGGTCGGCTCCCACAGCCACTTCTCGAACGGCTCGGTCGCCACCAACACGCTGGGCCGCGATTTCTACCTGCCGCAGACCATCCCGACCACGGTCGGCGGTCGCAGCTTCGACGGCGAGGACTTCACCGCCAAGCAGACTCGGCTCTGGCTGAACCTCGACACGCAGGTCGCCGGCCACGTGGTCAAGGGCTACCTCGAGACCGATTTCCAGGTCACCGCCAGCGCCGCCCAGAACGTCACCGGCGGCGGCTCGCAGCGCACGACCAACGGCTATACGCTGGGCCTGCGCCGGGCCTACGTCCAGGTGGACCGCTTCACCCTCGGCCAGGACTGGACGACCTTCCAGTACACCGGGGCCCTGCCCGAGACGACCGACTACGTCGGCGGTGCGGAGGGCACGGTCTTCGTCCGCCAGCCGCTGGTGCGCTATGCCGCGCCGCTCTCCAAGCAGGTGACCCTCGCCGTCTCGGTGGAGAACCCGGAGAGCGCGCTGGTGACCGCGGGAGGCACGACCACGCTCGAAAGCGGCACCGACCACATGCCCGATTTCGCCGCCCGCCTGACCTATACGGGCAAGCGCGGCGAAGTGGCGCTGGCCGGGCTGGTCCGCCAAGTGCGGGGCGAAAGCACCGGCGCGGCCCTCGTCAACAACGTCACCACCGCCGGTGCGACCGGCTCCGGCGTGACCGCCACCGGTTTTGGCGCGAGCCTTGGCGGCAAGCTGTTCCTCAACGCCAAGAAGACCAGCGACGTGCGCTTCATCGCTGCCTACGGCAAGGACATCGGCCGCTATGTCGGCCTGAACTTCGCGCCCGACGCGGTCTACAATCCGGCGACCAACCAGCTAACCGACGTGACCGTGCTGGCCGCCCTCGCTTCGGCGCATGTCACCGTCGCGCCGCAGCTGCGGGTCAACGTGATGGGGTCGTTCCAGCACGTCACCTACGACAAGTCGCTCACGGCGGCGAGCCTCGCCGGGCTCAACAAGTCGGCCTGGAGCGCGGCGGCGAACCTGTTCTGGTCGCCGGTCAAGCAGATCGATCTCGGTATCGAATACCGCCACGGTTCACGCGAACTGGTGAGCGGGGCAAGCGGCACACTCGACAGGGTCGAATTTGCCGCGAAATACAGCTTCTGACGGAACGAGAAGAAGGAGACGGGCCATGAGCCAACTGGACATAGCAGACGACTTTTCCGCCTTACCAAGACACCACCAGGCGACGCACAGCGAAAAGCTGATCATCACCGCGTCATCGCTGGGCACGGTGTTCGAGTGGTATGACTTCTACCTCTACGGCCTGCTGACCGCGATCATCGCCGCGCAGTTCCTGACCGGGCTGAACCCGACGACCTCGTTCATCATGGCCCTGCTGGTCTTCGCCGCCGGCTTCATCGTGCGTCCGTTCGGCGCGCTGGTGTTCGGCCGGATCGGCGACATGGTCGGCCGGCGCTATACCTTCATCGTGACCCTGCTGGTCATGGGCCTCTCGACCTTCCTCGTCGGCTGCCTGCCGACCTACAAGACGGCGGGCGTGGCCGCGCCGATCATGCTGGTGCTCCTGCGCATGTGCCAAGGCCTGGCGCTGGGCGGCGAATACGGCGGCGCGGCGACCTATGTCGCCGAGCATGCGCCCGAGGGGAAGCGCGGCTTCTACACCTCGTGGATCCAGATCACCGCTACGGCGGGCCTCGCCATGGCGCTGCTGATCGTGATCCTCGTGCGCTCGCCGGTGACCGGCGTGGGCGAGGACGCGTTCAAGGCCTGGGGCTGGCGCGTGCCCTACCTCGTTTCGGGGCTGTTCCTCTGCGTCGGGCTGTGGCTGCGGCTGAAGCTGCACGAGAGCCCGGTGTTCCAGAAGATGAAGGACGAGGGCACCTCGTCGAAGCGGCCGCTGTCGGAAGCTTTTGGTGAGTGGAAGAACCTCAAGATCGTGCTGATCGCCTTCTTCGGCGCCATCGCCGGCCAGGCGGTGGTCTGGTACACCGGCCAGCTCTACGCGATGTTCTTCCTCGAGAAGATGCTCAAGGTCGACGGCCTCACCGCCAATACCCTGATCATCGTCGCGCTCGCCTGCGCCACGCCGTTCTTCCTGTTCTTCGGCTGGCTGTCGGACAAGATCGGCCGCAAGAAGATCATCCTGACCGGCTGCGCGCTCGCCGCCCTGACCCTGTTCCCGGCCTTCCACGCCCTGACTGAGGCCGCCAACCCGGCGCTCGCCAAGGCCCTGGCGACGGCGCCGGTGACGGTGACGGCGAACCCGGCGGAATGCTCTTCGCAGTTCGACCCCGTGGGTGCGAACAAGTTCGACACGACCAGCTGCGACATCGTCAAGAACGCCCTGGCCAAGGGCGGGGTGAACTACGAGAACGTCGCCGCCCCGGCGGGCACGATCGCCTCGATCACCATCGGCAGCGAGACCATCGTGGCTCCGGATCCGAAGCTGGTCTCGGGCGACGAGAAGAAGGCCGCAATCGCTGCCTTCACCGCCAAGGTCATCGGCGCACCGGCCGCTCCGGCCAAGCCCGCCGCCGACGGCAAGCCGGCGACCCCGGCCAAGGAAGCCGTCGTCGGCGCGCTGTCGAAGGTCGGCTATCCGGCCAAGGCCAACCCGGACGAGATGAACAAGCCCAAGGTCGTGGGGATCCTGTTCTACCTCGTGCTGCTGGTGACCATGGTCTATGGCCCGATCGCGGCCATGCTGGTCGAGCTGTTCCCCAGCCGCATCCGCTACACCTCGATGAGCCTGCCCTACCACATCGGCAACGGCTGGCTCGGCGGACTGCTGCCGGCGATCGGCTTCGCCATGGTCGCGGCCAACGGCAACATCTACCACGGGTTCTGGTACCCCGTGATCGTCGCCGCGGCGACGGTGGTGATCGGGCTGGTGTTCCTGCCTGAAACCCACCGGCGCAACATCGACGAGTAGGGCGGAAAACATGCGCCGCGCCCTGAAACTCCGCGACTTCTTGTCCCGGATCAAGGCGCGGCGCACCGCCCGGGCCTAGCGGCGGCGCATCCCCCGAAGGAGCAACGACCATGTCCGATCCCGATACCCTCGTCACCCTCCCCACCCGCTCGGGCAAGACCATCGCGGTCCGTCCGGCGACTGAGCGCGACGAGCCGGCCCTGGCCGCCTTCTTCGACCAGGTCAGCGACGAGGATCGCCGCTTCCGCTTCCTCGTGGCGGGCGAGCACGTCAGCCACGAACAGCTCGAACCCCTGATCCACGCCGACCACTTCCGGACCGAAAGCTTCCTCGGCCTCGATGCGGCCGGGGCGGTGATCGCCTCGGGCCTGCTGGCCTGCGACAATGCGCTGGATACCGCCGAGGTCGCGATTTCCGTGCGCAACGACTGCAAGGGCCAGGGCGTGGGCTGGGCCATGCTCGACTTCCTCGGCCAGGAAGCGGCGCGCCGCGGGGTGCGCCGGGTGATCGCGATCGAAAGCCGCGACAACCATGCGGCGATCGAGCTCGAACGCGAAAAGGGCTTTACGCCGGAGCCGTTCGAGGGCGATCCCACGCTGGTCGTCCTGAGCAAGACATACCGATAGGGGCAAGAGATGAGCGCAGCCTACGAACAGGCCGTTCGCGAGAGCATCAGCGATCCGGAAGCGTTCTGGATGGCCGCGGCGCGGGCGGTGGACTGGTCCACCCTCCCCGCCCGCGCCATGGCCGGCGACGGCGGCTGGTTCCCCGGCGGCGCGCTCAACACCTGCTACAATTGCCTCGATCGTCACATCGCAGCGGGGCGCGGCCAGGCCGAGGCGCTCGTCTATGACAGCCCCGTGACCGGGCAGGTCCGCTCGTGGACCTTCAATGCCCTGCTCGAGGAAGTCGGCCGCGTCGCCGCCATGCTGGCACGGCTGGGCGTCAGCAAGGGCGACAGGGTGATCATCTACATGCCGATGGTCCCCGAAACCGTCTTCGCCATGCTCGCCTGTGCGCGGCTGGGGGCGATCCATTCGGTGGTGTTCGGCGGCTTCGCGGCGCTGGAATTGGCCAAGCGGATCGACGACGCGACCCCCAAGGTGCTCCTCACCGCCTCCTGCGGGATCGAAGGCACGCGCACGATCGCCTATGCGCCCATCGTCGCCGAGGCCCTCGAGCTGGCCGAGCACCGGCTGAAGGCGGTCGTCCTGCTCCAGCGCGAGCAGCTGCGCGCCGAGGATCACGCCTGGCGCGACTGGGCCGGCCTGCGCGCCGAGACGGCGGCCGATCCGGCGCCCGCCCCGGTGCCGGTGGCAGCCGACGATCCGCTCTACATCCTCTATACTTCGGGCACGACCGGCACCCCCAAGGGCGTGGTCCGCGAGAACGGCGGCCACGCCGTGGCGCTCGCCTGGTCGATGGCCAATATCTACGGGATCGGCGCCGGCGATACCTTCTGGGCGGCGTCCGACGTGGGCTGGGTCGTGGGCCATAGCTACATCGTCTATGGTCCGCTGCTGGTCGGCGCGCGGACCGTGCTGTTCGAGGGCAAGCCGGTGGGCACGCCCGACCCCGGCACCTTCTGGCGGACCATCGCGCGCCACAATGTGAAGGCCTTCTTCACCGCGCCCACCGCGATCCGCGCCGTGCGCAAGGAAGACCCGGACGCGAGGTTCCTCAAGGAGATCGGCACCGGCCAGTGCCGGGCGATGTTCCTCGCCGGCGAGCGCGCGGATCCGGCCACGATCGCCTGGCTGGAGGAGCACAGCGGCCTGCCGGTGATCGACCACTGGTGGCAGACCGAGCTGGGCTGGCCGGCCATCGCCACCTGCTTCGCCCTCGGCGATCTGAGGCGCAAGCGCGGCAGCGCCGGTTTTCCCGTCCCCGGCTTCCAGTTCGCCGTGCTCGACGAGGGCGGCAAGCCGGTGGCCATCGGGGACAGCGGCTCGGTTGCCATCAAGGCCCCGCTCGCCCCCGGCGCCTTCCGCACCTTGTGGAACAACGCGGCGGGCTACGCGAAGAACTTCGCGGGCTTTCCCGGCTGGTACGAGACCGGCGATGCCGGCTTCATCGACGAGGAAGGCTTCGTCCACATCATGGGCCGGACCGACGACATCATCAACGTCGCCGGCCACCGCCTCTCCACCGGGCAGATGGAGCAGATCGTCGCCGCCACCGAGGGCGTCGCCGAATGCGCGGTGATCGGCGCGGAAGATGCGCTCAAGGGCATGGTCCCGGTGGCCTTCGTGGTCGCGCGGGCCGGGTTCGAGCACGATGACGGCCTGCCGGCCCGGACGCTCGCCGCGGTCCGCCAGGAGCTTGGCCCGGTCGCCGCGCTCAAGACCGCCATCGTCGTGCCGCAGCTGCCCAAGACCCGCTCGGGCAAGATCCTGCGCAACCTCCTGCGCAAGATCGCCGCAGGCGAGGACTTCACCATCCCGCCCACGATCGACGACCCCGCGACGCCCGCCGCCATCGCGGCTGCAGTCCGGTTGCATGCCTGATCTGATCCGGGAACAAGGCGAATCTGGTCGCATGCACGCCCATGATGATCAGGCGCGCTGACAACTGGAGCTAGGCTGGCGGCGTGGAGCCACCGGCGATACCGGCCCGGAGGATGCCATTGGCGATCTCCGCCACTTGATCTGGGCCCAGCTCCTTACCCCAGACCACATAGCGCAGCCCGAGGAACGCGTTCATCCCCATGATCGCCCAGGCGTGGGCCTCGGACACGTCGGGATGGAACTCGCCCGCCGCGCTCCCGGCGAGGAGGCGTTCGTGGATGCGCGAAGCGGTGCTCTCGTAGTGGCGGCGGAAGCTTTGCGGGTCGACGAATTCCGATTCGTCGATGATCCGGTAGATCTCCTTGTGCTGCGCGACGAAGCGCAGGAATCCGGCAAGCGCCGCCCGCTCCTTGTCGAAGGCATCGCCCTCGTTCGACAGCACCTCGCGCGCGGCTTCGCGGACGCCGCCCGACAGGTCGGCCATCACGGCCCGGAACATCTCCTCCTTGGAATCGAAGTAGGTGTAGAAACTGCCAAGCGCCGTTCCCGCGCGGCGGGTGATCGACGTGATGGAGGCCTGGTGGAAGCCCTTCTCACCGAACTCCTGCGCCGCTGCATCGAGCAATTTCCTTAAGGTTCGCCGCCCCCGCTCGGTCCGCGGGGTCTTGTCGGCAGGCGATGGCGAGTCAGGGCCTGTGGTCATTGTGCAACACCTAACCGATTTCGCGCAGTCGGGCAAATAATGAAAGTTGAACCACCTTTCATGTTAGGGTAACACCCATGTCAACACACGCGCAAAGGGAGACGTGGGATGTTGCAGCGGCGCACCTTATCCAATCGGTCCAGCAGCCTGGTCCTGGCAGCAGTTCTTGCCGGTAGCGGCTGGGGCCTGACCCCGGCACTGGCGCAGGAGCAACCTGCCGCCGCTGCCCCAAGTGCTGGTGCCGTCGATACCGCTGACGGGGACATTGTGGTCACCGCCCGCCGGCGCGAGGAGCGCCTGGTCGACGTGCCCGTGGCGGTGACCAGCTTCTCGGCGACCAGCTGACCAAGTCGGGCTCGCTCGACATCACCGACCTCGCGCAGAGCACGCCCAACGTGACGCTGGAAGCCTCGCGCGGGACGAACTCGACCATCTCCGCCTTCATCCGCGGCATCGGCCAGCAGGACCCGGTCTCCGGGTTCGAGCCGGGCGTCGGCATCTATCTCGACGACGTCTACCTCAATCGCCCCCAAGCCGCCGTGCTCGACATCTACGATGTCGAACGGATCGAGGTCCTGCGCGGCCCGCAGGGCACGCTCTACGGCCGCAACACCATTGGTGGCGCGGTCAAGTATGTGACCCGCGCCCTGCCGCAAGACCTGTCGATCCGGGCCCGTGCCACCTATGGCACCTACAACCAGGCCGAGGGCGTGCTCACCGTTTCCACTCCGATTTCGGACCTGATGCGCGTGGGCGGTTCGGTGGTGCGCCTGTACCGCGGCGGCTTCGGCAAGAACCTCACCAACGGGCTCGACAACTACAACAAGGACCTCTGGGCCGCGCGCGGCACCTTCGAGCTTGGCGGCCACGGCGAGCCGGTGCTGATCCGTTTCTCGGGTGACTATACCCGCGACAAGTCGAACCCGCGCGGCGGCCATCGGGTGATCCCCGGCCTCCTCAGCGGGACGCCGGTGCTGGCCAAGGTGTTCGACACCCAGGGCGACCTCGACGACCCGAAGCAGGATATCGAGGCCTATGGCTTCGCGATCAACGCCACGGCCAAGCTTAGCGACAGCCTGACGCTTCGCTCGATCAGCACCTGGCGCAAGGACGTGACCCATACCCCGATCGATTTCGACGCTCTGCCCGCGGCCGACGTCGACGTGCCGGGCATCTACCGCAACGAGCAGACCAGCCAGGAATTCCAACTGCTCTACGATCACGGCCCGGTCAGCGGCCTCGTCGGGTTCTACTATCTAACCGCCAAGGCCGACACGCTGTTCGACGTGCGCCTTTTCACGACTGTGGCCGGCCTTGCCGCCTATACGGAGGCCGACGTCGACACCGACACCTGGGCGGCTTTCGGCGATTTCACCTTCAAGCTGACCGACCAGCTGAGCCTGTCCCTCGGCGGCCGCTACACCCGCGACGAGCGCCGCGCGCATATCCTGCGCCAGAACTATCTCGGCGGCGGCTCGACCGTGTTCGGCGGGCTCGGCACCCCCTTCGGCGCGCCGACCACCCAGTTCACCGGCAAGTCGGTGTTCCGCAAGTTCACCCCGCGCGCCTCGCTCAGCTTCAAGCCGACGCCCGAGCAGAACATCTACATTTCCTATTCGCAGGGCTTCAAGGGCGGCGGCTTCGACCCGCGCGGCGCGGGTTCCAACGCCCCCGACCTCAACAAGGACGGCATCCGCTCCGACGACGAGGTCGCCGCCTTCCTCAGGTTCCGCCCCGAAAAGGTCGACAGCTACGAGATCGGCTACAAGGGCAGCCTGTTCGACGGCGCACTCTACCTCGCTCTCGCCGGGTTCTACGCCGATTACAAGGATGTGCAGATCCCCGGCTCGGTCGCCTGCACGGTTGCCGGAACCCCCAGCTTCTGCGGGGTCGTCTCCAACGCCGGCAAGGCTCGGATCAAGGGCGTCGAGTTCGAGGGCACGGCGCGGCTCGGCCGCAACCTGCTCACCGACGGCGACCGCCTGCGCCTGTCCGGCTCGGTCGGCTACATCGATGCCAAGTACCTGAGCTATGTCACCAATATCGCCGGCACGCCGACCGAGGTGGCGCCATGGCGCAAGGTCCAGAACACGCCCCGCTGGTCGACCAGCACGACCCTGTCCTACGACCGTCCGCTGGGCGAGGGTTCGCTCGATCTGTCGACGGCGGTCTCCTATCACAGCAAGACCTACCAGTTCGAAATTCCCAACCCCTACATCGACCAGCCGGGCTACGCCGTGTGGGACGCAAACGTGACCTACACCGCGCCGTGCGGCCGCTGGACCCTGGGGCTCTACGGCAAGAACCTGCTCGACAAGCGCTACAAGACCTCGGGTTACACCTTCATCGTCGCCGATCCCAAGACCGGCGCCATTCCGCTCGCGGCCAATGGCTATCCGTCGGCCTCGCTCGGCAAGGAAGGAACCCTGACGGCGTTTTACGGCAATCCGCGCCAGGTCTTCGTGACCGCCACGCTGCAGTTCTGACCCGCCGGGGCGGGCCCGCGGTCCGCCCCCTTCGCGATGGAGAAGCGCCATGGACTTTGCCGTCCATAGCTACCGCAGCAGCTGCGGCCGGCTGAACCTGTCGGCGCGGGACTATGCCGGCACGGGCCCGGCGCTGTTGCTGATGCACGGGCTCACCCGCAACGCGGCCGACTTCGAGCCCTTGGCGGCCGCTCTCGTAGGGTCCTACCGCCTGATCGTGCCCGACCAGCACGGGCGCGGGCAATCGGAGTGGGACCTCGACCCCACCAATTACCGATCCGACATCTACGCCGCCGACATGTTCGCCCTGCTCGACTCGCTGGCCCTCGCACAGGTGATGATGATCGGCACCTCGATGGGGAGCCTGATCGCCATGGTGATGAACGCCCTGCGCCCGCAAGCCGTCCGCGCCGTGGTCCTCAACGATATCGGCCCGGTGCTCGACCCGGCGGGGCTCGCCCGCATCCAGGGCTATGTCGGCCCCTCGGCGCCCGCGAAAAGCTGGGCCGAGGCCGCGGAGCGCAGCCGGGCGATCAATGCCGCCGCCTTCCCGGACTTCGGCCCGGCCGACTGGATGGCCTTCGCCCGCCGCGCCTGCGTCGAAGAACCCGACGGCACCATTGCCTTCGCCTATGACCCAGCCATCGCCCTCAGCGCCGGCGGCGCCGATCCGGCCGCGGTGCCGCCGGACCTCTGGCCGCTGTGGGACCTGCTCGCCGGCAAACCCGTACTGGTCATCCGCGGCGCGCTCTCGGACTTGCTCGCGGCCGATACCGTCGCAGAGATGCGACGGCGGCATCCCGGGCCGTTCACGGCGATCGAAGTGCCCCGCGTCGGCCATGCCCCGGTGCTCGACGAACCTGTTGCGCTGGCGGCAATCCGGCGCTTCCTTGCAGACCATGCCGCCTGAGACCGCAGCCGCCCGCAATCGTTCCGCCAGCCCGCGGGCCGTCCTCGCCATGCTGCTGGCGGTCTACGTGTTCAACTTCGTCGATCGCCAGATCCTCTCCATCCTCGCCCGCCCGATCCAGGCCGACCTCGGCCTGACCGACGCCCAGATGGGGCTGCTCGGCGGCCTTGCCTTCGCGCTGCTCTATTCGACGCTCGGCGTGCCCCTGGCCTGGCTGGCCGATCGCACCAGCCGGTCGTGGGTGATCACGGCCTCGCTGCTCTGCTGGAGCCTGTTCACCGCATTCTGCGCCCTGGCCCATGGCTTCTGGCACCTGTTCCTCGCCCGGGTCGGCGTGGGTGTGGGCGAAGCGGGCGGCGTGGCGCCGTCCTATGCGGTGATCGCCGAGCACTTTCCCAGCGAGCGCCGCGCGCGTGCGCTCGCCGTCTATTCGCTCGGCATCCCGCTCGGGTCGGCCGCCGGCGTGCTCGCCGGGGGCTATATCGCGGCTCATGTCGACTGGCGCTGGGCCTTCGCCGTGGTCGGCCTCGCCGGACTGGCGCTTGCCCCGCTGTTCCGCATGGTCGTGCGCGACGGCCGGCGTCCGGCGTCCCCCACAGCCGACGCCCCGCGCTTCGCCGAAGTGGCCGGCGCACTTGCCCGCAAGCCATCGTTCTGGCTGCTGTCGTTCGGCGCCGCGGCGAGTTCGATGATGGGCTATGGTATCGCCTTCTGGCTCCCCAGCCTGCTCCAGCGCTCCTTCGGCCTGAGCCTCATCGAGACTTCGTGGTTCATCGGGGCGATCCTGCTTCTCGGCGGTACGGCGGGAATGCTGCTGGGCGGGGTCCTGGCTGACCGCCTCGGCTCCGGCGCGCGCGGCTGGTTCGCCTGGGTTCCGGCCCTGGCCTTCGTGATCGGCACGCCGCTGTTCGCCGCCGGCATCAACAGCGGGAGCGCGCGGCTCGCCTTCGTCCTGTTCCTGGTGCCGCAAGGGCTCGCCTATGTCTGGTTGGGTCCGGTGCTCTCGGCCGTACAGCACCTCGTCCCCGCCGCGTCGCGAGCGACCGCATCGGCGCTGTTCCTGCTCATCAACAACCTCATCGGCCTGGGCGGCGGCATCTATGCGCTCGGCGCGCTTTCGACTGCCCTGACGCCGACCTACGGCGCACAGGCGCTGCGCTATTCGATGCTTTCCGGGCTGGCGCTCTATCTGGCCGCAGCGATCCTGATGGCCCTCGCCGGCAGACACCTCCCGTCGGACTGGGTCGACGACGATGTGGCAAGGGGACCGTCGGAAGGGAACTGCTGAAGCGACATACATGTGTCGGAACGGCCAAGCTCACGCGGCTCTGGCCGCGATGGCCGATGGCGGGCGGTCAGCCGGAACCACCGAAACCGATCCGCCGGAGGAAGTCGATGACGCCCTCGTTGAACGCGTCATTGCGATCGCCGGCGACCATGTGACCGGCCTCGGGCACTTCGAAGACCTCCGTCTGCGGCACCAGGCGGCGCAATTCGGCCACGCCGGCGTCGTCGACGATGTCGCTGTGGCCGCCGCGCACCAGCAGGGTCGGGATGGTTACGCCCGCAGCGGCATCGAGCAAATCGTCGGTCCAGCTTGGGGGTTCTGCGCTTGGGGTGACTTGCAGCATGCGAGGATCCCAGTGCCAGTAGAGCCGGCCGTCGTCGCGCAGGCGCAGGTTTTTCATCAGCCCGGAAGGATCATTCGGGCGCTTGCGCTCGGGATTGTAGGCGGCCACCGCCGCGGCGGCCTCCTCCAGCGTGGCAAAGCCGTGCTGGTGCCCGGTCATGAAGGTCTTGATCTTCTCCACGCCAGCGGGGGCCGGCCGCAGCACGATATCGACGAGGATCAGCGCCCGCGCCTGCGGGATCAACCCGTTGCCGACGGCGTAGAAGCTGGTCATGCCGCCCATCGATGCGCCGACCAGTGCGATCGGCGCGGTGATGTCCGCCGTGATCGTCCGCAGGTCCTCACCGCGCTCCGCCGGTCCATAGGCGCCGGTGGGCGACCAGCTGCTTTCCCCATGTCCGCGCGCATCGAAGTTGACGACATGATACCCCGAGGAAACCAGCCGGGCCATGGCTCCAGACCAGCTGTGCCGCGTCTGCCCTCCTCCGTGGAGCAGAACGACCGTTGGCGCGCCCTCGGGGCCACCCACATCAGCCACCAGCGACAGCCCGTCAGTCGTGCGGTACTCGCGCGGAACAAACCTATCCATCCACTCACCTTCTCTTTCAATTGCAATCTGCGCTCTACCGCTCGCCGCGGGCAAACGCCTGGATCATCGCTCGAACCTCCGGGCTCTGGCTGAACTGAGCCACTGCGCCGGCCTCGCTGGCGAGCCCGTCCTCCAGGGGTGACCGCCCCGCCTGGGCCACCAGGCGGCGTACCGCACTCACCGCCATCGGCATCGCCACGCTTGCAGCGCGGGCAAGGCCGATCGCGGCAGCAAGCGGATCATCGGCGGTCCGGTTCACCAGGCCGATGCGTTCAGCCTCGCGCGCATCGACCGGGTCGCCCGTCAGGATCAATTCCAGCGCCTTGGCTTCGCCGACAAGCCGAGGCAACAGCTGCGTGCCGCCGTAGGCCGGGAATGCGCGCAGCCGCTTCGCTTCAGGCAGTCCCATCGTGGCGGTGCTCGCAGCAACCCGCAAGGAGCAGGCCATGGCCAGCTCCAGCCCCCCACCGAAGGCCAGGCCATTGATCGCGGCAACGCTCACCTTGGGGAACTCGGCCAGTCGCAGCACCAGGCGATGCATTTCGGCGACCCGCCCCCCGGGATGGGCGTCGCGCTCCTTCAGGTCGGCGCCGGCGCAGAACGCACGCCCCGTTCCCGTGATCACAAGAGCCACCGAACTATCGGCAGCGATGCGATCCAGCGCCGCATTGAGTTCGCTGACAACTGTCCCGTTGATGGCGTTCAGCACCTCGGGCCGATTGAGCCTGAGGACGGCGACGCCATCCCGCTGGTCTTGGGTGACCATACCGCAGAGTCCTATCCTGCCGTGCGCCAACGATCACGGCCAGCGCGCCTCGAATCAAATACAAGAGCCGAATTGAAGCGCACCCCTGCAGGGTACGCTTTCAGCCATCGCGATCAACGCCGCACATGGCGACAACTTGACCCCAACGGCAACCGCCAATACCCGGTTGATGGTCCGAACACCTCAATGCGTGGTAACAAACGCGGGTAAGAACAGCGCTATAGCGAGCGTCCGATGATCATGCGACAGACCTCGGAGGCTTCTCCGAAGATGCGGCGGACCCGGCTGTCCACATAGAGGCGGGAGATCGGATATTCGGTCATGTACCCCCAGCCGCCGAACAGCTGCAGGCAGGCATCCACGACCTTGCTGTTGTTCCCGGTGGTCCACAGCTTGACCATCGCGGCTTCCTCGATGGTGAGCGTTCCCGCATCGAGTTTGGCGAGGCACTCGTCGTGGTAAGCCCAGCCGACCGCCAGGCTGGTCTTGATGTCGGCGAGGGTGAAGCGCGTATTCTGAAAGTCGATCAGCTTCTGTCCGAAAGCCTCGCGCTCCTTGACGTAGTCGACCGTCAGTTCGAACGCGCGCTGGCTTTCCGCCAGCGCGCGCGAAGCGATGGTCAGGCGCTCGCGCGGCAGTTCTTCCATCATGATCGCGAAGCCGCGGCCTTCCTCGCCTAGCAGGTTCCCGACCGGCACGCGGACCTCGTCGAAGAACAGTTCGGAAGCGTCGGAAGATTTCTGGCCGATCTTCTCGAGCTTGCGGCCGCGCCTGAACCCCGGCCGGTCGGCCTCGACCAGGATCAGGCTGATGCCCCTTGCGCCGGCCGCAGGATCTGTCTTGCAGGCCACCATCACGAAGTCGCAATTCTGGCCATTCGAGATGAAGGTCTTCTGGCCGGTGATAACGTATTCGTCACCCTCGCGCCGGGCGACCGTCCTGATCGCCTTGAGGTCACTTCCGGCGTTCGGCTCGGTCATCCCCAGGGCGCTGATCGCCTCGCCGGTGATCATGCGCGGCAGCCAATACCGCTTCAGCTCCTCGGAGGCATAGTTCAGCATGTAGTACGAGACGATGTCCGACTGCATGGTGATCCCGAGGCTGCCGGAGCCGATCCCGTAGCCCATCTCCTCCGAGATGATGATGTTGTAGAAGAAGCTCGCGCCCAGCCCGCCGTATTCCTCGGGCATGCCGCAGCACAGGAAGCCCTTGGCCCCAGCCTTGAGCCAGAATTCGCGCGGCACGATCCCGGCCGCCTCCCAGGCGTGGATATTCGGCTCGACCTCTTCGCGCAGGAAGCGGCGCACGCTGTCCCGGAAGATCTGCTGGTCTAGGTCGTAAATCTTGCGATCGTGCAAGCTCTTCTCCCGATTGTCGGTGAAGTCGCCGAAGCTGCACCTGATCGTGCGGCACTGCCCCGGGCCACGTCGGCGGCCGCTAAGCCCCGATCGCCGCCCGGGCAGCTGACGCTATGCCTCAGTTGTCGAAGAAGTCGGCAACCATCCGGTCGAACTTCTCATGCATTTCCCACTGCACCCAGTGGCCGCAGTTGGCGAAGACGTGGAGGTCGGCATTGGGGAAAGCCTTGGTGATGCCCGGAGCCATGTCGACCGGGCAGACCCGGTCCTCGGCGCCCCACATCACGAGGATCGGGTTGGTGATGCTGCCGAGATCCTCGCGCCACACTTCCCCGAACGGGTGGGCGAACGGCTTGAAGCGGCCGGCGTGCGAGGTCGCCTTGACGCGCTCGTCAAGCAGCTCATCGGTGATGAACGAACTGTCGTGCACAAGACACTCGATCACGCCGCGCATCTGCTCGCGGGTGGGATTGTCGCTGGCCAGGACGACGCCCATCCGGCGCATGCCCTCGGTCGGCATCGGGGTAAAGGCGGGCTGGAACCCGCCCGGACCCATGAGTACGGCCTTGTTGATGCGGCTGGAATCGTGGAGCAGGGCGCCCACGGTGGTAATGCCACCCAGCGAATTGCCGACGCAATCGGCCTTCTCGATGCCAAGCGCATCCATGAAATGGATCAGGAATGCTCCGAGATCCTTGTAAAGCTCGTTGAAACCGAGCTTGTCCTCGCTCTCGCCGTAGCCCGGCAGGTCGGGGATGATCAGCCGGCGGCCCTTCACAAGATTATCGACATTGCGGCGATAGTTGCTGATGCCGCTGGCGCCCGGGCCACCGCCCTGGATCAGGATCGTCGGCTTGCCTTCGCCGATATCCACGTAAGCGATGCGGGCACCATCAACCTGTACGTATTTCTTGCTCAAGTCCATTTCAGGTAGCTCCAGGTATTTTGTGAATCTTGTCGAGACCGAGAATGGCGTTCGGGTCGCAAGGATTTCCGGGGGAGTCAACGCAAGCCCGTCGCGCGCGCAGGCCGGGGCCGAAAACAACGGATACCTGCGATCTGCTCGCGCGGTTCGCGGCAACCGCCCCGGAGCCTATTCCCCGGCCCGCAGTTTCCTGGCGACAAGCTCCGTGAGCGCTCCCTTCTGGATCTTCCCACCTGCCGACTGCGGGAACTCGTCCAGTAGTTCCAACCGCTCGGGCAGTTGCCAGGTGGCCAGATCCTCGCCGCGCAGGAATGCGACGATCTCGGCCAACTGCAATGCCGGCCCCTCTCGCTGGATCACGAAGGCGCATGCCCGCTCACCAAGGACCGGGTCGGGGATCCCGGCAACGGCCACGTCGTGGACTTGCGGGTGGCGGCGCAAGGCCTCCTCGATCACCAGCGGCGAGATATTGCGGCCGCCGCGCAGGATCATGTCCTTGATCCGCCCGACGATCCGCAAATAGCCCTGATCATCGAGCTGGCCGAGGTCGCCGCTACGGTAGAAATGGTCCGCATCGAACACCGCTGCCGTCTGCCGGTCGTCGCCGAGATAGCCCCACGACTTGTCCGGAGTGCGCCAGGTTACCTCACCCTCG
>Ga0207667_10003844_pt1 | contig 18463 bp, 16 predicted proteins | sample KBSCornC52_FD_184301 | JGI IMG/M metagenome (GOLD analysis project Ga0207667, IMG submission 184301) | Corn rhizosphere microbial communities from Kellogg Biological Station, Michigan, USA - KBS Corn C5-2 (SPAdes) (version 2) | ecosystem: Host-associated > Plants > Roots > Rhizosphere > Soil ...
CGGGCGGCCAGGGAAGGCGCCGTTGGGGGCGCCGAACGGCCAGAATCGCGGGCGCCCTCTGGGGGCCGAGCGGCTGATGAAGTGCGCCGATCTCAGCCGCCACGTGGGGCGCCGCCGGAGCCACCGAATCCGGGCGTCGTTCGCGAGAGGCGGCCCGAGCAGGGGTCACAGGCCCACGAGTCGCAGCCATCGCGCGAGCAGCATAGTGGACGGCCGCCGGCGAACGGCGCGGTGCAGGAACCAAGACGGAATCCGCAGCCCGATCGTGATCACTGACGTTGGGGCGAGCCGACCGCTTTCGCGCTGCGCGAGCGGCCGGCCGCGTCAGAACTTCGCGGTTACCGCAAGATACATCTGGCGGCCCAGCGAGTCATACGTCGAGTACCAGTTCACGCCGCCGGAGGTCAGATCGAACGATGCCAAGGGCGGATCTTTGTCCAGGACATTGTTAATACCGCCGCGGACCTGGATGTCCTTCCAAACATTCCAGCTCGCGAAGACGTCGATGTAGCTGATGTTTGGAAGGTGTGGCGTCACGTCGTTGTAGGCACCCTCGGCAGCGAGAGACAGCGACGGATCCGGATCGTTGTTGTCCAGGCCTACCTTCGAGATGAAGCGCCAGTTGAAACCAACGTCCACGTTCCAGGGGGTCTGCCACGTGGTGCTGAGGATATGGCGCCAGCGCGCATTGACCGTCTGGCAGGTGTGCCCAAAAAGGCCGACACAGTCGTATGTGGCAGCACCCGGCAACGGCTGTGTGGTGGTCTTGATCAAATAAGACCCATTGAAAGTGAACCTGACATTGCCCAAGGCGCCGGGCAGGGCCAGCTTATAGTTGCTCTGCAGATCGATTCCCTCGACTTCCGCGGTGCCGATGTTGAAGTTCTGCTGGATGATGTAGCCGCCAGTGGCGACCGCGTTTCCCGTCAGGCTGAATGTATTCGGTTGGCGGACGATCTGGCTACAGAAACGGGGATCGCCGGTGTCGAGGCACTGGCTCAATATGAGGGTGGCAGGTATGACGCCGATGACATCGTCGACTTTGATGTCCCACCAGTCGATGCTGCCCGTCAATGTTGGAATGGCGGTGGGGGTGAAGACGAATCCGGCAGAGTAGGATTTCGACTTCTCCGGCTGCAGCTGCGGATTGCCGCCGGTTTGTTGCGATAGCTGGCCAAGGATGGCGTTCGGTATGCTGCCGGCGTTGTAGGCTGCCGTAAAGGCGGCCGCCTGGGCGGGGGAGACCGTGCTCAGGCATTGCGCCAGGGTGGCGGGCGCGTCGTGCAGCCCAGGAGCGGAAGGCGCGCAGGGATCACTGCCGAGCTGTATCAGTCCGACCAGGGGTTGATTGAACAGCTCCACTACGCTAGGAGCACGGATCGCTCTCTGATATGAAGCGCGGAGGCGGACGTCATCCAGCGGTTGCCACTGCACGTCGAACTTGTACGTGTTGATACCTCCAGAGGTCGAGTAGGCGGAGTGCCGGAAGCCGGGACTGAACACCAAATCTTTCGCGAAGGGCTTGTCCTGTACGAGCGGAGCCCGGACCTCAATGAATCCTTCTTCGACCGAAACGCCGGCGTTGATCGGTGTGACTGCACTGCCGAACCCTGATAGCTGGCCACTGCGCTCGACGGCATCGGGGCTCAGGGTGACGTTCTCATTGCGGTGCTCCCATCCAAAGTTTACCACTACCCCATCTTTCGCCAGTGGCGATCTCACGCCGTAGTCGCCCAGTTCTCCGGTGATGTCCGCATGGTAGGTGCGGAGCGTCGTTTCACCTCTCTGCGTCCCTATGGTCTGCAGGTAATCGAGCGCTGCATTGGTCACACCTCCAGTGGCGAAGATGTTGTAGGGCACGCAAGTGGGCCCGCCGGTCACGCATACTACGTTGCCGGTCGCGTCTCTCGTCGCCAGCAGCGCGTTGTCAATGTTGGTGTAATTGAGATACTTGTCGGAGGAGCCGAAGTAGTTCGTGTAGTAGAATTGCGCGTAGGCGTCGTATTTCCAATCGCCGATTATGTTGCCCCGCACCCCGAGGACGGCACGATAATTCGTGTGCTGGTAATCATTGAGGCGGTTGCCACCCTCGATGTTGCGCCTGCCAATCTCGATCTCGGCCTGATTGGCCGGGTCCAGCTGGTTTGCCGCAGCGATCTGCGCTGGCGTACACCCAAGGATTCCCACTTCCTGCGCGCTGAGGAACGGGTTGCCGCAATTGACGTAATAGTTTCCCGAGTGGGTGTTGTTCGGGTTGGTGCCCCTGAACAAAGCGGATGGCGCAATTTCCTGATGAGTCCGATCGTCCATGAAACCAAACTGCGCGTATGGCTTGACCCAGTCGTTCAGGTCGTAATGGGCATTGAACCCCGCCATGTAGCGCGTGTCGTCCCGTTGCATGAAGATGAACGGCTGAGAATTGAAGTGAGCCGGGGGCGTCGTGCCCGCAGCGGGCCATGGCACGAACGAGGTGCCTAGCACGCTGAACGCGGTGTTGGCATTGGGACCGGCGAGCGGGTTGAAGAAGTTTGAATTGGAGGATCCCAGGCACTCGTTGGCGATCACGCGCGTACCGTCATCGGAATACACCGGGGCAAGCTGGCATTGGCCGAAGTCGCGCGCGCCGCTGGGCACCGCATCCTGATGGTAGTAGTTCAGGTAACCGGTAACGTTGCCCTGGCCCTCGCCGAAGGTGCTGCCGAACAGGACGTTGAAGTTACGATTGCGCCCGTCGAAAGAGTTGCCGGTCAAAGGCGACAGCCCCGAGTCGCGGACCAGTGCCTGTGCATAATCGTTGTGATTGCTGTGCCAGTTCTCACCGATCTGGGCATCGACCTGGATACCGTGGAAGTCCTTCTTCAGGATGAAATTGACTACGCCAGCGATCGCGTCCGAGCCGTACACCGAGGAAGCACCGCCGGTGAGGACTTCGACACGATCCACCATGAAGAGCGGGATCTGATCCAGGTCCGGCGCGGGCTGTTGGATTGCGGTGTTGGGTGAGCCGATGCCCAGCCGCCGGCCATCGACCAGCACCAGGGTTCGATTCGGGCCGAGGCCGCGCAGATCGGCTGTGGCAACGCCACCGGCCGTGGTGAGGCCGCTGGTGCGATTGCCGAGATCCTGGCCAATGTCGTTGTTGAATATCTGCGGTAGCTGGTTGAGCACATCGCTGATGTCGTTGCGCCCTGTGTCAGCGATGTTCTGTGAGCTAACGACCTGTATCGGGCTCCCGCTGGTCTGGTTCGGGGCCGCAATGCGGGAACCCGTCACCACGACTTCTTGCACAGGTCCAGGCTCTGGCGGGGTGGCCTGATTCTGTGCGCGGGCGGGGGTGAATCTTGCCGCAGCCAGCAACGTGGCTGTTACGAGCAGGAACGTGACATATGACGCTGTTGGGCTGATCTTGCCGTTCATGACGGGATCCTCCCCGGAGATGCCGCCAGATTATAACAATACAGACCGCTTGAAACTAACCTGGAGCAAGAAAAGCAACATGATTGTTCCCCAATTCACTGTCAGGGAACGTTGCTTTCATGGGACAGCGAGCGGGGAGGAGGCGGTACAAACCTGACGCTAGTCAATGTACGGCCCGGCGATCTACTCGGGCGGGGGCGGTAGTAGTTTTGTGGAACCTACTGCCGCGGCGAGGCTAGCGGATGCGTGTTGCTGCATTGCGGTAGCGTACGGTACAGCGGCGCCGTTGCGCAGGCCAAGTACCGGCGAGATGGTGTGGGTGTTGGCCGCAGGGGTGGTCCACGTTGGGGCGCCGCGCGTACCTGCACGCCTGCGTGGGATCGTGTTGGGTTATTTGTTTAATTCCGCGAGTGTCTGGCGCAGGAGCGCCGCGTCCATTTGATTCTTTGGTCGAGCGCCTTGCTTGGTCTTGAGGAGACCTTCGAGATGACGCGTGTAGTCAGTCACGTTCCGAGCGCCTCGCAAGCATCGCGTCGAGCGTCCAGCGCTCACGGTCGCGGATCATTTCTTCGTGACTCGTGTAGAAAAAGAGGCCCTTTGGCGTGCGAGTCCGGTACTGGGCGTTGGCGGTCATTGCCGCCCGACGGGAAAGTTCGATAGGGGTTTACGCGCGTCGCAGCACAGGACTTTGCCGAGCGGCATTGCTATACGTTTCACGTGCGGAAACAGGCGCTCGCGCTCCGCCGGCGGCAAGACATCCAGAATGCGATCTGTTGTGGTAAGCCGCTATGCATTCGATTTGCAAAGAGTTTATCGGTACGCGGGGCAGAAACGGGGGTGGGCGGATGACCTTGGCCCGGCTTGCGTTGGTGCGGTGGCGTACAGACCTGTGTTTGCGTGCTGTTTAGGTTCGCGATGGCGGCAGTGACCTGAGCCAAAATCAAGACCCGCATGATGTGGCGGGTCATGAGTTGGCAGTTCAGGGGTTGGGGGCGTGCTGATCATCGAATCACGAATCCAGAGGTGAGCCATGAACGGACAAACTGAATTCGGTTGTCGTGCAGAGTCACGGGCCGGTGAAATCAAGTCGCTCGACGGCATGCGCGATGGGGGCGCTCTTGAGCTGTCGCTGCACAACACTCCTGACTCCACGGTTTCCCCTCGATCCTGGTCTCAGTCGCTACGCGGCTACCAGCCAAGGTCCCAAAATGGCCCAAGTAACGAGTTCCTGACTGTGTTGTCACACGAGCTACGCAATTCTCTGGGCGCGATCCGCAGTGCGGTCGGCATTCTGCGCATGGAGATCTCTGCGGGTCCTGCGGCGGTGAGGGCGCGAGCGCTGATCGAACGTCAGGTCGGCCAAATGACGCGTCTAGTGGAAGACCTTCTGGACGTGTCACGGGTCCGAAGCGGACAACTGCGGCTGCAGTGTGAGCGAGTCGATCTGTGCGCCGTCGCAGCGCACGCCGCGCAGACCGTCGAATTCACGATGCAAGAGCGCAATCTTCGGATGACTACGTCATTTGCGGATGCGCCGGTGTGGCTGCAGGCCGACCCCACCAGATTGGGACAGGTGCTGGTGAACCTGCTCATCAATGCGGCGAAGTACACAGATGCGGGGGGAGAGGTCAGCCTGTCCCTGGAACGGGACGAGGACGAAGCTGTCGTTCGCATTCGCGACACGGGCATAGGCATCGATCCTGATCTGCTGCCTCATGTATTCGATCTCTTCGTCCAGGCGGATCCGTCATCGCGGCGCGCGGAGGCGGGCCTCGGTATCGGACTGGCGTTGGTGCGCAGTCTGGTCGAACGTCATGGTGGCCGCGTCAGCGCGGCAAGCGCCGGGCCCGGGCTCGGAAGCGAGTTCACGGTTCGCCTGCCAAATCCCAAGCAGCACGGGGTGTGACCCTGCTCCGTGGCTGACGGAGTGCGGACGACACATTCGACGGATTACCACTATGCTGTCCACACCTTCTGGGCTCGCCCGTAGCGCACTCGAAGCCGCGCCAGATGCGATGATCCTCATCGACGGCTCCGGGACGATCCGGTTTACCAACCGCCAGGTATCCTCGCTATTTGGTTATCCCCACCACGAGATTGTTGGGCTCAACGTTGAGCACCTCATGCCGAATCGATTTCGTGCCCGACACATCGGGCATCGACAACAGTACGCCAGCAACATTCGCGTACGCCCGATGGGAGCGGGGCTGCAGCTCTATGGTCGGCGGAAGGATGGAACGGAGTTTCCCGTCGAGATCAGCCTGAGTCCGATTGAGGATGGCGGTCACGTGCTTGTCGCCGCGGCCATTCGAGACGTCACCGACGGCAAGCGTATCCAGGCCGAGCTCATCGCTGCGCGCGAGTCGGCGGAGCACGCGCGCGAAATCGCCGACCGCGCCAATCAGGGGAAGAGCCGCTTTCTCGCCACCGCCAGTCACGATCTGCGTCAACCTCTCCAGACGCTCTCACTTCTCAATGGCACGTTACGCCGGATAGTGAGCGAGCCGGATGCCACCGAAGCACTCTTGCAGCAGGAGCAGGCAATCGGGGCGATGTCGCGGCTACTGAATGCGCTGCTCGACATCAGCAAGCTCGAATCAGGGGCCATCAAGCCAGAGCCGACCGACTTTACGGTGACTGAGATCTTTGAGGAACTGCGCAGCGACTTCGCGGCTGTCGCTGCGGACAAAGGACTAAAACTGCACATCGATCACTGTACAGATTGTGTGCACAGCGATCCGTCTCTGGTGGAGCAGATCCTGAGGAACCTGATCTCGAATGCGATCAAGTACACGCGACGAGGGTGGATTCAGTTGCGTTGCCTGCATGAGACCGCATTGGTTCGCATCGAGGTGCTCGATACGGGAGTAGGTATCCCAGCCAATCAGCTTGCCTACATTTATGACGAGTTCTATCAGGTCGGGGTAGCAACCAATACCTCGCATGATGGATACGGCCTGGGCCTGAGCATCGTGCAGCGTCTGGTCAAGTTGCTCAATCTGAGGCTCGACGTGCGCTCTGAAGTGGGTAAGGGGTCTGCCTTCTCGCTGTTGCTTCCCTTAGGCAGCAGTGCGAGCGGAACCGTGCGTGTCACATCTCACGAGTTGGCTGCGCGTCAGCCGCAGATTGGTAAAGTCAAGGTGCTCCTGGTGGAAGACGATCCCGCCGTGCGGGACGCCACGCGGATGTTGCTGAAGTCGGAAGGCTACCGCGTAACGGCGGTCGAATCTATGGCTGAGGCTCTACAAAAGGTCCGCGAGGAAAGCATCGATCTGCTGGTGACGGACTATCACCTGAATGACGGCGAGACGGGTACTCAGGTCATTGCGGCGCTTCGAGAGACACTAGGCTTCCCATTAAAGGCCGTGCTCATGACTGGAGATACCTCTTCCGCAGTGCAAGAGTTGCCACGCGACAGCTACTTACGGGTTGCGAGCAAACCCATCCAGGCAGAGGAGCTGCTCACATTGCTCAGAGCCTTGCTCGGCGCCTGAGTTCATCTCTAAGTAACACCCGCGAAATTCCTGTCGGCGGCTGGCTGTGCGCCGCCAGTTCTTTTCCAGAGCGTAAAGTAGCCCCACACCATGGCGACGGCCAGCGGCACGGTGCCGGCGAATAGGAACACGAGATCGCCCGGCATTCGCAACCACTCCAGTGTGCGTGCCAAAGACGTGGCCGTGTAGGCCGGGCTCCGGGCGTGCCAGTAGCCATTCTCGATTACATCGCGCACCTGCATGATGCCTCCCGGAAACAGACTCAAGACTACCATCATGGCAAGGCCGATATTCAGACCCCAGAATGCGACCCGTATCAGGCGCGAGAGCCTTGACCATACGTCATCCGAAACCGTCTCGCGCAGCACAAACGTCATCAGTCCCGCCCCCAGCATGCCGAATACGCCCATCATCGCGGCGTGGCCATGGTTGGGTGTGAGAATCGTGCCGACTTCATAATAGCTGACGATCGGCGTGTTGATCAGGAAGCCGAACACTCCCGCCCCCAAAAAGTTCCAGAAACCGACCGCCATCAGGAAATAGAACGCCCAGCGGTGCCGATCGACTATCGCTTCCCGCCCACGTGTCACCCTCACAAAGTCCCAGGCGTCGAGCGTGATCAGCGTCAGGGGTACGACCTCGAGTGCAGAGAATACGGCGGACATTGCCATGTTCAACTCGGTCTGCCCGGTCCAGTACCAATGATGACCCGTGCCGATGAGCCCACCGCCGAAATAGAGGATTGCATCGAGGTAAATGGTCCGAAGCGCAGTGAGCCGCTGGACAAGACCCATCTCGTAGAAGATAACGGCCACGATTACCGTAACGAAGAATTCAAAGAAGCCCTCCACCCACAGATGGATGATCCAGAACCGCCACGCATCGACGATGGTGTAGTTGGTTTGCGAACCGTAGAATAGCGCCGGCAAATAGAAGAGCGGGATGGCGAAAGCTGCGATCAGAAAGAAGTTTGCGAATCCGCGCCGCTCCGGGTCGCGGCGCGCAGGCGCAACCGCGCGCCAGACCAGGAAGAACCAGAACAACAGGCCGATGGCCAGTAGTATCTGCCAGAAACGCCCGATCTCCAGATATTCCCAACCCTGATCTCCGAACCAGAACCAGGTGTGCGGCAGCCATTGCAGCATGCCGGCCCATTCGCCCAGCATGCTGCCCGCAATTACGAGCGCCAGCGCGCCGAAGAGCAGATGGATGCCGAGCCGCTGACCGCGCGGGCTCGTGCGGCCCAACAACTCCCCCACGAACAGGGCACCGGCAACGTACGAGGTGGCGATCCAGAAGATCGCCGACTGCAAATGCCAGGTGCGCAGCAGATTGCTCGGGAAGAGTCGAGACAGGTCTATGCCGTAGAACGTGCCCGGATCGGCGCGGTAATGGGCGACGCCCGCACCGAACAGAGTCTGCGCCAACAACAAGATCGCGGCCACTGCCATGTATTTGAGCGTCGCCTGTTGCGAAGTACTCAAGACCCATGGGGCGCGTTCCAGCGGCGCGCCGCGCCAACCCAGATAATCGAACTTGCCGAAGGCGAGCAGCACGATGGCCGTGCCGCCCAGCAGGAAGATGAAACTGGCCGCGGTCCACAACAGTGCCCCGCCGGTCGGGCGGTTGCCGGCGAGTGGGTCGTAAGGGAAATTGTTCGTGTAGGAGTGATTCGTCCCCGGCCGTTCGGCCGCGGATCCCCACGCCACCCACGTAAAAAAGGCAGTGAGATCGTGCAGTTGTTGCGGCTCGGTGATGAAATTTGCTGGCAAGCCGCCGTTGCCCCGTGGATTGCGAAAGTAGTCTTGCCAGCGACCGATCTCTGCTCGAAATGTTTGGGCGCCGGCAGGCAGAACGGTGAGCGTGCCGGTTTGCGGATCATAACGGTTTGTCTTGAGGAGATGAGCCACTTCGGCATCGACGGCGGCACGGTCACCATCTGACAATGATGCGTAATCTTTGGAGTCACGCGCTCGCGCCCGATTCTCCGCCAGAGCGAGCGCCCAATCGTGCAGCACCGTGGCGCCGAAATCGGGTCCCAGATACCCTCCATGGCCCCACAAGGTTCCGTTGTCCATCAGCCCGTACTCGAGGAAGACCTCCTGTCCATGGCGAACGTCATCGCCGGTGAAGACAACGGCACCGGATGCGTCGATGGCGCGCGTCGGAATCGGTGGTGCGTTTTGGTACGCCTTGAAGGTCAGCAGGATCAGTACCGCGAAGCCGAGAATGAATGTCGCGATAACGGCATGTCTCCAGCGTGGAGATAGTTGTTCGACATCGCTCATACTTTCAGTCCCAAGAAACCTACTTGTCGAAATTGTGGCGCGTTAGTCCAGCATGCCTCCCGCGCAGCGGACCGTTCGGTATCGAACACAGGGAGCATACGACGCGATGCGTACACCATGAGCCCTTCCGGCAAAGCGTTGCGCAAGGGTGTAGTGTCGGGGGGGCATGGATATCGTGAACAGATGCAAAGGCCATCCTGAAGGAGTCGATCATGAACAGTCAGAACGGCGGTCTCGATGACCTGGTTCGGGCGTGGCAATATCGACTCAGGCGGCTGATACCGGGTGGCCACTTGCGCGCACCTGTTGTTATTGCCGTCTTTGCGCTGGTCGGCGTGGGAGCGTGGACCGCCTACTATGCCGTGCCGAGCGACTCCGTCGCCGTGGTGCAACGTTTCGGCAAATATCTAACCGAGGTTCCGCCGGGGCTGCACTTCAAGCTGCCGCTGGGCATCGATGTGGCGACAATCGTTCCGGTCAAACGGCAGTTGAAGCAGGAATTCGGGTTCGCGACCCCAGGTGCCACCGATGCATATCAGATTCCTCGCGACGCAAAGGAGGAAACGCAGATGGTGACGGGCGACCTGAACGCTGCATTGGTAGAATGGGTGGTTCAATACCGCATCTCGGATCCCGCCAAATTCCTTTTCGAAGTTCGGGAGCCGAGGCTGATTCTCCGCGACGTTTCCGAATCCGTCATGCGGGAGGTTGTCGGCGATCGCACCGTGGACGAGGTGATTACCATCGGCCGACAGGAAATAGAAGCGGAAGCGCTGACCAAGATGCAGGCGCTCGCAACCAAATACGCATTGGGGACCAGCATCGATCAGGTGCAGTTGAAGAACATCAATCCGCCCGAACCGGTGCAGGCGTCGTTCAACGAGGTCAACCAGGCGCAGCAGGAGAAAGAGAAGCTCATCAACGAAGCGCGGCGCGATTACAACAAGGTGATTCCGCTAGCCGAGGGTGAGAAGGATCAGCGGATCCGCGAAGCCGACGGCTATCGGCTCAAGAGAATCAATGAGGCGCAAGGCGATGCCGCTCGATTCAACGCATTGTTGACGGAATACATCAAAGCCCCCGTGGTTACCCGCCGCCGCATCTACATCGAGACTCTGCAGGACGTGATGCCGAGCGTGCGCTCCAAGATCATTGTCGATGAACGCACGCGCAGCATTCTGCCGTTCCTGAATCTAGATTCCGCGAAGGGGGATCGGCCATGAGTAGGATTAGGCTCGTGGCTGTCATCGCGGTTTTGAGTCTTGGGACGTACGTTGCGTGGAGCTCGATCTATACGGTCAGCGAGGTCCAGCAAGCGATTATCACCCAGTTCGGCGAGCCCGTCGGGGGGCCTGTGACAACCGCTGGTTTGAAGATCAAAGTCCCCTTCATCCAGGATGTCAACCTGATCGACAAAAGAGTTCTCGAGTGGGGCGGCACTCCGACCGACATGCCCACCAAGGACAAGCTCTACGTCTCAGTCGATTTGTTTGCCCGCTGGCGGATTGCAGATCCTCTCCAGTATTTTCTGCGGCTGCGCGACGAACGCAGTGCCCAATCTCGCCTGGACGATATTCTAGGCAGCGAGACCCGCAATGCTGTCGCCAAGCACGAGTTGATCGAGATCGTCCGCACAACCAAGGATCGTTTGCCGCTGCGTGACACCGTCTTGGCCGGCGCGGGACCGGAGCAGGCTGTGGGGTCACTGGTGCCGATCCAGAAAGGGCGCAAGGTGGTCGAACAACAGATCTTTGCAGCGGCTGCCGAGAAGGTTCGAGTGTTTGGTATCGAATTGCTCGATATCCGGTTCAAGCGAATCAACTATAACGAAAGCGTGCGCCCGAAGATCTACGACCGAATGATCAGCGAACGGCGGCAGATCGCGGAACGATTCCTGTCGGAAGGTAACGGCGAGGCCGCCAGAATCCGCGGCGATCGTGTGCGCGACCTGAACAAGATCCAGTCGGAGGCCTACCGGCAAGTCGAGGAGATCCGCGGCGTGGCGGACGCGCAAGCCACTGGGATCTATTCCAAGGCCTACAACCAGAGCCCGGAGGCGGTGGAATTTTATGAATTCACACGGACCATGCAGTCCTACAAATCCATCATTGGCGCAAACACCACCCTTGTCCTGTCCACGCGTAGTGACCTTTTCAAGTTTCTGGAGGGCGTGACCCCGGAAGGCAACCGCGTTTCGGTCCAACGTTCAGTCGACAAGCGATGAGTCGCGGCAGATCGGCCGATTCCTTGGCGAGATCATGTCGACAGGCCGTTTACCGTCGCTCTGATCCCGGCACCGGGGGCAAGGGAGCCATGTCACCGATTCGGGCGCGCCGGCCGTCGAGCTGGCGGTATCCCGCGACCCAGAGCGCTGTGTGGTATGCGGTGAGCAGCAGGGCCGCCCCAGAGATCGCAACCAAGCCGCGCGCAACATAAAGTTGTGCGGTGCCTATTCCTATGTAGTAGTTGAAGAGCGAGCCCGCGGCAACGGCGCCGATGATACTCAGACAAAGATCGAACAGAAAGCCGCCGAGGGTGCTATTGAAGAGCCCGCGGGTGAAGCCGCAAGCGGCGATGCCGATCAGAACGAAGACGACAGTTGACATACTCGTCCTGGCGCGTAGGTACGTGGTCGGCATACCATACAGAGATCCATTCGGGAGATCTGTTCGTCAGCGTACACTCGGTCACACCTTCGTGGGCAAGCGCACAGACTTGAACACTCGGGAAGCGCAGTCTTTCCAAATCATGAGGCAAGCAGTTCCTCCTTCCAGAAGATCGCAAAGATATCCGGTGAACACGGATGATCGTCCGTCCGTTCCGCTCGATGTTTTCTACCTCGTGCAGACCTCTTCTGGCGCCGTTGGCAAACGGCATCGCCGCGTGTGCCCGCCCTTGTATGAAACGCGGCGCCAGGCACAGATAGAGCTCATGCACCTCCGGACGACGCCCTCTGGCAGGCGTACCTACAGCATCTGGAAGGCGACTACATATGTGGAGCCCGCCGAGTGGCTCTATGACGTGGTAGTGGCCAACGGCTCCGTGATTCGTCTCAGAGATCGCGAGCCGCGAGATGGCGTGGCCGTCAGCTGAAGCATCAGTCAAGGTCGCAATGTCCCTCAAGCTGCGGGATCAGCTCTCCAGCTGGGACGCTTCCATCTGTAATAGTCCCGAGAGATCGCTTGCGGCGACGGGCTTTAGAAGATAGCGCTCGAATCCCGCTACGCGAGCGAGCTCACGCTCCTCATGTGCGCGGCCGAATGTCAGCGCAATCAATCGCAAGTCATGGCCTTGCGCGCGCTCGCGCAACAAACGCGCAACTTCATAGCCGCTCATATCCAGCAGACTGAGCTCGAGCAGAACGACGTCGGGCTGAAACACGGCCGCGATGGCTAGCGCGGTATGACCGGAGTAGGCAACGCGAGTATCCGAATAGCCCGATGCGTGCAGCATGAGCTCCAATGAGTCCGACGACGGGATATCGTCATCGACGATCAAGATCCTCATTGGCCGGGAGGAGAGTGCGGACTGTCCGCCTTCATTCTCCCAAGTCTCCAACTGTTGCGTCTCTTTTACCTGCACAGGTAGCGCCTGTCCGGCACGAGGGCTGCGAGCATCGGCATGCTTCTGCGCCTGGTCGGAGAGCCGCCGCCAGCTAGTGGTTACTGTGTCGCGCATATCTCACTCCTGTTCTATTGAGCGCCGCACACGGCCTGCGAACAATGCGAACGCCCGCGGATGTTGGAGGGCGCCGGAAGCGCCCCCGACGGGGCGGTTGCGGAGGCCGGTCCATGCATGGGCTCTGGATGCACTGGCGGTTCCCGGCGGCCAATGACGGATTGGATGCCCAGCGACAGGATCACGTAAAGCGCGAAGAGAATTGGCTTGATGAGCGCCCGGGAGCGAGTTGTCGCAAGGGCACGTGTTCCCGGAACAGGCATTGGTGAATTGGGATTTGCCCGCCGCGGCAACAGTGCTATCAAACTGGTAGCTCTGGTGTCGGGGCTCGCCGGCTTCAAAGCCGGGTCGGAAAGCCCGTCGAGCCACGCGGCCATTGTCCGTATCGCCGTCTCCACCGGCAGATGCGCAAGTTTGGTAGCCTCCATCCAGGGGTCCAGATCCATTCGCGCCAGCACGGATACCACGCTGAGCGGCATTCCATTGCGATCCACACCGACCGGTGCGAACAGGAAGGCGTCGAATTCGGATCCAAGTGGCTGAATCGGGGCGGTCGCCGTCATTTCGATCTCCGGGAGCTGCTGCGAGTAACTTACTTCAGCATGCTCTATGTTGGGCACGATTCAGCGCCCGACAAGGGGTGATCTTACAGTAGAGCCTGTTAGCATCATGCGACCGGTGGCGTGTATCTTGCGAATGTTCGACATCGCACAGACACCGCGGGGGGTATCCGCTAGTGTCTTCGCATGGGCGAAAATACAACTGAAGCTCCAGTGCGAGCTCGTGATGATCAGCACAGCAATGCGCCCCTGATTGTCGCGGTGGCTTGCTCGGCAGGTGACCTCTCAGCCCCATGCGAGCTGGTATCCGCGCTGCCGCGGGATTGCGGAGCGGCCTTTATCTTTATTCAACACCTTGCTGGGAGCCGCGAGAGCCCGCTTGCCGAAGCACTGGCGAGCAGAACGACGCTTCCGGTGATACGCGCGTACGACGGGTTGGTCGCGGAGCACGGCCACATCTATGTGATACCCCCGAATGCGTCGCCAACGATGACCCGCGCCCTCATGCATTTGATGCCTGCGGCGATCGGGCGCGATGACGCCGCCGACACTCTCTTCACATCGCTTGCGCAGGAGTTTGGCGGTAGCGCGATTGGTGTGATCCTGTCAGGTGGAGGCTCCGAACGTGCCCTCGGCATACGAGCAATCAGGGAAGCCGGCGGCACTACGTTTGCTCAGTATCCAGGATCTGCGCGCTTTCCAAACTTGCCGATCAGCGCTATCGATTGGGGGTGTGTGGATTTCGTGCTACGGCCCAATGAGATAGCCCACGAGCTGGCCCGCATCTGCCGACGCATAGAGAAGGCCCCCCGGGGCGGCTTCAAACACACGCAAATCACTCAGTTGGAGCCGATCGTCACACGGCAGGCGCCAGCAATGGTCAGGGGATGACTACATCGATTGCGCGCGCGGGGCGGAACTATGCGCGCCACCGCACAGAGGCAGTGTCCTGTATCAGCGCAGCTTAGGGCTCGGGGGCTACCTGCCAAGCACTTCACTGACGGCGGCAAGTCTTCCGAACAGGAGGGTCTATGCGCGAGGTGACAGAGTGGATACGCGGCAATGAAGCGCGGATCAACGGCGATGTTGTCAACAACACGCAATTCCGGGGACAGATTGAAAAAACCTTCGACACTGTCTGTGACATGATGCCGCGCACGCGGCTGTTACGCCGAGCGCGGATACGGGTGAAAGCGCTCGCGACCGCCAACCGTCGTAAGGACGAGTTCCTGGCGACACTCAGCCACGAGCTACGCAGCCCGCTTGCGTCAATCCAAAATGCTGTTCATTTGCTGACTAGCCAGGCAGGGGAAATTCCTGCACGACAGCGTGCAGAGGCCCTGATCGAGCGGCAGGTGCGGCGAATGACGCGACTCGTCGATGACCTTCTGGACGTATCACGGATCAGTCACGGGCGCCTGCGGCTCCAGCGCGAACGGATAGACCTCCGCGTGGTAGTAAGCAACGCAATCGAAACCCTCCAGTCAGATATCAAAGAGCGCAATCACCGGCTCGCGGTCGCGTTGCCGGACGCCCCAGTGTGGTTGCAAGCCGACCCCTGGCGGCTCGAGCAGGTATTCGTGAACCTGGTGGCCAATGCATCAAAATATACCGATGCAGGCGGCGAGCTGGCAGCGTGGATGCATACGCGGGACGGTCAGGTCATGGTTCGCATCCGCGACTCCGGAATCGGCATCGCGCCGGACAGCCTACCGCACATATTCGATCTCTTCAGACAGACGGATGAAGCAGCTGCCCGCTCGCGCTCGGGACTGGGCATCGGTCTGGCACTGGTGCGCAATCTCGTAGAGTCGCACGGAGGGAGCGTGACAGCGGCGAGTGCTGGGCTTGGTAAGGGCAGTGAGTTTACCGTGCGTCTGCCGCGCTCGGTCGAGACTGAGATGGATTCGGCGGCGCGTTGCTGAGGCTCCGAAGGACGAAGAGCGCGCCGGGCAGCATGCCGGGTGCAGGAAATGTACTTGATGAAAGAGACTTCTCTCTACCCGTTGCGATTCGAGCCGATCTATCAGTATCGGCCGTGGGGTGGCCGACGTCTGGCGAAGCTGCTGTCCAGGCCGTTGCCAGGCGACCACCTCATCGGCGAGGCGTGGATGTTGAGCGACCGCCATGACCATTCGAGTGTGGTCGCGGACGGCCCTCTCAAGGGGAAGACCATAAGCCAACTGTCAGTGGAACATCCGCAGCAGTTGCTCGGCGACCTATCCGGTCACTTCCGACGTTTCCCTTTGCTCTTGAAGTTCCTCGACGTGAGTCAGCGGCTCTCGGTTCAAGTGCATCCGTCCGATGCCTATCGAGCGCTCATCCCTGCTGGCGATACGGGAAAGACCGAAGCATGGGTCGTCCTGGAAGATGGGCCCGAGGCGCGTGTCTTTGCGGGTTTGAAGGCTGGCGTCGGCGCCGACACTTTGCGGCGAGCGATTGCAAGTGGAACGGTGGTCGATCTATTGGCCGACTTTGTGCCAAAGCCTGGGGATGTCGTTTTCATACGAGCCGGTATCGTTCACTCCATGAGTGACGCCGTGGTGTTTGAAGTACAGCAGAACAGCGATGTGACGTTTCGTCTGTACGATTGGGATCGTCTCGATCCCAGCACGGGTGCGCCGCGGGCCCTGCAGGTTGATCAGGCAATGGCTTGTATCGATTTCGCGCACGGGCCTGTGGGGTCGAGCACGCCTCTGGTACAGGAGACCCGGCCTGTCCTCCGGGAGGAACTGGTGGCTTGCGATCAATTCGGCGTGACGAGGATCAGAGGGTCAGTCCCTTTTACTGTTGGTGCCATGCGGACGCCGCAAGTGCTGGTATGTCTCGCCGGTAGTAGTCGCTTGGAGTACGTCCGCGGCAGCTGTGCCTTGAATAAGGGTGAGGTGCTGCTCCTGCCGGCGGTAGTCGGCGAATGTTGCTGCCGCCCGGATGGAGTCGTCGACGTTTTGGAAATCGCGCTGCCGCGCAACAGATGGCCGAGATAACTCCTCGATCACCTCATACAGGGCGAGGCTTATGTACGTTTGCAGACGGACGCCCTGGTTGCGATCCCCCATACTGGCCTCTCCAGTGGAAGGTCGGTAGCGCCGGCGTCCACCGCCACACAGTAGGGAACTGACATGAATGCTACATCCAAGACGTACCGGCAGTCGCAGCTGCGTGTTGCACTCGGGCTTACGGGCGTCCTCGCGCTCGGCGCGTGTGCATCGGCACCACCGCCCACCGCAAGTCTGCAGGCGGCGCGCCAGGCTATTTCGGAGGCCGATCGGGCGGAGGCCGGCCACTATGCTTCCGCAGAGTTGGGCGATGCTCGTACCAAGCTCACGTCCGCTAACAACGCCGTAGCGGAGAAGAATATGACGAAGGCGGAGCGGCTGGCCGACGAGAGTCGGGCCGATGCCGAATTTGCCTCCGCGAAGACTGCCAATGTCAAGGCAAATGCGGTCAATGATGAAATGAAGCGCAGCACCAGCACTCTGATCGAGGAGATGCAGCGCAACTCAGGAGAGAACCGATGAGCCCCGTGAACCACACTGTTGTCAAACTGACAAAAACACTTGTTGCTACAGCCGTAGCGTCCGCGTTGCTTTCGGCCTGTGCGACGGCTCCTGTCCAGCCAGACGGCGCCTCTCGAGCGCGCTACAAACTGACTCAGTTGCAGTCCGATGCGAACTTGGCCACTAGGGCGCCTGCGGCGACCAAAGAGGCGGATGCAGCCGTGCGCATTGCCGAACAACCGGAAATCGACAAGGATCTGGCAGCGTACCGGGTCTACCTGGCCGATCGCAAAGTGGAGATCGCGAGGGCGCAAGCTGAGACCAGCTTTGCGGAAGATCAGCGTGTGCAGCTCAGCGCGCAGCGCGAGAAAGCCCGTCTCGACTCGCGCACGCGCGAAGCCGACGCTGCCAAGGGGCAGGTAGCGGCGGCTCGTGCCGAAGGGGCTGAGCAGAAGATTGCAGCAGACCAGGCGCGCGGTGAGGCGGATGCCGCCCACGCCGCGGCGGCGAGCTCGGGGCAACAGGCCGCGGAACTGCAGCGGCAGATCGACGAGCTGCAGGCCAAATCCACTGACCGCGGACTCGTGGTGACGCTGGGTGATGTGCTCTTCATGACCGGACGAGCCGATCTACAGGCCGGCTCCGTAGGCAATCTGGGCAGGCTCGTTACATTTCTCAACAAATATCCTGACCGTACCGTCGCCATCGAGGGCTACACGGACAGTGTTGGCAGTGAAGACTACAACCAGAGGTTGTCCGAGCGGCGTGCCGACTCGGTGAAGTCGTATCTGGCTGGGCAGGGTATCGGCTCAATACGGCTCTCCGCGTCGGGCAAGGGCGAGAGTGACCCGGTGGCCGCCAACGATTCCGCCTCGGGCCGGCAGCAGAACCGCCGGGTCGAGGTGATCATCAGCAATCCTCCGGCCGCGGCGAGGTAACTCGAGGACCTACACGGGGGCGATCAAAGTCGAACCCGCGCAGCGAAAGCTGCGCGGGTGTTTTGTCAGGGATGACGGTTCAGATGTAGGTGCCAAACGGGGAGTCGCCCGCGCGTTCCAGCCTCGAGTGCACTCCGATTTACGCAGCAGCTAACTGAGGACCCTGGTGTACGTTTCTTTATCCGCTGTGTAACACGCGCATGCTGCAGATTCCAGACCTTGCCCGTCGAGAATCGTGAGCTTGCCGCGGCTGTAGCGGATCAATTTGCGCTTGCGCAGAGCGCTGGCGGCCTGAGTAATCCCGGCGCGGCGAACACCCAGCATGTAGGCCAGGAATTCATGCGTGATGCGAAATTCAGGTGTGTGCGCCCGATCGCGGGTCATCAGAAGCCAACGGGCGAGCCGCGCCTCGACGAGATGGAAGCGGGTGCAGGCGGCTGTCTGTGCCAGCTGCGCCAGTGTTACATACAAGTAACGGTTCAGACGTCGTTGCATCGCCGTGCTACCTTTGAGCTCACGACAGAATGCTCCTGCGTCCATTCGCCAAGCGGCGCCTGCGCCCTGCACCAACGCGTGAAGGGGCGATGT
>Ga0207667_10003846_pt1 | contig 18461 bp, 12 predicted proteins | sample KBSCornC52_FD_184301 | JGI IMG/M metagenome (GOLD analysis project Ga0207667, IMG submission 184301) | Corn rhizosphere microbial communities from Kellogg Biological Station, Michigan, USA - KBS Corn C5-2 (SPAdes) (version 2) | ecosystem: Host-associated > Plants > Roots > Rhizosphere > Soil ...
TCTTCGACGTTCCCTGCTTCGTCTTGCCGAAGGTCGTCGCATCAAGCGGCCGCTGCGCAACCACAAGCGGCATCTTCGACGGGATCGCCATCGCGGGCATCGCGGGCGACCAGCAGGCCGCGCTCTTCGGGCAGATGTGCAGCTCGCCGGGCATGGCGAAATGCACCTTCGGCACCGGCAGCTTCATGCTGCTCAATACCGGCACGAAGCCCGTCGCCTCGCGCAACCGCCTGCTCACGACCATCGCCTGGCAGATCGGCAACACCGTCGAGTATGCGCTTGAAGGCAGCATGTTGATGGCCGGAGCCGTCGTGCAATGGTTGCGCGATGAGTTGCAGATGATCCGCACCTCAGCCGAGATCGAGGAACTGGCTGCCTCTGTCCCGAACGCGGGCGGCGTCATCATGGTGCCCGCCTTCGCCGGCCTCGGCGCGCCCCACTGGGACCAGTACGCCCGCGGCGCTCTGCTCGGCATGACGCGCGGCACCACCCGCGCCCACATCGCCCGCGCCGCTCTCGAGGGCATCGCGCTCCAGGTGACGGACGTGCTCGAAGCCATGCAGATCGACGCCGGCCTGCCGCTCGCCGAGCTGCGCGTCGACGGCGGAGCGTCGCAAAACAACCTGCTCATGCAGATTCAGTCCGACGTGCTCGGCATTCCGGTGGTGCGTCCGAAGAACGCCGAGGCAACCGTTCTTGGCGCGGCCTACCTTGCCGGGCTTGCCGTAGGCTACTGGCCGGACATCGAGACGATAGGGCGGCAATGGCAGAAGGACCGTGTCTTCGAGCCGAAGATCGACGCTGCCTCCCGCGCGAACATCCGTGCCGTCTGGCACAAGGCGCTTGGCCGCGCGCAGGACTGGGAGACGCACGAGTAAACGAAAACGCTCTGGGTTCCTCCGCGAACCCGGAGCGCCTGCCGAGTGGCGGCTACTTCGATTCGCCGCTCAACGCACGAAGGTGCGCCGGAAGATACGGTCGCACAAGATACTGATACGCAGCGCCGCCAGCAACGCCGCCCAGCAGCGGCCCGACAATCGGCACCCACCAGTAATTCTGCGGCGAAGGCAGCGCCGAGCTTCCCCATCCTGAAAAGAAGCAGAACAGACGTGGACCGAAATCGCGGGCAGGGTTGATGGCCCATGCTTCCAGATAGCCCATCGACGCGCCAATCAGGGCCACCAGCAGCCCAATCACCAGCGCGCCCGAGTTCGCTCCCGGAGCCATCTCGTTATATTGCTCCGTAATCGCAAAGATGCCGAAGATCAGAAACGCGGTAAGGATGATCTGGTCGCTGAAGGCATGCATCGGCGTAATCGCCAGGCCAGGATGCGTGAAGAACACGCCCGCCGCGCCGCCTGCGGCCCGCGTAATGTTCCCAACCTGGTTGAAGCGGTCGATCACCGGCGAGTACAAAATGTAGACGAGTCCCGCGCCGAGAAATGCTCCTACTACCTGCGCAACGCAGTAAGGGACGACCTTGCTCCACGAAAACTTCCGGTACATGGCGAGCGCCAGCGTCACTGCTGGGTTTGCATGGGTGCCAGAAACTGAGCCCGTTGCATAGATCGCCATGGTAACTGCCAATCCCCACGCGATGCAGACGCCCCAGTATGCGCCCTGATACGGGCTAGGCGTATACAGCGAGTACATCGCGGCAACTGAGTCGCCGAACGCAATGATGATGAAGACAGCGATCGTCTCCGCAATAAGTTCCCCTACATATTGTCGATTCATCTACCGTGCCTTTTTGTGAATTGAGTTGCGTCCTGCTGTCCCACCGCGCCTACACCGGACTTTCGCTCAACACCAGCGCCACTGCGCTGCGCAGACGAGCGGCGTTTCCATCGTATGCGGGACGAAGATGCGGCAGCTTCGCCAGCGAATTCTTCTTCAGCTCCGACTCGACGATGGGGCCAAGCATGTGCCACACTGCGGTCACGTCTCCCACGACCACAATCTCATTCGGGGCAAGCGCCGACGAGATCATGCGGATTCCCCGGCCCAGTTGCACCGCCATCTTCGAGAGTGCCTCGGTCGCCTTCTTATCCCCGGCCTGGCAGAGCCGCAAGAGCTGGTCGAAAGTAATCTTCGCCTGCGACGGCGCAAGCTCGCTGTAGTAGCGCAGCGCAGCGCGGTGCGAGGCCAGCGTCTCCCAGCAGCCGTAGTTGCCGCATCCGCACAGCGGCCCTTCGGGATCAATCTGCACGTGGCCGAACTCTCCCGCCATGCCATTGTCTCCGCGCAGAAGCTGCCCGTTGGCGAAGATGCCCGTTCCGATGCCTTCGGAGACATTCACTGCCACCAGATCGTGCGTGCCGTCGCTGTCGCCGAACCATACCTCGGAGAGAGCGCACGCATTCGCCACGTTGTCCATCTCGACCCGCAGACCGGTGGCACGCTCGATGCGGGACTTGATGCCGAGGACGGGCCAGTTCAGGTTCGGCGCGAAGATCAGCTTCTTCAGATGGAGGTCCGCCCGGCCCGGCAGACAGATGCCGATGCCGTCGAACGACTTCTCCTTGTGCGCCGCCATCATCTTCTTAATGCCGGAGATAATCGCGGGCAGCGCCTCTTTTGCGCCGTTTGGAATGGCGATGATGTTCTGCGCCACAATCTTTCCGCCCAGGTCCGCGACCGCCACCGTCGTCTGCGCAGGATGGATGTCGAGCGCGATGACCGCGCGCTGGTCGTTCAGTTGAATCATCGTAGGCCGCCGCCCGCGCGGGAGCCTCCCGGTAGCGCCCTCCAGTATCCACTTGTCGGCAATCAGCTCTTCAACAATCAGCGAGACGGTGCTGCGCTGCAATCCCGACAGGCGCGCAAGGTCAGCCCGCGAGACAGACTGCCGCGTGCGAATCAAATTGAATAGCAGATTGCGATTGATCCATCGCGGCGTCTTGTTGGAGGCGGTCTGCTTGCGTGTAAAAAGAAATCGTTGCATGGGCAGGTCTATATATTCAGCTCAACTGCAATTTCAAATCGGTCCGGTAATGGTTTTCTCTGCCAGCATTTATATCATCGCAGCCCGTCCGAAGACTCACTTTACGCCTAAAACAGCAAACCTCAGCGGCACAGACCGCTGAGGCTGCCCAACAATTGAACGGACACCTTACCAGGTGCCCGAATCTACCAGTGCCTTCTTCATCCCCGCAAAGCTCTGGCGGCTGCTCTCCTCGGGCGTGCCGGCGCCGCGCCAATGCGTCTCCAGGCTGACGGCCTGATGGTAGCCAATCTGCTTGAGCGCACGGAACTGCGCTGTCCAATCGACATACCCGGTTCCCACCGGAGCCCAGACAATCTTTCCCTGTGCATTCTTCACCGCGTTCTTCACATGGCAGTGGAAGATACGCTTTTTCGGCAGCAAGTCCCAACCAGTCGGGAAGGCGTCAAGCTCTCCGCGCATTACCGCATTGCCCGGGTCCCAGTTCATGCCGAAGTAGGGCGAGGTGACCGCCGCTAGCGTGGCCGCTGCCTCTCGCGCCGTCGCGGTGTTGCACTCGAACTCGTTTTCGAGCACCAGCAGAGTTCCCTGTTTCCCGCAAGTAGCCGCCGCCTCGGCCAGCTTGGCATTGATGGCTGCGCGATACGGGGCCACGTTGTCGATCCGCCAGAAGTCGAAGCACCGCACCTTGTTCGTCCCGAACCGCTTCGCCAGCGCGATGCACTTCGTCAGAAGCTCATCCTGCTGTTTGAATGTCTCCTCCGAGCTGAAGTCTTTCTTCGCATTCGGGTTACGTTTCGGAGCGCCCGGCCAGTCTGTCTTGAAGAGCGGGCTCGCAATGTCCGTCACGCGCAGATCGTACTTCTTCAGGATCGTCTGCGCCTCGGCAAGCTCTGCGTCACTCATCTCGTGCAGGCTCTTCTTCCACATCCCCCGTATCTCGACCCATCCCAGCCCAAACTCCTTCGAGGCAACCGAGCAGGCGTGATCAAAGTCCTGCGAGATCTCATCCGTAATGACGGCGACCTTGAATGGCGACTTCGACGCCGCTGCAAAACCGAAGAGCGGCCGCGCCGCGCATACCGCAGCCGTCATTCCGGCCCCGGCAAGAAAAGTTCGTCTGGAGTATCTCGAAGACCCGTGCATCCCTGCTCCTTTTTCCACTGATGCGCACCCATTCCGCAGGCGCTCATTCCAAGCGCCGCCTGCGAATGGTTTCGTGTGCAAGGAGCATATTAGCCTTATCCGGAGAATTAATCCACGTTTGCAACAAAAACTGTGGACGAGGCCGCCTCATGCCTTTACGATGCTCTGCATGAACAATTCCATGTCCCGCTCCATGTCCCGCCGCAGCCTTCTGCGCGGAGGCGCCATGCTCAGTGCCGCCGCCCTCGTCTCCAACCCCGCAAAGTCGTTCGCCGCACAAACCCACTCATTGACGTCCTCTCCAATCCGGCTGGGCATCGCCAGCTACACCTTCAGAAAATTTGACCAGGCCCATCTCATCGACTTCATGCATCAGTTGAAGACACCCTACCTGAATCTCAAGGACGTCCACCTGCCCATGACGCCGCTCGACCAGGTCGCTCCGCGCGCAGCCGAGTATCGCGCTGCCGGCTTCAAGCTCACCGCCGCCGGCACCATTACCTTCAATAAGGATGACGACGGCGACATGCGCGCCAAATTTGAGTACGTCAAGGCCGCAGGCATCCCAATCATCGTCGGCGCACCTACGCATCAAGTCCTGCCACGCCTTGAGAAATTCATCAAGCAGTACAACATCCGCGTTGCCATCCACAACCACGGCCCCGAGGACAAGAACTTCCCCTCGCCGCTCGATGTGCTCGCCGCCGTCAAGAACATGGACCCGCGCATCGGCTGCTGCATAGACGTGGGCCACACCATGCGTACCGGAACCGACCCGGTCGAAGCCATCCGCAAGGCCGGCCCGCGGCTCTTCGACATCCACATGAAGGACCTCGCTCAGGCGCGCGTGAAGGAGAGCCAGGTCGCCGTCGGCGAGGGCCTGATGCCCGTGCGCGACATCTTCCGCGCCCTCATCGACATGCGCTATCCCGGAGACGTTGACCTCGAGTACGAGATCCACGATGACGACCCAATGCCTGGCGTGGTCGAAAGCTTCGCTTACATGCGGGGAGTCCTCGCAGGAATGGGCTACAAGGCCTGAGTCAGAAGTAAAGCCCACCAACATAGCTAACGCGAGTCAGCAGAGGCCGCGGCGGTCAGTTCCCGCCGCGGCCTTATCTTTTTGCGGCTTACAAGCATAAAATTCCTCGCAACCCTACCTAACCGAGGGGGCGAACCGTTGTCTAACCGGCGAATGGACAAGGCGGAGACAGAGGCGATCCGAGAGGTACTCACCGGCAACCGGGACGCCTATCGCGTCCTGATGGACCGCTACTTCCGCTCTGTCTTTCGCGTCGCCTTCCGGATCACCGGCAATGAAGCCGACGCCGAAGAGGCCGCGCAGGAGGCATTTCTGCGCGCTTACAACAAACTGCCCGGGTTCCGTCAGGACTCGGCCTTCTCTACCTGGATCACGCGCATCGCTATGAACACCGCCATCAATCTCGTCGAACGCCGCAACCGCGATCTCTCCTACCACGCCCCGCGCATCGCCGATGAACCCTCCGCGGACGAGAGCACCGTCCCCGTTGCCGACGCTTGCACCGGCCCCGAGGGCATCCTGCTCGACAGCGAAGCAGCTTCGCTCCGCCGTGCTGCCATGGCCACCCTCACCCCCATGGAGCGCACCGCCTTCACCCTCCGACACATGGAGGACCTTCCCATCGCCGAGATCGCCGCCGCGCTCAACGTCCCCGCCAACTCCGCCAAGCAAGCCATCTTCCGCGCTGTCGGCAAACTTCGCCGCTCGCTCGCCCCGCTTGCAGGAGGCGTCCAATGAACCACTTTACCGAAGAGGAACTGATCGCCTATCAGCTTCACGAAAGCTCCGACGAGCAGCCCATCCGTCGCCATCTCGAAACCTGCTCCGAGTGCGCCTCCATCTCCGACTCCATCGCGGAGACGCTCCGCGTCTTCTCCGCCGGCCCGGTCCCCGAACCTGATCTCGACCGCAACTGGCAGCGCCTGCGCGGCAACCTCAGCGTTCTCGCGCCTGAGCCTCGCCGCCGCTGGATGCATTTCTGGACGCATATTCTGGCGTGGCCTGCTGCCGGATTTGCCGCCGCGGCGCTCGTTCTGCTCGCCTTCATCGGGATTTACGCGCACAAGGCCACAAAACCGAACTACGCCATCAACGGCCACGGCCCGCTGACCACGCAGCCCGCGGACCCCAACATCGCCAACCACCTCGATGCTGCCGAGCGCCTCCTCACCGAAGTCAACAACGCCTCCGGCCCGCTCGACAACGTCACCCGCGAGCAGGCACACACTCTTCTTCTCACCAACGCCGTCTACGTCCGTCAGGCGCGGTCGAGCGGCGACCTCGCCGAAGCCTCCGTCCTCGAAGACCTCGGCCGCGTCCTCACCACGCTCGACAATGAACCGCCCACGCCCGAAAGCGCCTGGCATCTCCGTTTCGAGATGAACACCAATGGCCTTCTGCTCGACATTCGCATCCTCCGCCAGAACGACACTCCAACCCACACTCAGCAATAAGGATCAACCATGAAGACCCCGCGCAACTATCCAGCTAGCACAAAGCTCATTCCGATCAAGACCCTCTTCCGTGCCGCGCTTCTCTGCCCCACGCTGCTGCTTCTGCTCGCCGCCGCGCCGCCTCTCGGCGCCTCCGGTCTCATCGGCGCGCCCGCGTCCGCCGCCCAGGACGATGCCGCCTACGCCGCCGGCACACGCGCCATGAACCAACAGCAGTGGAGCGACGCCGTCGCCAACTTCGACAAGGTCATCAATGCCAGAAGCAGCCGCGCCGACGCCGCCCTCTACTGGAAGGCCTACTCGCTCAACAAGCTCGGCAACGGCCCGCTCGCTCTCGCGGCCTGTGCCAGGCTTCGTGCGCAGTACGAGAGCAGTTCGTGGAACAAAGACTGCTCCGCCTTGACGATCGACCTCCATGGCGCCATCAGCGATGCCATGAAGAACATGACGCTCAACCTCGACGCTATGAAGAACATGAACATCGATGTCAACCCGTCCATCCACCTGGACATGGACAGGTCCCATCCTCACGATCCCAACGAAGACATCAAAATCCTCGCGCTCAACTCCCTGCTCCGCCAGGACCCCGCCCGCGCCCTGCCCATCCTGCGTGGCATCCTCACGGGCAACGATCCAATCAATATGAAGCGTCACGCGCTTTTCGTCCTCGCGCAGAATAAATCACCCGAGGCGCAATCCATCCTCCACGATGCCGTCACCGGAAAGATGGACCCCGCGCTTCAGCGCCAGGCCATCGAGTCCATGGCCATCTTCCAGGGCAAGCGCGACAACGACACCCTCGCGGAGGTCTACCGCACTACTACCGACCACGGGGTCAAACGCGCCGTCATCTCCGCCTTCTTCATCACCCACGACGCTCCCCATATGGTCGAAATCGCCCGCGGCGAAAAAGACCTCGAAACCAAGCGCGACATCGTCAGCAAGCTCGCCCTGATGCACGACAAAGCCGCCACTGACTACATGCTCGAGCTGCTTAAGTAACACCCCATCCAGCCAAAGGAGCCACCCATGCGCATCCTCGTCACGATTGTTGTCTTCGCAGCACTCGCTGTTGCTCCGTCCATGCACGCGCAGCAGCCGGAAGTCCTCCACGCCCAACTCACCACGCAGTCCGCAGGCAGCCTCGGCAAGACCATCGATACGCTCAAACAGCAGAACGCTCCGCTCTGGATCGGCTACTCCGTTCCAGTCATCAACAAGTTCTCCTCCGGCTGGAGCAATGACCCTATCGCCTATCTCGAAGGCAAGAACTCCACGAGCTACACCAGCGGAACCGCCCGCCCATCTTTCGATCACGCCAACATCCTTCTCCGCGCCGAAGGCGGAGCCATCACGAAACTCCGCGTCGAAGCCCCGGACCGCCAACTCGATGCCGGCGGTCTCCGCTTCGTCTGGCTGACCGGCGCCAACCCCGACGAGAGTGTTCAGATGCTCTCGGCCATCGCAACCCAGGCCGATACACACCTCCGCGGCGCCGCGACCTTCGCTATCTCCATCCACCAGGCTGCGTCAGCCACCCAGGCGCTCATTGCGCTCGCTGGCGCGAACAACAGTCTCAGCCTCCGCGAAAAGGCGGCCTTCTGGCTCGTCAACCAGCGCGGCCATGACGGCCTGGTTGCCGTCGAACATCTTGCACAGACCGACGCCGACCCGCAGTTCCGCAGGAAGCTCGCCTTCGACCTCACCCTCTCCAAAGAACCCGAAGCGCTCAGCACGCTGATTCGCATGGCGCATCAGGACTCTGCACCGGAGGTTCGCAAGCAGGCCCAGTTCTGGATGGCCACTAAAGGCGGCAAACTCGTCGCCGGCGATCTGCGCGACTCCGCCGAAAACGATCCCAGCGAACAGGTCCGCAAATCCGCCGTCTTCGCCCTCTCCCGCCTGCCCGCCCCCGATGCCACAACCCAGCTCATGCACGTTGCCGATACCAGCAAGGACCCCATCGTGCGCAAGCAGGCTGTCTTCTGGCTGGGTCAGTCCACAGACCCGCGCGCTCTCGACTACCTCACTAAACTTTTGCAGCAATAGGCGGAAACAAAATCATCTCTGCAAACGTATCTACCTGCATAAGATAAATGCAACATAACCTCCAGTTTGGTCTGTGCGGGGCATTACCGCACAGACTTTTTTATTCCACGCCGCCAGCGCTATTGAACTGAAGCACTACCCCTTCCCGTCAGGCTGCGGATCAGGTCAACCTCATGCTGACGATACGGCCTTCCGTCCTTATGAAACACATCGTGAAACCAGATCGTAGGCTTTGAGAGCACATAAGGCCGCTCCCACGAATCCCACGGAAGATACGTTTGCGTCTTTCCTGCGACCAGGCCCCAGTTGATCGCGCCCACGTTGTACTTCTTCGCCAATGGCAAAACCGTATCGAAGGTACTTCCTGCTCCCCGCGCCATATACTCCGTGCAGATGATTGGCCGGCCAAGCGGCTCTAAAGACTTCACCCGCGCCTCAAAGCCCTCCGGCCAGTCGTAGTTGTGGAACGTAATGATGTCCGACTCGGCAAGCTGAATCTTCGTAACCGCCGTCTCCTGCGTCGGATCGGTCCAGTTCCCTTGCCACGCGCCGCTCGTCAACGGCTGCGTGGGATGCGCCGAGCGCGCCCAGGCAAACGCCTTGGGCAACAGCGCGGCCACTAGCTCGACCTTATTCTTCGGCTCGTCAAATCGCCCGCCGTTAGTGTTGTCAGGTTCATTCCAAACATCCCAGGCCAGAACGCGGTCGTCGTTCGCAAACGCGCCGACGACGCCCTTGACGTAAGCTTCGAGCTTCGGCTCATACGCCGGGTCGGAGAGTTCCTTCGCTCCAGGACTCTGCACCCAGCCGGAGTTGTGAACGCCCGGGATCGGCGGATGCTGTGGACCAAGCTTCGGGTCCGGCTCCCAGCACGAGTCGAAGAGAACAAGGATCGGCCGAATATGGTGTTTTGCCGCGATGCCCAAAAAAGCATCGAGACGCTTCGTGAAACCCTTCGGGTCCTGCTGCCAGAGCTGGTCCTGAAGAAAGACCCGCATCGTGTTCATCCCGATCGACTCCGCCCAGCCAAGCTCCTTGTCATTCAGCTCCGGGTTGAACGTCGCGGCCTGAAACATCTCCAGTTGATTGATCGCGTCCGATGGAACATAGTTCGCGCCTACCAGCCACGGTTGTTTGGCATACCACGCATTCGCAGCCTCCGCGCTCCACCGTTGCGGCTGCGTCTGAGCGTTAGAAAAAAGGGAAAGGATCAGTGCGAGACAAAAAACAGGAACGCTGCTAAACCGCATGAGCACCTCGATTCAGCATCATACCTGAGCAGACGCCTCGAAATTGACCGAAGACCGGTTCGAGCCGTGACCTTACTTCACCCCGAAACGGTACGTAATACCAGTGCTGATGCGGATGTCGTTCTGCCGGTTGTTCACGGCATTCGGAATCCGCGTATGGATCCAGTCGGCCTGAATGATGGTGAAGCCAAGCTTCGGCTTCAACGTCGTAGTAACCCCGCCGCCGCCCAGAAAGCCGAACGCATTGCGGTTGATGTTGAACTGGACGTTCACGTTTTCCTTCGCGCCGCCCAGCATCGCCTCGGCATAGGGCACAAAGCGGCTCGACGTGCGAATGCTATACCGCGGACCGAAGAGATAGTTGAAGATCGTGATGTTCTGACCGCTATTGTTCACATTGCTCGCGTGCGCGAGCATCATGTCGGCCACAGCGGCCCATCTGGGCGTCAGGTTGAAGACCACGGTGCCGCTGCCGCCATTCAGGCTGAAACATCCGCACTGGCCCGGAGGCGCGTTCGCGTGGAAGAAGTTGTAGTTCAGGCCAACCTCCACCCGCCCAATGTCGTCCACAGCCGAACCATTCGGGATCGCCTGGCCGCGAAGGGCGCAGGGCAAAGCAAGCATCAATGCAAATAGAACGGTCCGTCTCAGATGCATCATTTCTCTCCTACTGTACGACCAGCTTCGCGGTCGCGGAATGTTGAACTGAGCCCTCGGTACCGGTCAAGGTAACAGTGTACGTATGCGGATCGAGAGCAAAGTAGCCTCCAGCGCAACCGCTGAGGGCCGCAATCGGCAGAAGAGTTGCAATCATCAGGATAAGCAGTAACAACGGACGCGGCAGTTTCCTCCTCAGCTTACGGACCGTGCCCAGCCCGGCAAGGCCAAGCATTCCAAGCGCAATCGGCAACTCGCTCTGGGAGCCGGGACCCATCGGCGCACGGTTCTCGGCCGTCAGCGAGCTGCTGGTCTTTACCGTCAGGACGATCCCCGTCTCTCCGCTTCCGGCGGCAGCCGATGTGGGAGTCAGGGTATACGTCGAGCCTGCGGGCAGACCCGTTACGGCAAGATTCACCGTATCCACAAACGTAGACGAGCCAACAGGAGTCAGCTTGAAGTTGTACGTGGTGCTCGCCCCGGGAGATACTTGCTGGCTCGCCGCGCCGCTGTTGACGACTGTGAAGTCCTCCACCACGTTGTCCAGCGGCGCCGACGTGCTTGTAGCGAAGCTGGTATCGCCCGAGTAGACCGCGGTGATCTTATGGTCGCCAGTGGCCAGGCTGCTGGTGTCGAACGCCGCGTTGCCCGATGTCAGCGATACGATCACGCCGCCGCCGTTCGTGCTCAGCGCCGCCGTGCCAATCACAGACGTACCGTCCATAAAGGTGACGGTGCCGGTCGGTGTCGGAAGCGGAGCAGTCACAACCGCCGTGAAGGTGACTTTGCTGTTGAACAACTGCGCCGTGCTGCTTTCCGTAATCGTGATCATCGTCGGTATTTTGCCGACGACCTGCAGAAGCACGTTAGATGTTGCCGCGCTGTAATTGGCGTCGCCCGGATATGCCGCCGTAATCGAGTGCGACCCGGTGGTGAGCAACGATGTCGTATAGGTCGCAACGCCGGAAGCGTTGACAACGCCAGTACCCAGCACAGTCGATCCGTCGTAGAAGGTAACCGGAGCCGTTGCGCCCGCGTATACGGTCGCCGAGAACGTCACCGGCGCGTTCAGCGCGGACGGGTTTGACGATGAGGTCAGAGTGATCGTAGGCGCAGCCTTGTTCACGGTAACAAGGACCGCGGGCGAGGTTGCAGGATTATTGTTCGCATCGCCTGGCGTCGTAGCCGTAATCGAGTCGGTGCCGATTGGCAGGTTGCTCACGGTAATCGTCGCCACGCCGTTGTTAATCGGCGCAGTGCCGATAGGCGTGGAGCCGTTGTAGAACGTCACCGGCCCTGCCACTCCAGAAGGAATTGTCTCGGTGATCGTCACCGGCTGCCCAACGACTGGGTTGTTGGGCGTAACCACCGGCGGCGGCAACACCGGCGTGGCTTTGTTGACATACTGTGTCAGAGGCGCTGAAGTCGCTGCGTTGTTGTTCGAATCTCCGCCGTAGCTCGCGGTAATGGTATGAGTTCCAGTGGTCAAGGAACTGGTCGTCAGCGTTGCGACATTGCCGGCCAGCGTGCTCGTACCCAGAACAGTCGCACCATCGAGAAAAGTTATTGTCCCCGTGGCGCCGGCAGGCGCAGTCGCGGTGAACGTGACCGGCTGGTTGACGGTCGAAGGATTGACCGACGAGGTGAGCATAATCTCAGGGGCCGTCTTCACAACTGTCACCGAGACCGCAGGCGAGGTGGCCGGATTGTTATTGGCATCGCCGGGAGTAGATGCCGTGATCTGGTTCGTTCCCAGCGGCAGGTTGCTCACGGTGATCGTGGCCACTCCGCCTACAATCGGCGCCGTGCCGATCGGCGTAGAGCCGTTATCGAATGTGACTGGACCGGAGACGCCCGGAGGAACCGTCTCGGTAATCGTCACAGGCTGGCCAACAACCGGATTGTTTGACGACACCACTGGTATCGGCAATACAGGCGTGGCCTTGTTGACGGTCTGAGTCGTTGTTCCCGTGGCAGGGTTGTTGTTGCTATCGCCGCCGTAGCTTGCCGTGATCGGGTCCGTTCCAACCGGCAGCGTAGACGTAGTAACCGTAAACGTGCCGCCTGAGCTGATGGTTCCAGTGCCGATCGTCGTACCGCCGCTGGTGACAGTCACCGTGCCGGTAGTTCCTGGAGGCACCGACGTCGTGATCGTGACCGGCTCGCCATAGGTGCTCGGGCCGGAGGTAGTCACCGTGACAGTAGGCGTGTCCTTGCCTACAGTCTGCGTCAGGCTTGCAGACGACGTGTTGTTGTTCGTATCCCCGCTATAAGTCGCTGTGATTGGGTTGCTGCCAATCGGAAGCGTTGAGGTAGCTACAGACGCGGCCCCATTGGTCAGGGTCGCGGTGCCCAACAATGTTGCCCCGTTCTTGAACGTCACCGTGCCGGTCGCAGTCGAAGGAAGGGTAGCCGTAAATGTCACGGTCTGATTCACCGCCGACGGATTGACAGACGATGTCAACACCATGGCCGGAGACCCCTTACTTACAGTCTGCGTCGTGGTTCCCGTAGCCGGATTGTTGTTTGCGTCGCCGCCATAGGATGCCGTAATCGTGTCCGTCCCGACCGGCAATACCGAGGTCGTGATTGCAACAGAACCCGAGGCAATCGTGCCTGAGCCAAGAGTGACTCCGCCGCTGGTGAACGTGATGGTTCCGGTCGTTCCGGATGGAACGGTCGCGGTAATCGTCACTGGCGAACCGTAGGTGCTCGGCCCGGAAGTCGTCACCGTGACAGTCGGAGTCGCCTTATTGACGGTCTGGGTCAACGATGCGGTCGCCGTGCCGTAGTTCGTGTCTCCATTGTAGGTCGCGGTGATAACATCGCTGCCTGCAGGGAGTGTTGACGTTGTTACAGTTGCTACCTTATTCGAGATAGTCGATGTTCCAATCGTCGTGGACCCGTTTGTGAACGTGACCGTTCCAGTAACTCCCGTAGGCACGGTAGCGGTAAACGTAACAGGTTGATTTGCCGTGGAAGGATTGACCGAGGAGGTCAACGTTACGGTAGTCGATGCCTTGGAGACTGTCTGCGTCGTGGTCCCGGTCGCAGTGTTATTGGTGGAGTCTCCGCCATAGGTGGCCGTAATCGTGTCCGTTCCCGCAGGCAGGGTGCTGGTCGTGATCGCCACTGTCCCGCCGGAGATCGTGCCAGAGCCTAGTGTCTGACCGCCGCTTGTAAAGGTTACCGTTCCTGTTGCGCCCGACGATACGGTCGCCGTAATCGTCACCTGCGAGCCGTATGTGCTCGGACCCGACGTAGTCACAGTCACGGTCGGCGTCACCTTGGAAACGGTCTGCGTCGTCGTTCCCGTTGCTGTGGTGTAGTTCCCGTCGCCGTTGTAAGTCGCCGTGATGGGATCGCTGCCCACGGGCAGCGTCGATGTAGTCACCGTGACAACACCGCCGCTGATGGTCCCCGTCCCTATCGTCGTCGTGCCGCTTGTGAATGTGATCGTGCCCGTTGGCCCGGAGGGCACCGTGGCTGTAATCGTGACCGGACTGCCGTAAACGCTCGGCCCCGAAGTCGTCACGGTAACGGCCGGCGTTGCCTTGTTGACGACCTGCGTCAGCACGGGCGATGTCGAGGAGTTATACACGGCCGTAATATCGTGCGAGCCGACCGAAAGTGAAGAAGTTGTAAACGTGACCGACGACCCGGTGATGGGCGCCGATCCCATCACAGTCGAGCCATCCATGAAGTTCACCGTACCCGACTTGCCATTCCCAAGAGTTGCGGTGAACGTAACCGACTGCAAATATGTAGATGGGTTAAGCGAAGAACTCAAAATGATTTGCGCAACCGTGACGGAGAGGACGTTCGAGTTGCTTGCGTTATAGTTCGAGTCGCCTGGGAACTTCGCCTGCAAAGACTCGGCGCCAACTGGCAACGAAGTGGTCGTCAGCGTGGCAACGCCATTGTTCAACGTTCCAGTGCCGATCGACGTTCCGCCGTTGTAGAAGGTGACCGTCTCGCCGTTTGTCGTCGTTGTAGGCGGCCCGACGGTGTAAGGACTCAACGTGGCGGTCAAGGTTACGGGCTGTCCCGATAGCGTAGCCGATGCCGGCGATGACGACAGAGTCAACGTAGTTGGAGTTGGAGCGGCTGTGAGCGGAACCAACGGAGAAACGCTGCGAATGTAGATCGAGTCGCCGGAATAGCTTGCGTCCACCTGGTGGACGCCGCTGCCGAGAGGCAGCACCGCAACGCCGGTCAACGCGGATGCGTCCGATGTCTGCGTCACCTGGCTCAGAGATACCGCTGCCTGGGGACTGTCGGCGTCCGTGCCAATCAGGTCTGCATTGCCGTCGTTGTTATAGTCTCCAGCGTTGACCGCATACGTCAGCGAGAATCCGCCGATGACCGGCTCCTGGTACGCCTGGAAAGTCCCGTCTCCGTTCCCCTGGTAGACCAGAGCGCCGTAACTGCCGCCGGCGATGATATCCGGCATTCCATCGCCGTTCACGTCGGCAAGATGCGGGTCTGAGGGAATGTCCGAGGTATAAGCCACAGGGGTCTTAAATGTCCCGTTGCCCTGTCCGATCAGCACCCAGAGGCTTTGCCCCACATTGCTGCCGCCCGGCTTGGTAATCGTTGTGGAGACGATGTCAGGAATATTGTCGGCATTCGTATCGCCTGCGGTGAGGAACTCTCCAATCTTCGAGGCGACCTTGGTCGGCGTGTTGAAAGTCCCATTGCCTTTGCCCAGCGCAACATACAGGTCCGACAGGGTGCTCCCGGACGTGGACACCGCATAAGCTATATCGTCATTGCCGTCTCCATTGAAATCGCCAACGACGATGCCGTGCGACTGCGATGCCGTGGCCACGGTAGATCCTGCTGCAAATGTCCCATCGCCCTTGCCAAGAAGGATCGTGACGTTCTGCTGCGACTGGTCCGACACGGCTATGTCCAGCAGCCCATCGTTATTGAAGTCGCCAAGAGCGATGCTGAACACGTCTCCTGTCGAGTATGCAACCGGCGACTGAAACGTGCCGTCCCCATTCCCCAGGACGATAACGAGGCCGCCATTGTTGCCATCCGAGCAGCCCAGCGCGATGTCGGTATTTCCATCGCGGTTGAAGTCTGCCAGCACGACCTTCAGCGCCCTTCCGACCGTGCAGCCGGGATAGTTGACCTTTGGCTTGAATGTCCCATCTCCATTGCCGATAAGGACGGTGATCGTCTGCTTGGCGTCTCCCGTGACCACGTCCAGGTTGTTGTCGCCATCAAGATAGGCCGATTCGAGCGCAACGGACCGCAGCGTCGTATTCGAGCTTCCGATGGGAAACGGCGGGAACTGCTGGAACGTGTCGCTCAGCGTAGAGACTTGAAGGGTCTGGGTCCCCAGCACATTATTGCCGACACTGGTATCGAGAAATGAGACCGTGCCTGTCGGACCCGCGGCCAGCGAACCAACTCCGGCTACTCCGGCCTTGAGCGTGTAGTTTCCCGGCGCGCCCGTTGCAGCCAGCGTTGTCGTCGAGGCATAGGTCCCGGTGACTGAATAGCTGACCGTGTTCGACGTGCTGGATGCATAAAGATTGTTCGCGATGAAGACTGCCTTGTAGCTATGAACGCCGATGGGACCGCTGCCAATCTTGACGACTGCGGTGGCGTTGGGCGATGTCAATTGCGCGATGCCGAGCGCGGAATTGTTCTCGCAGTAAGTAGCCGTCGCATCGCAGAAGAGCACTAAACCTGCGCTGACAGGCACCCCACCCGACTTGACGGTCGCAGTCAGCGTAATCGGTGTCTTGTACGGCACCGAATTCGACGAGATTGCCAACGCCGTCGCAGTCGGCAGGGTCACTGCTCTGGCCGCGGGCGTCACGATCATCGCCAGAAGCGCTAGAGCGCCTAAAAAATGGCTCTTGACTAACGAGGCTGAGTGCCTGAGAGAACGGGGAGGGGAGGTTGTCATAGGTTCCTTAGCCGCGGCATAACCGCGATAGAACTTTCGTAACCAACGTAACTGCCGTCTTTGGGCCTAGATATTGCACAAAAGTTGCACCGCCGACATGGGTCGGTTGGCCATGGTCACGCTGGGAACCGTATGTCGTTCGCATGGCTCAGCAAGCGCCACACCTGCTCCCTTCGGCGTTGTTCAACAAATGTTGTAGTTACCAGCCGAGTCGAGTGCAGTCACCAACCATGCGAACGGTGGAATATTTGCCGCGATTTGTGTTTACTTGTCAGGTCAGGTTCGTTCGCTTACACGGTGTCTCGAAGGGATGGAGTGAGTGCGGCAGATTTCAAGACGTCGGTTTCTGTACGGTTCGGTCGTGTCATCGATTACGGGGTTGCGGCTGGCCGGGGCAGAACCGGCGAAGGAGCGTGAATTGTTACTGGTTGGGACACAGACAGCGGAGACGAGCAAGGGCATCTATGCCTGCCAGCTCGATGCGGCAACCGGCGATCTCAAGCAGATTGGCCTCGCAGCAGAAGCGGACAATCCTACCTTTCTCACACTGGCGCCGGATGGCGAAACCGTCATTGTGGCGAATGAACTCGACCAGTACGAAGGTAAGAGCAGCGGCGCGGTGTCGAGCTACAGACTCGACCGAAAAAATGCGAAGCTCATCAAGATCAGCGAATCGGCCACCGAGGGGCCGGGAACGTGTCATGTCGCCGTCGATCACACCGGACGGGCGGCATTCGCGGCCAACTACTCCGGCGGCAGCGCCACGTCGTTCCGTTTGAGCGCCGATGGCCGCCTGAGTCCGGCCGTGTGGTTCGAGCAGTACAAAGGCCATGGCCCGAACGAGCACCGCCAGACGATGCCTCACGCACACCGTGTCACCGTCTCTCCCGACAACCGATTCCTGCTGGTCAACGATCTGGGCCTGGACGAGATCCACATTTATCGGCTAAACGCAGCGACGGCGGAGGCTACGCCAAACGACCCAGCCGTCTGGAAGTCGGCGCCCGGAGCGGGGCCCCGCGCACTGCGGTTCCATCCGAATGGACGCTGGGCCTACTGCGTCACCGAGATGGCCTCGACCGTGGACGTCCTCGACTGGGACGCGGACCGCGGAGCGCTCGAGACCGTCCAGGTGGTCTCGATGGCAGCGGTCGGGCAGCCCCACTGGAAGACGGGCGGCTCGGAGATCGTCTTCGACGAGTCGGGACAGTTCGCTTACGCGGCGGACCGGTTCTATGGCGTCCTGGTGACGTTCGCGGTCTCGCCCAAAGACGGCAAACTGACTATCCTTGACCGGACACCGTGCGGCGGCAAGCTCCCGCGCCACATCGCCCTCGACCCTACTGGCCGATGGCTCCTGGCTGCCAATCAGGATTCCGACAATATCTCGGTCTTTGCAAGAGATCCCCGCACCGGAAAGCTGAACAGCCCCGGAAGGAGCTTCCCAGTTTCGAAGCCGCAATGTCTGGTATTTGCGTAGCTATTTATAGTTAAGGTTAAATCTTGCTTTGATGCTGGGCCTCGCTTTCCATTTTCCCCCGTAAACTATTCAATCCATTACGCTTACGCAGGTATAACCAGGCAAGCTATTGATTCCTTTACGTTTTACAGTCAAGCTATTCTCTTTAAAGAAGTTACGAGGTCATTGGCAAGAACTCGCTGCCCACATAGGCATTTTCATGGTTGACAAGCCGCGTCAAGTGTGGTGAAACAGGTGTCATTTTAATGACTTAAAAAGTCCCGTATCTCCATTGAATTTCTTATACTTAAGGGTATGGAAACTTCACTCGGAACTGAACGGACACGGACCCTGCCGGGGGCATACCGAACCGCTTGCACGATAGCGGCGATGGTGGTGATGGCAGCATTCGCGAAGGACGGCATTCCGGTATTCGCGCGGACGCTGCCCGCAAGCGCCATCAAGCGCGATGTGGAGCCTGTCCAGACGCCACAGGCGGCGAAGCCGCCTAAGCTGCGGGTAGTGGGCCGCATC
>Ga0207667_10003847_pt1 | contig 18461 bp, 16 predicted proteins | sample KBSCornC52_FD_184301 | JGI IMG/M metagenome (GOLD analysis project Ga0207667, IMG submission 184301) | Corn rhizosphere microbial communities from Kellogg Biological Station, Michigan, USA - KBS Corn C5-2 (SPAdes) (version 2) | ecosystem: Host-associated > Plants > Roots > Rhizosphere > Soil ...
CTCGTCATCGGTTCCGGGCCGATCGTCATCGGACAGGCCGCGGAGTTCGATTACGCAGGCGTGCAAGCGTGCCGTGCCCTGCGCGAGGAAGGCCACCGCGTCGTGCTGGTCAACTCGAATCCGGCGACCATCATGACCGATCCCGAGATCGCGGACGCCGTCTACCTGGAACCGCTCACGGTCGCCTCGCTCGAGCAGATCATCGCTCGCGAGCGGCCCGACGCCATCCTCCCGACCCTCGGCGGCCAGACCGGCCTCAACCTCGCGGTCGAGCTCGACGAAGCGGGCGTGCTCGAGCGGCACGGCGTCGAACTGCTCGGAACGCCGGTCCGGACGATCAAAGTCGCAGAAGACCGCGAGCTCTTCAAGGCCAAGATGCTCGAGATCGGCGAACCGGTCGCGGACAGCGTCATCGTGACGGTCGTCGATCAAGGCATCGCCTTCGCCGGGCGCGTCGGCTACCCGCTGGTCGTCCGGCCGGCGTACACGCTGGGCGGGACCGGCGGCGGGATCGTCTACGACGAAGAGCAGCTGCGCGAGACGCTCGACGCCGGCCTCAACGCCTCGCTCATCGGCCAAGCCCTGCTCGAGACCTCGCTGCTCGGGTGGAAGGAGGTCGAGTACGAAGTCCTGCGGGACGGCGCCAACAACTGCATCATCGTCTGCAACATGGAGAACGTCGATCCGGTCGGCGTGCACACCGGCGATTCGATCGTGGTGGCGCCTTCGCAGACGCTCTCCGACCGCGAATACCAGATGCTGCGCACGTCGTCGCTCAACGTGATCCGGGCGCTCGACGTCCAGGGCGGATGCAACATCCAGTTCGCGCTCCATCCGACCAGCGAACAGTACGCGATCATCGAGGTCAATCCGCGCGTCTCGCGTTCCTCCGCGCTCGCATCCAAAGCGACCGGCTATCCGATCGCCAAGATCTCGACCCGGATCGCGCTCGGTCAGACCCTCGACCGCATCCCCAACCCGGTCACCGGCGTCACCAAGGCCGCCTACGAACCGACGCTCGACTACGTCGTGGTCAAGATCCCGCGCTGGCCGTTCGATAAGTTCCCGCTCGCCGACACCACCCTCGGCACGCAGATGAAGTCGACCGGCGAAGCGATGGGCATCGGCCGCACGTTCGCCGCCGCCCTGATGAAGGCGCTGCGCGGTCTCGATCTCAAACGCGAGACGCTGACGGGCGGCGCGTACGAGGAGTGGAGCGATGCCGAACTCGAGGGCGTCGTGATCAAACCGACCCACGAGCGGCTGGCGGCCGTCTGCGAACTGCTGCGCCGCCGCACGCGCGGCGCCATCGACGGCATCGCCGCGATGTCGGGCATCGATCGCTGGTGGCTCGACCAATTCGCCGATCTGGTAGAAATGGAAGAGGGCCTGCGCGCCGGCGAGGATCGCAGCGCCGAGGCCTTCGAGGCCGGCTACTCGCGGGCCGCGATCGCCTCGCTGCTGGGACGCGATCCGCTCCACGCGGCGGACGCGGCGTTCCGCATGGTCGACACGGCCGCGGCCGAGTTCCCCGCGAAGTCCCCGTACTATTATCTCTCGCGCGGCGAGCGCGACGAGATGCGCCCGACGCCCGGGCAGGCCGTCGTGGTGGTCGGCAGCGGCCCGATCCGTATCGGCCAAGGCATCGAGTTCGACTACTCGTGCGTGCACGCGGCCTGGGCGCTGCGCGAGGCCGGCCGCTCGGCCGTCGTGATCAACAACAATCCGGAGACGGTCTCGACCGATTTCGACATCTCCGACGCCCTGATCTTCGAGCCGCCGGGCGCGGACGAGGTCGAGGCGGCGTACCGGTCGACCGGAGCGCTCGGCGTGATGCTCGCCTTCGGCGGCCAGACCGCGATCAATCTGGCGGCCGAACTGCAGCGGCGCGGGGTCGCGATCGTCGGAAGCGATCGCGCTTCGCTGGACATGGCCGAGGATCGCGAGCAGTTCGACGCGGCCCTCCAGCGCCTGGGCGTCGCGCGCCCCGAAGGCAAGGCCGCCCGCAGCTTTCGCGAGGCTCGGCAGATCGCCCGCGAACTCGGCTTCCCGGTCCTCGTCCGGCCCTCGTTCGTGCTCGGCGGCCGCGGCATGGAGGTCGTCTACAACGAGGTCCAACTGGCGTCGTACGCCGAGTCGGCGCCGCCGATCCAGGCCGACGCGCCGCTGCTCGTCGACAAGTACCTGCGCGGCCTCGAGGTCGAGGTCGACGCGGTCTTCGACGGCGACGACATCCTGATCCCCGGCATCTTCGAGCACATCGAGCGGGCGGGCATCCACTCGGGCGATTCGATCAGCGTCTATCCGACGCGGTCGATCGATCAGGCGATGGCGGCGCGCATCGTCGACGTGACGACCGCGATCGCGCGCGAGCTGAAGATCCGCGGTCTGATCAACATCCAGTTCGTCGTCCACGACGGCGCGCTCTACATCATCGAGGCGAACCCGCGGGCGTCGCGCACCGTGCCGATCATCCAGAAGGCCACCGGCATCAACATCGTCGCGGCCGCGACCCGCATCGCGCTGGGCGAGAAGCTCGCGCAGATGGAGTACGGCACCGGCCTGCGGCCGCGCGCGCCGTTCACGGTCGTCAAAGTCCCGGTCTTCTCGTTCTCGAAGATGCGCGGCGTCGAGACCATCCTCGGCCCCGAGATGAAGTCGACCGGCGAGGTGCTCGGCATCGACGCGACCTTCGCCGGCGCCCTGCGCAAAGGGTTCGTGAGTTCCGGCGTGCGCCTGCCCGATCGCGGCGGCCGGATCCTGGCGTCGATCTCGGAAGAAGACCGGCAAGAAGCGCTGCCGGTCCTGCGCCGCTATCGCGCGCTCGGCTTCGAACTGGTGGCGACCCCGCTCACGCACGCCGCGCTCGAGGCGGCCGGCATCCCGTGCACCCGGATCAACTCGATCGCCGACGGCTCGCCGCACGTGCTCGACGCGATCCGCGAACGTTCCATCGATCTGGTCGTCAACGATGCGAAAGGTCGGCGCGAGATCTCGGACAACTACAAGATGCGCCGGGCGGCCGTCGAAGCCGGCATCGCCTGCCTGACCAGTCTCGACACGGCGCGCGCGCTGGCCGCCGCCCTCGAGTCGACCCCGGGACCGCCCCGGTCGCTTCAGGAGTATCAGGCGCAGCTTCGCGCATGAACCGCGCCGTCCCGCGCTGAAACCAGCCGGGGTGATCGATCAACTCTCGGCCCGCCGCAAGAAGCGCTCCGGCGACGAGGCCGCCGCCTTCGCCTTGGGCGGCAACGCCAGCACCCTGGCCTTCGTCAATTCGTTCCGCGACGCGGGCGGGAGCATCACCGTGCGCCTGGTCCCGGTCGCCTGGACCCCGATGGGCGTGGTCGTCGGCGACACCTCTCAGAACGTCGGGGTGGCGCTCGCCTCGCTGATGGACTGGGTCGACAAGACCTTCCCGCCCGAGGACGAGCGTTCGTTCGTCGCGCCCCTGCGCGATATCGAGTTGCTCGCGCGCGTGCAGTGGCACTCGGAGATCCCCGAGCGCTTCAACGACGAGTCGATCATCAACGCGGAAGACGTGCCGGACGACGTGCTCGACGGGCTCTCGCAGGACCCGGCCGCGATCGTGCAGTGCGCCGCGTGCCGGCGGCTCTGCGTGAAGAACGATTTCGTCTGGAAAGAGAAGCAGTTGTGCGCGTGGGATTACCACACGCAGGTCTTCGGCAAGCGCGGGCCGTGGCGCAACGGCGCCTACGAAGCGCATCATTTCGAGACGCTGCCGGAATGCGCGTACGTCGCGCCGCTCCTGCTCGACGAGGCCGGCGTGCAGGCGGTGATGGCGACCGCCGACGTCGCCGACGAGGTCGCCCAGCGGGCCATCGACCTGGTCCTCGGAGCCGACGCGCAGACGCCCCACCTCGCGGTCCGCACGCAGGGCGGCTATACCGTTCTCCGCGAGCGGGCGCGTTGACCAATCGCGCGATCTCGCGCCTCTCGGCCTTCTTCGTCGCGCTGTTCCTGGTGCTCGCCGTTCGGCAGGCCTACGTGCAGATCGTGGCCGCGTCGTCGCTCGCCGCGCGCGCCAACAATCCGCGGCACGGTCTGCTCGACGCGCGCCGCGGTCGCATCCTGGCGACCGACGGCACGGTGCTCGCGGCGACCACGAACGGCAAACGGGTCTATCCGTTCGGCGCCTCGCTCGCGCATACGATCGGATACGCGAGCGCGCGCTACGGGACCAGCGCGCTCGAAGACGCCTACGACCGCGCGCTGACGCCTCCCGAGACCGCGGGCGATCCGGCGACCCAAGTGCGGAGCATCCTGGCCGCCTTCGGCGGCAAGAGCGACGACGCGCACGGGGCCGACGTCGTCACCACCATCGTGCCGGCGATCCAGAACGCGCTCTACGCGCGCCTCTCGCGACAGTCGCGCGGCGCCGGGATCGCCTTGGATCCGCGCACCGGAGCGGTCCTCGCGATCGCCTCGGTCCCGTCGTTCGATCCGAACGCGATCGACGCGGTCTTCGCCGCGCTCAACGCGGACAAGAGCAGTCCGCTCCTGGATCGTTCGATCGACGGGCTCTATCCGCCCGGATCGACCTTCAAGATCTTCACCGCGGCGGCGGCGCTCGACGCACAGGTGGTCCAGATGACCGACACCTTCGAGGATCCCGGATACCTGCAAGTCGGCGACTTCCGGCTGCACAACGACGAGGACGAGACGACCGGCACGGCCGACCTGACGCGCGCGTTCGCGCTCTCGAGCAACGTCGACTTCGCGCAGATCGCCCTCAAGATGGGGACGGATACGTTCTACGCCTATCTCCATCGCTGGGGCATCGGCGCGTCCTTGGACTTCCAGATCCCCGCCTCGCGGGACCGCATCCCGGATAAGGCCACGATCGTCCCCGGGGAGCTCGCGCAGATGGGCTTCGGGCAGGGGGCGCTCCTGATGACACCCCTCCAGATGGCGCTGGTCGGATCGACCATCGCCAACGGCGGCGACGAGCCCCGCCCGTTCCTGGTACGCCAGCTGGTGCGGTCGGGTACCGTCTCCTCCATCTACGCTCCGGCGTCGCTCGCGACCCCGATCTCGGCGGATACCGCGGCGAATGTGAAGAAGATGATGGTCGCAGTGGTGCAATATGGAACCGGAACCGCGGCACGCATTCCGGGCGTGACCGTGGCGGGCAAGACGGGAACGGCGACCAACCCGCTCGGACGGTCGCACAGCTGGTTCGTCTGCTTCGCGCCGGCCGAGCATCCGCGCGTCGCGGTCGCCGTCCTGGTCGAGAACGTCGGCTACGGCGCGACCTACGCGCTGCCGATCGCGCGCGACGTCCTCGCCACCGCCCTCCGAGCGGTGCCCCAGTGATCGAAGAACGGATATTCAACAACCGCTACCGCCTCGATCGCAAGCTCGGCGAGGGCGGCATGGCGACGGTCTTCTGCGGCACCGACACGCTGCTGCGGCGGCGGGTCGCCGTCAAGGTGCTGCGCGAGCAGTACGCCGCCGACGAGGAGTTCGTCCGGCGGTTCTATCAGGAGGCGGAGTCGGCGGCCAAGCTCTCGCATCCGAACATCGTCAACACCTACGACGTCGGGCGCGAAGGCGACGTCTATTACATCGTGATGGAGCTGGTCGACGGCCCCTCGCTCGCCGAGATCATCGCGGGAGACGGCAAGCTCCCCGAACCGGTCGCGATCGACTACGCCGCCCAGATCTGCAGCGGGCTGGCCTACGCCCACCGCCAGGGCCTGCTGCATCGCGACATCAAGCCCGCCAACATCTTGGTCACCAAGGACGACGTCTGCAAGCTCTCGGACTTCGGGATCGCCCGCGCGGTCTCGGCGCAGACGATGGCGCTGACCAAGCCGGGCCTCGTGATGGGCAGCGTGTACTACATCTCGCCCGAGCAGGCCCAGGGCCACGAGCTGCACGAGAGTTCGGACCTGTACTCGGTCGGCGTGGTGCTCTACCAGATGCTGACCGGCGCGCTTCCGTTCACCGGCGAGTCGCCCGTCACGGTCGCGCTCAAACACATCGGGGATCCGGTCCCGACCATCGACACGAGCGCGCTCGGCACGAGCCCGGCGCTCGCGTCGATCGTCAATCGGCTGCTGCAGAAGAAGCCGGAGAACCGCTTCCAATCGGCCGCCGAGGTCGCATCCGCGCTGCGCGAGGCCCGGGAGCGGCCGTCGGTCGCGCATTTCGGCATCTCCAACGACGCGCCCACGACCGCGTTCCACGCCGTCCAACCGCCGCCGCGCCGCTCGCCGATGCCCGACCGGCCGTTCACCTCGATCGGCGAAGACGAAGAGCGCAAGGCGCGCTCGACCACCGCGATCGTCGTGACGCTGGTGCTCGCCCTGCTGGCCGCGATCGCGATCGGCTACGCCGTCTTCGGGCCGAAGTTCAGCATCCACGTCGGCAACGCGATCATCGCGGGCAACTACCGCGGGATGAGCGACGTCGACGCGCGCAAATCGCTCGAGAACGCCGGACTCGTGGTCGACGAGGCCAAGACCGCGAGCGACACGGTCGAGGCCAATCACGTGATCGAGCAGAACCCGTCGCCCGGCACGCCGCTGGACGCGGGCGCGGTCGTCCACTTGATCGTCAGCAACGGCCTGCCGCTGGTCGGGCTCCAGGACGTGACCAAGTTCACGCTCGCGGACGCCACCAACGTGCTGCTCTACAACAAGTTCAAGGTCCGGGTCGTACGCCGGCACGACCCGGCGACCAAGGACACGGTCCTCGCGCAATCGCCCAAACCCGGATCCTCGGTGCGGCAAGGTTCGCAGATCGTGCTGACGGTCTCGGACGGCCCGGCGCCGGTGACGATGCCGAACCTGCTCGGCAAGACCGCCGAGGCGGCCCAAGCGATCGCCGCCAGGTACCACTTCGCGCTCGACGCCACCGGGCGCGCCGCATCGGACCGATATGCCGCCGGTCAGATCGTCTCGCAGGACGTCGCTCCCGGCTCGACGGTCGATCCGGCCGGGAACGTCACCGTCCACGTCGTCGTCAGCACCGGCGGCGCGGCGATCGTCCCGCCGGCCGGAAGCGGCACCGTTCCGGACGTGCGCGGCCGTTCGCTCGCCGACGCGACCGCGGCGCTCCACGCGGCCGGGCTCGCGTCGACCGTGATCTACAACGTGCAGCGCGATGCCAACGGCACGATCGTGGCCGAAGAGCCGGCGGCCGGATCGCAGACCAGCGGCATGGTGACGCTGACGCTCTCGGTCCCGGGCGAAGTGCCGGACGTGCAGAACATGACGATCGACCAGGCCCGCGCGACCCTCGAGGCCGACGGATATCACATCAAGGACTTCCAATACACGACCATCGAGGGAGCGAACGGCAACGTCGTGCGCACGCTGCCCGAGGCCGGTACGACGCTCGCGCCCGACTCCACCGTGACGCTGGTCGTCAACGGGACCTCGCCGTGAGGATCCTCGGCATCGACCCGGCCCTGCGGGTCACCGGATACGGCGCGATCGCCTCGAGCGGCGGCCGGACGGTGCTGGTCGAAGCGGGGGTGATCGCGCCCGACGTGCGGCTGCGCTTGGAAGAACGGCTGCGCGACCTGCACGTCGCCACCTGCGAGGTGATCGCCGCGACGCGTCCGGATGCGATCGTCATCGAAGAGCTCTACACGACGTACAAGAACCCCGTCACCGCCGTCCTGATGGGCCACGCGCGCGGCGTCCTGTGCCTCGCCGGCTCGCAAGCGGGTCTGCCGGTCTACACGCTCGGACACGCCCACGTCAAACGCGCCCTCACCGGATCCGGTAGCGCGCGCAAGGATCAGGTCAACGCCATGGTCACGCGTCTGCTCGGCCTGCGCCGCGCGCCCGAACCCAACGACGTCTCCGACGCCCTGGCGCTGGCGCTGGCCTACATGAATATCGGCGGGCGCGACCTCGCCCGCCTCGTCTCCTAGCGGTGTTCGCGCGCATCGCGGGTACCCTGATCGAACGCGGCTCCGAGACCGTGGTCGTCGACGTCGGCGGACTCGGCTACGAGGTGACGCTGCCGCCGTGCGTCGCCGAGAAGATCGTCGCGTCCCCGGGCGAACCGGTCGCGCTCGAGGTCTATTCGGTGCTCAACATGGACGGCAACGCCGGCCGGTTCTCGTACTACGGCTTCACCAACGCGGTCGAGCGAGCGTTCTTCGAAGCGCTGCTCTCGGTCGCGTCCATCGGTCCGCGTTCGGCCGCGCGCGCGTTCTCGCAGCCGATGAGCCGCATCGCATCGGCCATCGACCGGGGCGACCACGCGTTCCTCAAGACGCTGCCCGGCATCGGCCAACAGAAGGCCCGCGACATCGTCGCCAAGCTGCAGGGCAAGGTGGCCCGTTTCCTGTTGATCCGCGAGGCGGAGCCGCAGGCGGCGGCGCCGATGCCGGACTTCGCCGACGAGGCGCTCGCCGTGCTGCTGCAGCTCGAATACAAGCGTCCCGAAGCGGAGGCGATGATCCGCAAGACGCTGGAGTCGATGCCCGAGATACGGGACGCCGAGACGCTCCTCGCGGAGATCTATCGCGCGAAGGCGAAGGCGTCCTAGCCGATGACGGACTCCGCGCGCAGACGATTGATCGGGCCAGACGATGCCGTCGACGCGGACGTCGTCGGCGACACGCGCCTGCTCGACCCGCAAGACACCCTCGAAGACGACGTCCTCGGCGCGTCGCTGCGGCCGCGGACGTTCGAGGAGTACGTCGGTCAGCGGATCGTGGTCGAGAATCTCCGGATCTCGATGGATGCGGCCAAGCGGCGGGGCGAGCCGCTCGAACACGTGCTGTTCTACGGACCGCCCGGCCTCGGCAAGACGACCCTGGCCGCGCTGATCGCGCGCGAGATGGGCGCCGCCATGCGCCCGACCAGCGGTCCGACCCTCGAGAAGCCCAAGGACGTGGTCGGCGTGCTGACGGCGCTCGAAGAGGGCGACGTGCTGTTCATCGACGAGATCCACCGGCTCGGGCGGGTCGTCGAAGAGTTCCTGTATCCGGCGATGGAAGACTTCCAGATCGACTTCGTCGTCGACCGCGGCGCGTACGCCAAGACGATCAAGCTTCCGCTCAAGCGCTTCACCCTGATCGGCGCCACCACGCGCGCCGGCATGCTCTCCGCGCCGCTGCGCGAGCGTTTCGGGATCCTCCACCACCTCGACTACTACGAGATCGCGGACCTGGAGCGCATCGTCACCCGTTCGGCGAGCGTCCTCGACGTGCCGATCGACGCGCCCGGCGCGCACGCGATCGCCGCCCGCAGCCGCGGGACGCCGCGCATCGCCAACCGGCTGCTCCGGCGGGTGCGCGATTTCGCCGAGGTCCGGGCCGAGGGCTCGATCACGAGCGAAGTGGCGGAAGAAGCGCTGGCGCGCGAAGGCGTCGACGAATGCGGGCTCGACCGGCTCGACCGCGCGTTCCTGGCGGCCATCATCGACAACTACAACGGCGGCCCGGTCGGCATCGCAGCGATCGGCGCGACGCTCAACGAGGACACCGAGACGCTCGAAGACGTGGTCGAGCCGTTCCTGCTGAAATCGGGTTTCGTGGTGCGCACCGCCGCCGGCCGCAAGGCCGCGCCGGCGGCCTACCGGCATCTCGGCAAGCTGCCGCCGCACGGAGCGCAGCCGCGCCTGCTATGAAGCGCGGCACGTTCTTGGCGGCGCTCGCGTCCGCTCCGCTGATCGCACGCGCGCAGGAGGAGTACGATCCGGCCGTCTCCGCGCCCGGGCCGGCCCTGCGCGTGCTGCTCGGCAGCGCGCCCGCATCGCCGATCGATGCGACCACCTTCGCCTACGACGGGCGCCGCTATCGCGGCACGTTCACGCGGCGAGCCGACGGGACGGTCCTCTCGACCGTCCCGCTCGAGGCGTATCTCTACAGCGTGGTCGCGCGCGAGATGTCGCCCTCGTGGCCCGCGGCCGCGTTGCAAGCCCAAGCCGTCGCCGCCCGCACCTACGTCCTCCAGCGCAGCAGTCCGAAGCGCGACTACGACGTGGTCACCTCGGAAGCCGATCAGGTCTACGGGGGGCTCGAGGCCGAATCCGCGGCGGCCACCGCCGCCGTCGATGCGACGGCCGGCTCGGTGCTGCGCTACGGCGACGCCTTCGCGCAGCTGTTCTATTCATCGTCCTGCGGCGGCCATACCGAATCGTCGGCCGATGCCTGGACCGGCGGCGCCGACCTGCCCTATCTGCGCGGCGTGGTCTGTCCGTGGTGCACGGCTTCGCCCGACTACGCTTGGACGCGCGTCGTCCCGGCCGACGCGATCGCCCGGGCGTTTCCCGGCGCGGACGTCGGCCCGCCGACCGGACTGGCCGTCGGCGAGACCGACGCGAGCGGCCGGGCGCGCAGCCTGGTGCTGACCGGCGACGCCGGCACGGCGACCGCGCGCGGAACCGCGTTCCGGTCGGCGCTGGGCGGCCGGGTCGTGCGCTCGCTCCTGATCCGCCGGATCGCGAACGGGACGGGGCCGGGCACGTTCGTCATCGAAGGCGCCGGGCTGGGGCACGGCGTCGGCCTCTGCCAATGGGGCGCGCGCGGCATGGCCGCGGCCGGAAAGTCGGCCGACGACATCTTGAACTTCTATTTCCCGGGTACGCAACGATCGAATGACTGACGACGACGCGAGCGGCGACAAGCGTTTCGACCTGCGCCTGCGCAAGTACATCGACATCGTCGTGGAGGACGTCCTCTCGGCGATGCTCTTCCGCGGGGCGATCGCGGACCTCTCCCCGACCGGCATGCGCGCGCTGGTCGACCAATATCTCCCCAAGGGCACCAAGTACACCTTCACGATGAAACGCAATCCGTTCTTGCGGCTGCGCGGCGAGGTCCGCTGGATCAAGCCGTTCGAGAAGGATTTCCAGATCGGCGTACAGTTCGTCGACGTCTCCGAAGAGGATCGCAAACGCCTACAGAATTTCCTGGATCTGGAACGGGTGCGCCTGACGTCGAGCGGCTGACCGCCGCCTATCGCTTCGACCTTCCCGACCACCTGATCGCGCAGCGCCCCGCGCCCGAGCGCGACGGCAGCCGGCTGATGGTCCTGCGCGGCGACGGGTTGGAGCACCGGACGTTCCGCGACCTGCCCGAGATCCTGCGACCCGGCGACCTGCTGGTGCTCAACGAGACGCGCGTCATCGCCGCGCGTCTCTTCGGCACACGCGACGCGGGCGGAAAGGCCGAGGTGCTGTTGCTGCGGCCGGCCGATCGCGCGCGCTACGACCCCGGATCCGTGCATTGGCTCGCGCTCGTGCGTCCCGGCCGCAAGCTGCGCGAGGGCGCGCGCGTCCTCTTCGGAGATCTGGGTTCGGCGACCGTCACGGCCGTCCACGAGGACGACGGCGTCCGCGAACTGACCTTCGAGCTGGCCGTGCCGTTCGAGACGCTGCTCGAGCGGGCGGGCAAGCTGCCGCTGCCGCCCTACATCCACAACGACACGCGCGACGCGCAGGAGCGCTATCAGACCGTCTTCGCGCGGACGCCGGGGAGCGTGGCCGCGCCGACGGCGTCGCTGCATTTCACGCCGGAGCTGTTCGAACGGCTGGCCGCACGCGGCGTGGAGACGGCCAAGCTGGTGCTCGACGTCGGTCTGGGCACGTTCCGTCCGATGCAGTCGGAACGCGTCGACGAGCACGTCATGCACGCCGAGTCCTACTCGCTTCCGGAGACGACCGTCGCCGCGATCGGACGCGCGAGGGAAGAAGGCCGGCGCGTCATCGCGGTCGGCACGACCGTCGTGCGCGCCCTCGAAGGCGCCATCCAGAAGCACGGCCGGCTCGTTCCGGGAAGCGATGAGACGGATATCTTCATCTCGCCCGGGTTCGCGTTCGGCGCGGTCGACGCGATGATCACCAACTTCCACCTGCCGCAGAGCACCCTGCTGGTGCTGGTGAGCGCGCTCGCCGGTCGGGAACGCATCTTGTCGGCCTACGCCGAAGCGGTCGCGCGCGGCTACCGGTTCTTCAGTTTCGGCGACGCCATGCTGATCGAGCGCCCGTGAGGCTCCGGCGCGAGTGGGATTGGTCCTTCGATGCGCCGCGCGAGCGCGTGTGGCCGTATCTCGCCGACACCGACGAGATCAACCGGCTCTCGGGACTGCCGCCCGTCGCCTATGCGTACGAGCCGCAGCCCGACGGCTCGGTCCGCGCACGCGCGTCGCTGCGCTACGGGCCGTTCCGCGTCGCGTGGGACGAACCGCCGTTCGCATGGTCGGCGCCGGACTACCACGAGGTGGAGCGGCTCTACCGCTCGGGCCCGCTGCGGCGATTCCGAACGCGTACCGAACTGCTGGACCGCGACGGTTCGACCGACGTCCGGGTCTGCGTCGAGCTCGACGCCCGGTCGCGCGCGTTCGCGCCGTTCTTGCCGGCGATCGCCGAGCGGGGAAGGCGGGGCCTCGCGCGCGCGATGCGCGCGGTAGGAGACGCCCTCGCGACGCCTGCCGCCACGGCGGCTTCGGGCGTCGTGCTGCCGCGGTTCGCGCCGCTCGTCGCGCGCGGCTTCGAGCGCGAGGTGGTGGCGCGCTTCGCGACCTTCCTCGCCCAGGCGCAAGACGCCACGGTCGCGCGGATGCGGCCGTTCGAGATCGCCGACCGGCTCGGCGTCGACCGCCGGACGATGCTGCGGCTGTGCCTGGCGGCGACGCGGTCGGGTCTGCTGAACCTCTCGTGGAGCGTGCTCTGCACGGGTTGCGGCGGCCAGAAGGCGCGCCTCGACGGGCTCGAAGGGCTGGGGGCGACGCATTGCGACGCGTGCGATATCCGCTTCGACCCGCTCTTCGATCGCTCGGTCGAGGTCACGTTCGACGCCAAACCGCTCGGCCGGAAGGTCGACGTCCCGGTCTATTGCTTCGCAGGGCCGGGCGCGAGCCCGCACGCGGTCGCCCAAGCCGACGTCGCAGCCGGCGCGTCGGCCACGTTCGGCGCGGTGCTGGCGCGCGGCCACTACCTGGTCCACGCGATGGGCGGCGCGTCGGTCCCGTTCGCCGTCGCCGATACCGCAAGCGACGCACCCGTGCGCCTGCGCTTGGGCGACGGGATCGAAGGCGTCCCCGCCGAGGTGCGCGCAGGACACCGGAGCGTCGAGGTCGTCAACGATAGCTCGCGCGCCGCCGTCCTGCGGATCGAGTCGGCGGCGTGGCCGGATACGATCGCGACGGCGGCGCAAGTGACCGCGATGCAGGATTTCCGCGACCTGTTCGCCTCCGACGTGCTGGCGCCGGGCGTCGAGGTCGGCATCCGCTCCCTCGCGGTCCTGTTCACCGACGTGGTCGGATCGACGGCGATGTATCGCGCCGGCGGCGACGCGCCCGCGTTCCGCACGGTCAGCGACCACTTCGAGGCGATCCGTGCGGTCGTCGCGCCCGGCGGCGGCGCCGTCGTCAAGACCATCGGGGACGCGGTGATGGCCGTCTTCGAGGATCCGGCGGCATGCTTCGACGCGGCCATCCGGCTCGACGCGGCCGTCTCGCACTTGCGGTGCGGCGAACGGCCGGTGCGCCTGCGCGTCGGCTTCCACGTCGGGCCGTGCATCGCGATGCGCGCCAACGACCGGCTGGATTACTTCGGCACCACCGTCAACCTGGCGGCACGGCTCGAAGCCGCGGCCGAACAAGGCGAGGTCGCGATGGCGGCCTCGGACGCAGAGCTTCCGCCTATCGCCGCGGCGATCGCGGCCCGGAGCTTGCGGCCGCGGCGTCGGGACATCCACGTGAAAGGGATCGAACCGGCGCTCTCGGTGGTCGGCGTACGCGCCGAAGCGGGGTAGGAGGTACGCATGCGCGCGATCGTCGTCCCGGTCCCCGGCGGCCCCGAAGCGGCCTCCCTCGCGGATGTCCCGAAGCCGGTACCGGCAGCGCGCGAGGTCCTCATCGCGGTCGCCGCGGCAGGCGTCTCGCGGGCCGACGCGATGCAGCGCGCCGGAAGGTATCCACCGCCGCCCGGCGCTTCGCCGATCCTCGGTCTGGAGGTCGCCGGTACCGTCGCCGCGGTCGGCAGCGAGGTCACCCAATGGCAGGTCGGCGACCGCGTCTGCGCGCTCTGCAACGGCGGCGGCTACGCGGAGTTCGTCGCGGTCGCGACCGGGCAGATCCTCCCGGTCCCCGACGGTTGGTCGTACGCAGAGGCGGCCACCTTGCCCGAGAACATGTTCACCGTCTACGACAACGTGTTCCGGCGTGCGCGTCTGCGGACCGGCGAGACGTTTCTGGTGCACGGGGGCACGAGCGGCATCGGCACGACGGCGATCATGCTCGCGCGGGCGTTCGGCGCGCGCGCGTTCGCCACGGCGGGTGGGCCGCACAAGGTCGCGGCATGCGAGCGGCTCGGCGCGGAGCGCGCGTTCGACTATCGCGAGGTGGATTTCGTCGAAGCGGTCCTCGACGCGACGGGCGGCGCGGGCGTCGACGTCATCCTCGATCCGGTCGGCGGCGACTACGTCCCGCGCGACCTGGCAGCTCTCGCCTTGGACGGGCGGGTCGCGGTCATCGGCACGATGCGCGGCGCGACCGCCGAGCTCGACCTCGGCAGACTGCTGCGGCGGCGCGCGACCGTGTTGGGTTCGAGCCTGCGTCCGCGCACGGACGCGCAGAAGGCGGCGATCGCCGGCGAACTGCTGGCCGCGGTCTGGCCGCTGCTTCCGAAGCGCGATCCGGTCGCGCCCGTGGTCGACTCGACCTTCCCGCTGGAAAGAGCGGCCGACGCGCACCGGCGCCTAGAGGCATCGGAGCACGTCGGCAAGATCGTCCTGACGGTCTAGTGGTAGATCGACTGGTGGGGACCGGTCACCATGAACCACAGCATCGGGATCGAGAGCATCGTGTTGACGCGCGAGGCCAGGAACGCGACGCGGCGCGCCCGCGCCTTCTGTTCGTCGGTGGCCGGTACGATGCCGAGGATCTTTTTCTGGTTCTGCCAGATCGGCCCCCAGACGTTGATGATCATGATGGTGCCGAGCCACGCGCCGATGCCGATCGGCGCCAGCGGACCCTGCAGACCGAACGCGGCCAAGAACGGGTTGAGACCGCCCGGTCCGGCCTGCTCCGTCGCGAGCAGACCCGCGCCCAGGAGCCACGTCGCGACCGCCGCCCAACGGAAGAAGAACAGCGCGCGCGGGACGACGTACTTGGAGATGGGTCCCTGTTCGCCGGCGGCGGTCGCGAGCTTCATCGCGTCGACGTTGACGAAGTTGAAGTAGTAGAGCAGTCCGATCCACATGATCCCGGAGAAGACGTGGAGGAAGCGGGTGATCGCGTCGCCGAGCATCAGCTCACCCCATGCCCGACCAGCGCGACGGCCGCGAAATAGAAGACGACGGTCAATAGTACGCCGCACACGACCGTGCCCCACAACGAGTCCAAAGGATTTTTCACGACGGGACCTCCCTTTAGCAGCAGTTCCTAGGACCTTGGGCCTGCAACCAACCGTTTCCTTCGCCGCGACGTAAGTAGCCGCGCGACCCCGGTCGCGTTGGGTATGAACGACATACTATGAAGATCTACACCGCACACGAATGGGACCTCGCCGGCCTGCAAGGCATCTCCGACGCGACGCTCGAGATGCACTTCGGACTCTACCAAGGCTACGTCAAGAACACGAACCTGCTCAACGAGCGGCTCGCCGAACTGCGCGCGGCCGGGAAGAACGTGGGCTCGGATCCGGCCTACGCCGAGCTGATCCGGCGCCTCGGTTTCGAGTACAACGGCATGCGCCTCCACGAATACTACTTCGACAACATGACGACATCGCCGACCGAGATCGGCACCGGCGAGCTCTACAACGCGCTCGGCGAGGCGTACGACGGCTTCGATGCGTGGAAGAAAGACTTCTGCGCCGTCGGCGCGATGCGGGGCGTCGGCTGGGCGATCGCCTATCAGGACCAGACCAACGGCCAGATCACGAACCACTGGGTCGCGGAGCACGAGAACGGCAACCTGGCCGGCTTCAGCCCGATCGTGGTGATGGACGTCTGGGAGCACGCGTTCATCAAGGACTATAAGCCGTCCGAACGGGCGAAATACGTCGAAGCGTTCTTCGCCAATATCGATTGGAAGGCGTCCGAAGCCCGTCTGCGGAGCGGCGTCGCCGCCTAGGGCTGCGGCCGGGGCGTGACCGTCACGCTCTTCGGGTTGGTGTAGAAGACGAGTCCCGGTGCGGCCGCCGGACGCTTGCGCACGTGCTTGCGCTGCGTGTAGTCGACGGTCACCTTGGGGCTCGTCTTGGCTTTCGAGTGATGGGCGGCAAGCGCGGCCGCGGCTTCGATATCGGCCTCGCCGATCGGTCCGCGGTCGTCGCGCTGCAGGATGACGTGCGCGCTCGGCTGGTTCTGCACGTGGAACCACAGATCGTCGGGACGGCCGATCCGAAAGGTGACGTCCGCGTTCTCCAGCGGCGTTCGGCCGACGACGACGCGCGCGCCGCTGGCGAGCCGGAACTCGAGCGGCTCCCGCCGCTTTTTCTTCGGGCGCGGCGCCGACGCGCTCTGCGGCCTCCCGTCGAGACTCCGGGCCGCTTCGATCGCGTCGCCGAGCTCGGCATCGCTCGCGCGCTCGGCCTCCCACTGGAGCGTCCGGATCGCGTCGAGCTGCTCGCGCAGGTGACGCTCCCGTTCGTCGAGATGCGGGAGGGATGCGCCGAGCTTGCGATACCGCGCGAACAGCCCGGCCGCGCGTTCCTTGGCTTCGTCGCGCGCGGCGTCGTCCGCGAGATCGTGCAGCGTCGCGAAGATCGCCTCGCCTTCCGTCCGGATCGCGTCGCGGCCGGCGGCGCGCAGACGCTGCTTGCCGATGCCCTCGAGCTCGCCCGCAGTCCTGCGCTCGCGATCCCGCAGCTTTTTCTGCAAGGCGGCCCGGCGCGGATCGCCTTTCTGCGCCTGAGAGGCGCCCGCACCGGCGCGGGCTTCGACGAAGCACGCCAGCAGCGACGGTTCGCGCGTCATCGCCGCGTCGACCAGGGCCGGGAGCGCGACCAGGTGCACCTGGGCTAGCGCGCCGGCCCGGCGGTAGACGAAGATGTCGTCCAGCGGCATCGTCTCCGCGCCGAACCGCTCGACGATCGCGGCCGCCTCGACGGGATCGTAGTTCTCGGCGATCGCGCGCGGGACGGCGTTGGCATCGCGCAGCGGCGGCGGCTGGTACGCCTGGCCGGCCAGGATCGCCCGCGTGCCGTTCTCGGCCAGCGAGAACTCGCGCAGCGCGGCCACGACCGTCTCGCCCTTGCACAGCACGAGGTTGCCGAAACGCGGGACCAACTCGAGGATCAGCGCGTACCCGTCCGTCACCCCGAAGCGGGAGCGGGAGCCGAACTCGAGCCGGATCAGCCGGTCGCCGCGCCGCGCCTTGGCGCCGAGCAAGGTCGTGCCGCGCAACGCCGCTCCCAAGGCTCGGACGAAGCCGGGCTCGACCGCGATCGGCAATTCCCCGGCTTCGACCGTCACCAGGGGCGGCGAACCGAAGGCATCCACGCACAGCAAGGACTCGCTCCCTTTGCCCCACAGGGCGATGGCGGTCCGGCCGTCGGGCAGCCGGCCGACGTCCCGGGCGCGCGCGCCGGCAAACCGGGTCTGCAGTTCGGCAGCGGCCCGGCGTATCAGGAGCCAGTCGGTCAGCATGGAAAGAGGCTTCGCATGAGTATCCGCACCGCCGTTCGCGCGGCCGTCATCGCGTCCTGGTCCGTGCTCGCCGCCTGCTCGGCGCCGGCCGTCCACGTGCCCGACGGCCAGACCTACCTGACCTCCACCAAGCCGTACGACGGCGACCTCAAGGCGTTCGCCTCGCAGGTCACGATCGACACGATCCTGGCCCACCCCGGCGCCAAGCTGGTCTCGAGCTTGCCGTTCCCGGGCTGTCCGGCCATGGGCGGCCTGGCCACGTATGCCCTTCCGAAGGCCTCGCCCGCCGCCATCATGCTGGTCGGCTTCACCGTTCTCCACGGCTCCGCGACGACCGCCACCTACACCCGGCCCAAAAATGCCCCGCCCGACCCGGGCATCGCGACCGCGATGCATTCGGCGATCTGCCAGGTCTAGGCCGCTTCGGGCCGGAACGGAGCAGACTCACCCAATCAGGAGCATCGGTGGTTCACGGACCGGGTTTACTCTTTGTCGTCTCAGGGCCGTCGGGCGCCGGGAAGGACACGCTGGTAGACGCGCTGCGCGCGCGTATGCCTCGCTTGCGTTATTCCGTCTCGGCGACGACGCGCGACCCGCGTCCCGGCGAGAAGGAGGGCGAGCACTACTTCTTCCTGAGCCGTCCGGAGTTCGAACGGCGTCGAGAAGAAGCCGGATTCCTGGAATGGCGCGAGTACAACAACCATCTGTACGGGACGCCGCGCGACTACGTCATGAGCACCTTGGCCGAGGGCTACGACCTCATGATGAAGCCGGAAGTCAACGGGGCGCTCGCGATCAAGCAGGCCTTCAACGACGCGGTCCTGATCTTTCTCCTGCCGGACAAGTTCTCGCATCTGCGCGAACGGCTGCTGGC
>Ga0207667_10003848_pt1 | contig 18460 bp, 15 predicted proteins | sample KBSCornC52_FD_184301 | JGI IMG/M metagenome (GOLD analysis project Ga0207667, IMG submission 184301) | Corn rhizosphere microbial communities from Kellogg Biological Station, Michigan, USA - KBS Corn C5-2 (SPAdes) (version 2) | ecosystem: Host-associated > Plants > Roots > Rhizosphere > Soil ...
GTTTGCAGTCCACAGCACGCTGCCCGTGGCGACCGGCGCGCGGAAGGTCTGATCCAGCTCTTTTTCAGGGGGGAGAGAGCTGCTTCCCGCAGAACTCGAGGTGCCTGCCGCGGGTTCGTTCCCGGTGTTGCCAATGTTGGTTCCGCTGCCCGCCGAGCCTGGAATGAAGGCGCTCCCCGCCGAGTCCTCAGCTGAATTGTTGCAAGCAGTCCAAGCCGACAAGGCAAGGAGCAACACCACGCACGAGCCACGCTCGCGAGTGCGGATCAGCCGCAGGAACTTAGTTGCCATTGACGACCTTCGCTGCGACCTCGAATCCGGTGATCGTGCGGGGCACGCCGGTGTCGAGATCGATGAACGTAATGCGCCCTTCGGGGTGCGACTCTGCGACGTAGGCCATCCCCGCGTCGGGCACGAGCCCGGTCGCGCTCGCCAACGGTCGGCTCGGTAATTTCACGCGGTCGACGACCAACTCCGGCATACGCACGACGTAGGCCGCGAAATTCGTGGCGCCGTCGCTGACTGTGATGATGGCCCGCGGGTTCGGACTGCTGCTTTGCGCGACCGCGAATACGGGCGCTTCGGTGGTCTGAGTGTGCGCGGGCAGCGCCGTGTTCACCGGCACCACCGAGAAGCCCGGCTTGTCCGTGCCATTTTTGGGCACTAGCGACGCGATCGCGTACGCGCCGTCCGGCGACGGAAAGACCGCGTTCACGTCGCCGTGCACGTCAATGGTGCGGTGCTCGAACTGGGGACCCGATGCGGTGTCGAGCACCGTGATGTGAGTGCTGGCGACCGCGTTCGTATAGAGCAACGCCTGGGTACCTTGGGGCGCGATGTTGACGAGGCCAAATACCTCGGCAACCGTCACCGTGGTGAACGTGGTCGGCGCGCTGAAGATGCCCGGGATTGGCAAGATCACTAGGCTCGACCTCAGAGCCTTCGGGCCAGTAGCCGGAGCGCCGGCCTCGCCGGCCCCCGAATCCGACACGCTGGCGTCGGGCGTGCTCGCATCCGCAGCGCTAGCGCCAGCCGCGCCCGCGGCACCGATCGGCGCGATATCCGACTGCGGCTCACCGCGCACGACGGCCAAAGCCGACTTCGCGTCGCTGACTAGATCGAGGTCGGTGACCGCGCCTGGCAACGTGACCTCGGTCCGAGTGCCGTCGGCGAGCTTGACGAGCGTGACGAGCGCGCTGCCCTCGTGGCGCACGAGCGCATAGCTGCCATCGGGCAAGATCGAAACGTCGCGCGCCGACGCGCTTTCGTTGAGGTCGGCGGACACGGCCTCTTCTTGAACGACCTGGGGCCCCGCCGCGGCGCTCAAATCGATGACACTGATGCCCGAGCTGGCAACCACGAACGCCCGAGTTTCGTCGTCATTGATGAACACGCGCGACGGCAGTGGTCCAACGCCGAGCCGCGTCGCGACCGGCAGCGCGGAACGCAGATCGACGACCGTGATGTCTTGGAAGAACTGCGCAGGATCGGCAGCGATGCTCTGCGAGTCGGTCCAGGCGATCGCAAATTTTCCGGTCTTGCTCACGGCCCACGCGTTGGCGTCCGCTTGCAGAGCGATTGGTGCCGATGCCTTGACGGCTTGGCCGTCGGCAGCGCTGAGCAAGGTCGCGTCGTGACTCTTCGCGTTGATCACCAGCGCTCTGCTGGTATTGGGAGCCGTTGGCAGGGCCGTCAGGTAGGTGGGACCGAGCCCTGCATTGGCCAGACGCACGGTGAAGTTCTTGGCGTCGACCACGGCCACTTTGCCGGTGTCCGGGTTTGCGGTCCACACCCAGCGCCCGCTCACCACCGGCGCGCGAAAGCTCTGATCCTCTTCGTGCTCGGGAGGCAGCGCGGTCGAGCCGCCCGTCGCATTGATCGCCCCGGACGAGGTGCCCCCGGCGCCAGTGCCGGCTCCGTCGTTCGTCGACCCATGTGGACTCGCCGACGAACCGCTGTCGAGCGCCGAGGAACAAGCCGCAATTGCCGCGGTCAGCACTACCCACGATCCTGTCCACCGCCGCATGTTCGCCGGAGAGTGCAAGGCTTGAGCCAGCAGCAACGCGTCCGAGCGGCGCGCCGAATTGGACGCTTCAGGCTCGCGTTCCGTTCGCAGCGAGCCAGGTCGGCGCTGGCCAATTCCGGCACAGACGCTGACATTCATGTCGCGCCAGCACGGACCGGCCGGGCTCGCAGCGAGATTCACACGGTATTTTGGCTCGTCTCGCGCTAGGACGGCGGAGTCACACCCTTCGCTCCGTGCTCGGCGAAGTAGGCGCGGAGCACTTCGCGAGCGAGCATGGCCGCTTTGATTTGCCAGCTCGGGTTATTCACGACCAACGCTGAGATCGCGACCTCGGGCTTGTCCGCCGGCGCGAAGCCGATGAACCAGGTGTAATAGCGATTGTCTTTGTAGCGGGTCAGAGTCCCGGTTTTGCCCGCGACCTGGATGCCCGGCAGGTAGGGCGTGCCGCGCTCGTCGTGGAAGCTCTTGAAGGCGGAGCCGTTCTCGACCGTTTCGCGCATCATTTTCGTGAGCTCGGCGGCCGTTTCCGGCTTCACCGCGCGCCGCAGCACGCGCGGCGGTCGCTCATCTTTCCAGATCTCGTCCTGACCTTTGAACACGGAAGCGACGATCCGCGGCTCCAATGCGACGCCGCCGTTGGCGACCGTTTGAGCGAGCTCGGCGGCGGCCAGCGGCGACAACGTGGTGTTCCAAAATCCCGCCGAGCTGCGCGCGAATTCGAGAGGATCTTCGGGTATGTTGATCTGCGGCGTTTCGTTCGCGACCGCGAACGGGAGCGGCGCGCCGAAGCCGAAAGCGCCGCCCATCGTGGATACGTCTTCCGGCGTCAGGTGTTTCTGCGCCAAGCGCGCAAACACGACGTTGAGGCTACGTCCGAGCGCCATGGCCATCGTCGCGCACCACTTATCGCGCACCGGATCGTCGACCAGCTCGTCCGGAGAGATCCGGCTCTTTCCGCCGTGGTAACACTGCTCGGTGTCGGCATTGAGCCCGGCGCGTTCGATCAGCGCGGCGCTCGTCACCACCTTGAACACGCTGGCCGCGGGAGCCTCGGCGCGGGCGTTCACGTCGAACTTGTCGTTCGCGTTCACGTAGCTCGCGTACGCCAAGACTCGGCCAGTTTTGACCTCGATCATGACCACGCCGCTCTCCGGAATCCGGAATTTCTGCATTTGTGCGCGAGCGGCGCGTTGAATCACCGGGTCCAGGGTGAGCTGGGCCTGGCGCCCTTCGCTGAGGGGCGCCAGGACTCGCTGAGGCCTCAGGTCCAGACGCAGCAGATCCAGCCCGTCGAGCTTGGGTATTTCGGCGACGTTGCGCTCCAGCCTCCGAAGCGGGCTTTCCAGGCTGATTTTGCCACGCACCACCGGGACCAGCGCGGCAATGATGCCAGCTGCGGCGGCCAGGCCGAGCCATTTTCCGAAGCGTCGCATCGCTCCACACGAGTTACCGGGGTCGGGGCCTCGCGGCCAAAAAACCCGTTGCCCGGCCGTTGACCCGGCACCGCCGGTGGAGCGCCGGCACGGCGCCTCTCCGAGGTGCGGGCTCAAGCCACGGGGCATGACCCGCGATGCGCGAGCCGCTGCGGCGGCGTATGCTGGCGACAACGCCTTATCTAAGTAAGGCGCATTCACGCGATGAGCGATACCCCCTATTCCGACCGCTTCGAGGTCGACAGCACTGCCGTCCTGATGGAGCTGTCCGGTCCCCAATCCAGCCTGCTTACCGAAGTCGCGCGCCAGAGTGGCGCGGAGGTGAGCCTGCGCGGCAACGTGATCCACCTTCTCGGCGCGGAGAGCGACGTGCGTTTGGCGCACCGCTTCTTGAAGGACGCGGCCGAGCTGGTCGGCAAGGGCTTCGAAATTAGCTCGAACGACGTGGCCGGCTCGATCCGCGGCTTGCGCGCCGATCCGATGCGCTCGCTCACCGAGCTGCTCGACGAGACGATCATCGTCAACACCAAGCGCCGCCCCATCCGCCCGAAGAGCGCGGCGCAGCAGCAATACGTCGAGGCCATTCGCACCCACGATCTCACTTTCGGCATCGGTCCCGCCGGAACCGGCAAGACGTACCTGGCGATGGCGATGGCCGCCGCGTCGTTGATGCAGAAGAAAGTGAAGCGCATCATCCTGGCGCGGCCCGCCGTCGAAGCCGGCGAGAAACTGGGCTTTTTGCCGGGGGATTTGGCCGAAAAGGTCAACCCCTACCTGCGCCCGCTGTACGACGCGTTGAACGACATGCTCGAATTCGAGCGCGTCGAACAGCTGCGTGAGCGCGGCCAGATCGAAGTGGCGCCGCTCGCTTTCATGCGCGGCCGCACGCTCAATGACTCGTTCGTGATCCTGGACGAAGCCCAAAACGCAACCAGCGAGCAGATGCGCATGTTCCTGACCCGACTCGGCTTCGGGTCGAAGGCGGTGGTTACGGGTGACATCACCCAGACCGATCTGCCGCACGGCGCACGCAGTGGTTTACGCGAGGCGCGCGAGCTGCTCACCGGCGTCGACGGGATCTCGTTCTGTCGATTCACGGACGTGGATGTCGTGCGCCATCCGCTCGTGCAGAAGATTGTCGTCGCCTACGAGCTGCGAGACGAAAAGGTGCGTTTGGAACGCGAGCGAGAACGCGAAGCTCGCGAGGCTCGCCAAGCGACCGACACGACTCGACCGAGCTCGGAGCGCGAGCCGTGACCGACGCGCTCGCTGATTTGCTCGCCATTTCCGACGAAATCCGGGCCCTCAGCCCGCGCGCGCAGAGCACGGTTCGAGCGCTGAACGCGCTCGCCGTGTGGCTCGCACAAAACCCCGGGCAGAGCGGCGACACCTTGACGCGACCGCACCCGTTGCTCGTGCTCGTGCGACGCGCGGGATTCCTGGTGCTGATCGCGCCGGCATCGGTCTGGGACAAAGGTCGGGATCTGCTGGCTCCGTATTTGGAAAAATTCGCCGCGGTCGAGGCGCGCCTAGTGTTGCTCGGGCGGCCGAGCGATCCGGATTTGAGCCAAGCCCTGAACCTCGGACTGTGCGCGCTCTTACCCGCGTCGCCCGCTCCCGAGGAAGTATTCGTCGCGCTGCACCAAGCGTTTGAATTGATGGACGTGAAGGCGCGCAGCGAGAGTCGCGGCAAATGGCTGAACCGCTATCGCTACGAGCTCGGCGAGTTGATCGAGATCGCACGCGCGCTCACGACCGAGCGCGAGATCGACAAATTGCTGAATTTGATTCTGGAAAAGGCGCGTTTCATCACCGCGGCCGACGCCGGCAGCATGTACGTGGTGGACGGGGACGACCCGGCGCTCGCGCGCCGACAGCTCCACTTCAAGCTCAGCCAAAATGATTCGGTGTCGTTCGACTCGCGCGAGTTCTCGATGCCGATCAGCTCGCGCAGCATGGCCGGCTATGTCGCGCTCGAGCAAAAGACGCTCAGCATCGAGGACGTGTACGACATGCCTCCGGGCTCACCGTTCGGCTTCGATCGCTCGTTCGATCAAAAAGTCGGTTACCGCACGCGTAGCATGCTCGTGACGCCGCTGATCACCAGCAAGGGCGAGGTCGTCGGTGTGCTGCAGCTGATCAACAAGAAACGCGAGCCAAAACAGAAGCTGCTTTCGCCGGAAGACTTCGAGCGCGGGGTGATCCCGTTCGACGAGCGCAGCGAGCAGCTCGTGACGACGCTCGCAGCGCAGGCCGGAATCGCCCTCGAAAACGCGATTTTGTACCAAGAAATTCGCAAAATTTTCGAGGGCTTCGTGAAGGCCTCGGTCGACGCGATCGAAGCGCGCGATCCGACCACGAGCGGCCATTCTCGGCGTGTCGCGGACCTGACCGTCAATCTCGCCGTCGCCGTGGAGCGCGCTGACACCGGACCATACCGTGAGGTGCGCTGGCAGCGAGAGGACATGCGCGAAATCGAGTACGCCTCCGTGCTGCATGATTTCGGAAAAATCGGCGTGCGCGAGCACGTGCTGGTCAAAGCCAAAAAGCTCTTCCCGCACGAACTACAATTGATTCGGCAACGGCTGGAGTTCGTGATTCGCACGATCGAGGTCGATATCGTTTCGCGCAAACTGCAAGCCATGAGCCGCGGAGCTTCCAGCGGCGAGCTCGCGGACCTAGATCGCGAGCTCTGCGAAAAGCGGGCTGAGATCGAGGAAGCGTGGCGCGTCGTCGAACAAGCAAACGAGCCAACGGTGCTCGCCGCGGGCGATTTCAAGCGCATCGAAGAGCTCGGTCGGCAATCCTACGCGCGCTTGAGCGGTGAAGTCTCGACCCTGCTCAGCGCGGAAGAGGTCAAATCGCTGAGCGTGATGCGCGGCTCACTCACGGCGGAGGAGTTCGATGAAATCCGCAGCCACGTGTCGCATACCTACCGCTTCTTGTCCCAAATCCCTTGGGGAAAGACCTTCGCGCGCGTGGCGGTGATCGCAGGCGCCCACCACGAGCGCCTGAACGGAACCGGCTACCCGAACCGGCTCCGCGCCGAAGAGATCCCGCTACAATCCAAGATGATGAGCATCAGCGATATCTTCGACGCGCTGACGGCCAGCGACCGCCCGTACAAGCGAGCGGTCCCGCTCGAAAAGGCGCTCGATATCCTCGGCTTCGAGGTGAAAGACGGACACGTCGACGGCGAGCTCGTGCGCATCTTCACCGAAGCTCGCGTGTGGGAATCGGTGATGAACCCGCGCTGAGCGGGCGCGAACGGTGCCGCCCTGAGGCGGTCGCAGGCGCCCGCAATTCGTCAGCTCAGTTGCAGCCGATGCGCGTCGCCGATAAGGCGACGTCGTCGAACCACAGGTTCATCGCCCCGGCGCCGTAATTCTGCCAGCCGATGTTGAACCCGGTCAGGCTGGGTTTATAGGCCGTGCCCCACGCCATATCGACGTCGGCCGTAGGCGTGCCGTCGGCGACCAAGCCCGCGACGAGATTGCCGTCCACCCAGGTGCTGATGAAGCCCTGCGCTTGGTCAATCATGAATTCCAAACACATCCACGCGCCAACCGGCGGCACCTTGCTCAGCGCGATGCCGGCTGGGCTCTGTGACGGAAGCGTTGCGTCATCCGACTGTCGGTTCCATTGCAGCGCCGAATTCTGTCCACCCATCCGTAGTGAATGGCCGCTCATCATGTCCGGAAAGATCATGAATGCGGTGTGACCGGCGGGCAGCGCGGTCTCGAAACGCACGTAATAACGGCCGTATACTACGTTGCCGACGGCTTTGAACGCCGTCGAATTGCCGACCATGGCGTAATCGCAAAACGTGGCCGTACCCGCAACCTTCAACGAGCGCGTGCCGCTGTGGTGCTGCGAATCATCGACCAGCGGCTTTGCCGCATTGCTCATGCAGTCGGAAAGCACCGTTGCCGTCCATTTACTCGGATCCGGGGCAGCCCCGGCTGCGACGCCTTCGAAGTCGTCGCACAGCGGCAAGCTTCCGCAACCGACGGCGCCGGAACCAGCGGAGCCGCCGCCAGCTCCAACCCCAGCAGTGCCGGCAACGCCGACCGAGCCACCGCCACCGCCCAATGCGCCGCCGATCCCCGCGATCGAAGTGGAACCGGACACGCCGCCCGTCGACAGTGTGCCCCCGTTGCCACCATTGGTGCTCCCGCCATTCGGCGCGGCACTACCACCGCCGTTCGATGTGCCGCCATGGCCGATGGCAGGCGTATCTGAACCACCCGCGCTACAGCCGAGGAGCGCAGAAACCGTGACTAGAACCGAGAGGGAGACCTGAGCACGAACCATGAACACTCCGGGTTAAGGCCGAATAAGCGGGAAGAATGACGGATCTGGAACCGATTTCAGCGTAGCACGCGAGCCGCGAAGCGCGAGAACCGGCGCCGGGGCGGAGCGCAATTTCGACGGCCGAGCTTTGGATTTTTGCAGCTTTGCTACGAGCTCCCGAACCGCTCGCGACTCGCTCCGCTTTGCCCGCCGTGATAAGCGCGGCGCATGCCGGAAATTCTGCAGGTCATTGCACGTGAGATCCTCGATTCGCGCGGGAACCCGACGGTCGAGGCTGAAGTCCAAACCGACACCGGGCTGGGGCGCGCCGCCGTCCCGAGCGGCGCCTCCACCGGGGAACATGAAGCAATCGAGCTCCGCGATGGCGACAAGAAGCGCTACCTCGGCAAAGGCGTGAGCCAGGCCGTCACGAACGTCAACGAAAAGCTGGGCCCTGCCATTATCGGCCTATCTGCGCTGGAGCAGCAAGCGGTCGATCGCCGCCTGCTCGAGGTGGATGGCACGCCCAATAAGTCGAAGCTCGGCGCCAACGCCATCTTGGCCATCTCGATGGCCGTCGCCCGCGCAGCGGCGGATACGGTCGGGTTGCCGCTTTGGCGTTACCTCGGTGGCGTGCAAGCGCGCGTGTTGCCGACACCGCTGATGAACATCGTGAACGGCGGGATGCACGCGGACAGCGGCCTCGAAGTGCAAGAGTTCATGATCGTACCCTACGGCTTCGACAGCTTCGCCGAAGCGCTCCGCTGCGGGACCGAGATTTTTCACAGCCTGAAGGCAATCCTGAAGAAGGACGGCATGACCACGTCCGTCGGCGACGAGGGCGGGTTCGCGCCGCGACTGCCCTCGAACGAAGCGGCCATTCAGCGCATTTTGCAGGCGATCGAGGCCGCCGGTTACAAGGCGGGCGAGCACGTCGGCATCGCGCTCGACGCCGCGGCGAGTGAATTTTACAAGGACGGGAAATACACCTGGGACAAGAAGCCGCATAGCGCCGCTGAACTCGCGGACGTGTACGTCGCGCTGTCCAAGAAGTACCCAATCGTGAGCATCGAAGACGGCTTTGCCGAAGACGACTGGGACGGCTGGAAGCTCATCACCGACAAGCTCGGCGATCGCGTGCAGCTCGTGGGCGATGATCTGTTCGTGACCAACAAGGAACGGCTCGCGCGTGGCATCGAGAAGAAAATCGCCAATTCGATCCTGATCAAGCTCAATCAGATCGGCACACTGACCGAAACGCTCGACACGATCTTCCTCGCGAATCGCTCCGGCTACACGTCCATCATCTCGCATCGCTCTGGCGAAACCGAGGACGCCTTCATCGCCGATTTGGCCGTCGCCACGAACGCCGGCCAAATCAAGACCGGCAGCCTGAGCCGCAGCGATCGCATCGCCAAGTACAACCAACTGCTGCGCATCGGCGAAGAGCTCGGAGAAGAGCAAATCTACTCCGGACGCACCCCGTTCTCGAAGCGCGGCTAATCCCGCAAAGGTGAGTCGAAGTGAAGGATTCCGACGCGGCGCTGCACTAGCTCAGCGTCGGCGGCCGCGCAGACCAAGCACCGTGAGTGGTTCGTCCGAGACTCCGAACGAAACCAAGTCGCCCAGACGGACGCTCACGGTGCGGTGCGGGCCATCCAAATAGAGCGAGGCGTTGTCCATCTTGCTCTGCGCCAAAATTAGCGCTTTTTCGCCGACCTCGAGCTTCAGCAATTTGTATTTTCCGTGCGGCGCATACGGCTCACGCACGACGAGCTGCAGGTTGGCCGAGCTAAGCGGAAGGATGCGCCCGCCCGCAGAATGCTGAGCCGCGGTGGAGCCCGCGGCTGGCCCAATCCAAAATCCGCTCGAGCGCTGTTCTTCGCGCTGTCGACCGACGTGCAAAATGTAGCGCGAGGTCGCGGCCGGCGAGGAATGACTGTAGAGCGCCTCGTTCAGCACGCGCTTGGAGCGGATGCGCCCGTTGAGCGACACGGTCATGCGCGTGAGCCGCACGCTCTTCAGCTTGCCGTCGAGCGCGCGCAAGAGATGATCTTGGAAATCCAAGCGCTGCGCCGCGCAGAAGAAGCCGACGCTGTGCGAAGGCGCGCTGTTGACGCCCAAAATTGGCACGCTGCCGACGTTGTGCGACGCCGCGAGCAGTGTGCCGTCGCCGCCGACGGCGATCACCAGCGCAGCGTCCGAGGTCTCGAAGGCGGCGTGGGCTCGTTGCAAGAACAGCGTCTTCGCGCCCACCCGATCGAGCACACGTTCGACTTCCTCGAGCGTGCGCGTGTGCTCGCGGTGCGAGGCGAGCCAAGTGGCCACGCTTGGATCCTTTTTTTTGAGCAAGCTTCGCGCGCGCGGATCGTCCTCTTCTTCGACGAAACGGCGAAAGGCAGTGCGCTTGGCGACGACGATCACTCGTGGCCGAATCATGCCAGGCGCTCCGCGAGGCGGCGCAAGGCAAGCTCGGTCTTGGCGTCCTCGATCGCGCCGCTCCGGCACATCCCGAGCGCGTCGAGCAGAGGAACGTCCACCACCGCTCCGAAGCGTTCGAGCGCCGAACCGTCGAGCGCGGGCTCGCCGCGGGTGTCCGGAAGAACCGCCACCTCGAAGAAGAAGTGGCGCTCGGCGACGAAACCGGGTGCGGGAAATGTGCTCGGGCCGAGCGCGCGCAACGCCGCCAGCGGGACGTCGAAGCCGAGCTCCTCGTGCAATTCGCGGCGGGCTGCTTCGGTGACTCCGGTCGCAGTCTGCTCCGAAGGCTCGACCAACCCGGCGGGCAGCTCCCAGAGCGCTCCGTCACACACCTCGTCGGCGAGCGGTGACGGTCGTGCGGCGCGCAGCGTGAGCGGCGGGCGCAGCGCACTGCGCAAAAATACGCGACGGACGCCAGCGTCATCGCTGAAATGCGCCGCGATCACGACCGCGTCGAGCGCCGCTCGATCGACGGCGTCGTAGACGAATGGGTCGCTCTGGCTGCCGTCTGGATAATGGACACGGTACCGCTTGCGAACCAAGCGCAAGAAGCCACCGCCTGGGGGTGACAGGTCTTCGATCGATTCCAATGAGAGCTGGGGGAACGAGAGTGCGCCGCGCTGGGGCATGCGGCGGGGATTCTACAGTGGTTCGCCTCGATTTCCGTCGTTCGGTAAGCGCGCACGCAAAAAAGGAATTAGCGGGCGCCGAAAAGCACATGGTAAAAGCCCCCGTTCGCGCGTGAGGAGGATCGCATGTTCCAGAAAGTCGCTGCCTTCGGCCTTTGCCTGCTGGGGTCCGTCCCGGCCCTGGGCGCGCCTGCACCAAGGGCCGAGAAGCCCCCGGCGCACGCCAACCTAGATTTGGAGACCACGAAAAAAGCCCTGGAGAGCGGCGACGAGGCGCGCGCCCTCGGCGCACTGGACGAAATCGAGCTCAACACCGATCGCAAGGCCGCACCGCTCGTGGACGCGCTGCTGAATCGGGGCGCGAGCACGAAGCTGCTCCTGCGCGCGCTAGGCGTCGCTGGCGCGCTCGGACAAGAGGCGTCGAGCGCGGCCATCGCGCCCTACACCAAACATCGCTCCGCGGACGTGCGACGTGCAGCGGCGCAGAGCCTCGCGCGCACCAAGGGTCCGCTCGCCGTGCAAGCGCTACGCCTCGCACTTCGAAGTAGCGACGCCGCGCTGCGCGGCGCCGCCGCCACCGGTCTCGGTGCACTGGGTGCCAAGGACGCCGTAGCGGATCTGTTCAGTGTCTTGCCGAGGGAAACGCCGGCAGCCGCGGGCGCGATCGGTGCGCTCTGTAACGGAGACGAGTGTGCGAAGTTCGTGGCACTGCTCGGCAAGCTGCCGTTCGAGACCATGCAGAGCGGCTTTCTACCAATCCTGCTTCGCACCGACAGCGAAGTCCCGGATGCCGTGAAATTGAAGCTAATTGAGCAATTGAGGCGGCTCGCGACCGCCAAGGCCAACGAGCTTTTGACGACCGCGCGAAGCTCCTTTCCGGCAAACGGCAATCCAAAAGTGAAGGCCGCCATCGATGCCGCGTTGCGCGGCCGGTCCGCGGCGGGTGAAGAGCCATGAACCGCACTCGCGTCCTCACTCGATATGTCGCGCCGGTCCTGAGCGCAGGCTCGCTCGTCCTCGGCTGCAGCGCAGGCAACGCCAACTCGGGTCGCGGCTTTTCGACCAGCTGGCAAAACGACGGCGGGCAATCGATCGCCAGCGTCGAGCAGCGGCTGCGCGGGTTACCCCTCGTGCCGAATGCCCGGGTCGCGGTCGGCGTCACGGACGAAGGCTTGGTTCTCGCAACGCTAAACGGTGGCGCCCACTGGACGCACGCGGGCCGAAGCGCGTCGCTACCTTTCATCGCGGGGAACCTGGTCGTCGTTGCCGAAGGCGACCAGACTCTCGCGCTCGACGCCATCAGCGGCAAGAAGCTATGGAGCATCGACAATCACGGGCTCGGCCTGCGTGGCGCGGCCAATGACGGCACGAGCACCGCACTCGTCCTAGCGGGCCCGAAAATGAGCCGATTTTTGGCGATTTCGCCGAGCGGGGCCACGCTTTCGTCGATTGAGACGGAAACGCCGCTGGGCGTGCCCGCAGCGCGTGGCGGCATCGCTTTCGTGCCCTGGAGCAACCAATACGTATCGGCGCTCAACATGGTGAGCGGCGATGAAAGCGGCCGCCTATTGGCGCGCGAGCAGGTCAGTCGCGCCGTGAACTTCGGCGGCCAGCTGTATTTCGGCGAACGCGGCTTGGTGCGCTTCGACGAGAAGGTTCGCTTTGCGAGCACGAACCAAGCTCGCCACGTCGGCTTGCCGAAGCTCGACCTTCCTGGGAAGCCGGTGTGGCTCGAGAGCGGTTTGCAAAACGAACCGAGCACCGCGGATGCGCGCACGAAGATCCGCATTTATGCAGCGCCAACCCAAAGCGGCCCCGAGCTCACGCTCGGCGCTGGCACCTTCGCCGCAAGTTACTTTCGGGTGTTGTTCGGGCTCGACGCCAAGAGCGGCGCGCTCGCTTGGGTGCGCTCCATGCCATCCGATATCGTGGGCGGCGCAGCGGCGGTTTCCGGCTTTTTCGTGTGTGACAGTGCGGGCAAGGTCTGGGCTCTGGACAGCGCGGGCAACGACGCACACGTTGCCGATTTGGGCCCAAAAATCCGGCTTTGCGTGGCGGACGCGGGCGCAGAGCCGGTGCCCAGCGCGCCGGGTCGCGGCAGCATCGCGCAGCAAATCACCCACGCGCTCGACGAACTCGAACCCGACATGGCGGAGGCGGAACGCTACCTCATCGCCGAGCTCGGCAAGCAAAGCGACCCGCTGGTCACGAAGACGCTGATCGACCTCTCGAGCAGTCCGCGCATTCCGCCGGATCTCCGCGACCAGACGCGGCGTTTGCTCGCGCTGCGCAAAAACGGCACCGAGTTCATGCTCGCCGCGCTCGAACGCCATTACGACTTCGTATCGGGTGTGTTGCTGCCGCCGCCCGTTGGTCCGCTGGCGGATGCTCTGGCCGCGAGCGGCGAAACCCGCGCCGCGCCGTTGCTCGCAAAGCACTTGAACGATCCCGCCAACTCTGCGGAGGATGTCGCGCATGCCGCGCGCGCTCTCGTGAAGCTCGCGACCAAGGCCGAGTACGAGGACCTACGCACCTTCTTCGCGCTCTATCGCGCCACCGCCGATGACGAGGCGCTGGTCGCCGCAGTCATCGCCAGCGCCGAAGCTTTGCTCCGAGTCGGCGGCGACGCGGGCCGCAGCTTGCTCGAACGCGCGGCGCAAGATCCGCTGACGCAAGGCGACGTACGGCGCGCGCTGCCCGACGTGTTGGCAAAATCACCCAATACGGCGGGTGCAAATCCAGTCCCAGCGGCAGCGAGCGCCGCATCCGGTCGCGGCGCCGGCGCCGAACCTCCCGCAGCTGCCGCCCAGAACGGGGCAAAATCGAGCGCCGAGTGATTGCGCGGGGCGGCGATGATACGCTGAGGGTTCGTCCATGACCTTCGAACGCATCCGGCATCGGCTGCACAGTGGCCGCCCGCTCGTCGTCGACTCGGATACGGCGGCATCATTTCGGGCGCGCGGGGTGACGCTCGATTCGCCAGGCTCGCTCGGCTCGTTGTTACGCGAGCGCCCGCTCGAAGTCTTGGACCATTATCGCGCGGAGGTGCGCTCACAGGTGGACGTGCTCTCCGCACTCACGGCGGATACGACGCCGCGCGCGCTCGCGGAAGTGGGCATGCAGCACCGCGCCGCGCAGCTCACCGGTCGGGCCGTGGAGCTCGCGCTCGAGGCCGCTTCTGAGAGCGACAAACCCGTCGCGGTCGCCGGCGTACTGGGCTCGGACATGGTGAGCCCAGTCGCCTCCGAGCGCTTGCGCGAAGAATTTGCCGAGCATGCGGAGCGGCTTGCGGCTGCAGGTTGTGAGCTGCTCTTGGCGCGCGGGCAAGGCTCGCGGCTCGGGCTGATGGCTGCGGTCGTGGCAGCGTCGCGCACCGAGCTCCCGACTTGGGCAGTGCTCGAGTACGCCGAGCATGAAGAGCTCACGACGAGCGGAGGCGCCACGAGCTTGGCCGAAGCTTTGTCGCAAGCCGGAGCGGAAGTCGTGCTCTTCGAGGTGCCGCGGGTCGACTCTGGTTTGGCCTGTCTGGAGCGTTTCCGCGTTGCTTTCGAGCGTCACCAGATCGTCCCAGGTGTGTTGCTCGCAGCCGGTCACGACAGTCTGCGTGGCTTTCACGACGAGACTTCGGACCCGGAGCGTTGGGTGGAGCGAGCGGTCGATCTCAGCGCGGGCGGCGCGCGCGTCATCGGCGGCGGCGCCGGAACCACCGAGGCCCACACGCGATGCCTGGCGAAGGCCCTGGGCTCGCTGCACCCGTCGATCCCCTTACGCCGCTCGGACGCCGAGCTCGACCCTGGTCGGAGCGGCTGGTAAACGCACCCCGGCGCTCCCAATAAAAGATCCGCCAACGCCAGCTTGCGCTGCTGGCCCTAGGCACCAGGACTAACCTCGCGCAGGTTAGCTACCGCCCGCATCCCGCCAACCGGCCGCCGCCTAGCCACCCACGAGATCAGAGACCCAGTGGATTCATCCGACGACCAGCGCCTACTCCGCCACAGCGACGACCTGTTGGAGCTATTTCAGCAAGCAGAAAAGCCGCGTGCCGAGTTCCGAATCGGCACAGAGGCGGAAAAATTCGCCGTGGACAGCCAAACGGGCGCTCCGCTCGGCTACGAGGGCGCCCGCGGCGTAACCCGCATTTTTGCGGCATTGGTTGCGCACGGCTGGCGAGAGGAGCGCGAGACCCCGGAGGGTCCCGTGATCGCGCTCCATCGTGACAACGCGTCGATCACGCTCGAACCGGGCTCTCAGCTCGAGCTGAGCGGCGCCGCCGTGGAAAACGTACACCAGACGCGGCGCGAGCTCGATGCCCACTTGGCCGAGCTTGCCGGCATCTCGAGCGAGATGAACCTGACCTGGCTCGGGATCGGATTTCATCCGCTCGCGCGGCAAAGTGACCTCGGCTGGGTGCCGAAGCAACGTTACGCGATCATGCGGGAATACCTGCCCACGCGCGGCAGCGGTGGCCACGACATGATGCGCCGCACCGCGACCGTGCAAGCCAACTTCGACTTCTCGGATGAAGCAGACGCGCTGCGAAAGCTGGTCGTGTGTTTGAAGCTCGCGCCGCTCGTCAATGCGCTCGGTGCCAATTCACCGTTCGAGGAGGGGCGGCTCTCGGGCTACAAGAGCCGGCGCGGACTCGTGTGGCTGAACATGGATCCGGCGCGCTCCGGCCTGATCCCCGCGCTGCTTCGCGCCCCGAAGCCGAGCTATCGCGACTACGTCGAGTGGGCGCTCGATGCCGGCATGTTCCTGATCAAGCGGAACGGTCACGCGCTGCCGAACACCGGTCAGACATTCCGCGACTTCATGCACAACGGCTACCAGGGTGAGCGCGCCACGTTCGGCGATTGGAAGCTGCACCTCAATACGCTTTTTCCCGAGGCGCGTTTGAAGAGCACGCTCGAGGTGCGCAGCAGCGACTCGCTGCCGTCGCGGCTCGGTTGCGCCGTGCCGGCGCTCTTCACGGGCATCCTGTACGACGAGCAAGCGCTGGCTGAAGCCGACTCGTTCGCGCGCGAGCTCGATGTCGATGCATTGCTACGCGCGCGGCCCGCGCTCGTCGAACGGGGGCTCGAGGCACATCTCGGCACGCAGCCCGTGCAAAAGCTCGCCGAGCGGATCCTCGAGATCGCGCACGGCGGCCTGGCTCGGCGCGCCCGCTTGAATGAAGCGGGGCAGGACGAGCGCATTCACCTCGAGCTCTTGACCCAGCTGGTCCAGAGCGGCAAAACGCCCGCGGACGCGATGATCGAAGGCTTGAGCCAAAACGCTACGCCGAGCACTGGCGAAATCATCGCCCGCGCGCACATCTGACGTGTCAGGCCGCCCGCGCGAGACGAATCTTCTCGGTTTGGCCCGCGCGATAAAACGAGCGTAGCCGCTCCTGCGCTCGCGAGCGGTCGTTGGCCACGAGCACGCGCGACACGAAGCGAGCCGCCAACTGGTGTGCGAGTCGATATCGGTCACCAGCCTCGGTGCCCGCCTCATCGAGGAAACGCGGGCGATCGAACATGCGATCGAGCAAGCGCCGCGCCGAGTCGGTCGAGAATTCGAGCGACAACAGGAACTTGTCGACTTCTGCTTGGAGCTCGAGCTCGAGCTGCGTGACGGGCAGGTGCACGCGCGCACGCTCGGCTAAATACAGAAAGTGACTCACGCCTTCCGCCACCTGCAGCCACGCGTCGCTCAAGCTGCCCCCTTCGGGGACTTGCTTCGATTCGGGCGGCAGTACGAGCGCGATTTGCAGCTCATCGTTCGATTGGCGGACGAGCACGACCTCGCGACTTCCGAGCTCGCCATCGCGCACGAAACGCGTCACACTCGGGGCGCGCTCGAGCCCATAGTAGCCCTCGAGCCGGCGTTGAATCCGTCTCAGCTCGCGCTGGCGACGGCGGCTCAATGGATGCCTCCGTGCCCCCGTTGCGGGGTCAGGCCGCGCCCAGCAAGCGCTGCGGCGAGGGGCGCCGAGCCCGTGCGCGCCCAACGCTCGTACATGCGCAACACCTGTCGATCGGAGTTGTGCGCCGAATTTGCCTGCAACACGTCGGCCACGCGCGCCACGACCTCGGCGAAGACCGCGAAGTTGTCGGCCAACTCGCGGAATACGTCGGGCGCTCCCGATCCCTCGTGCGCGCTCTGGCGAAGCATCACGGCCGCGCCGTCGTAGGCGCGCGCGCCCAGCGTGCGCACGTAGCGCAGCTCCACGCCCCGAGTCGACAAGTGATCAGCGAAGAAACCGCTCGTGTAGAGCACGCCGTCACCCAAACAGCGCAACCGTTCGAAGCGCTCGCTGCCCACGGCGTGCAGCGCTTCGTCGAGCAACAACGTGAGCGGGCGGTCGAGGGTCTCGGCCTCGAGCCGCTCGGGCTTGGCGTAGTCGGCGAGCAATCCCGCTAGGTAGTACTCGGCGGCCTCCGTCGCGGCCACGTTTTGGGTCTTCACCGCCTGGTCGACCAGGTGTTGGAAGAACGACTGCAGATCGATAGCCAGATCGATGCCAGGGTCAGACGCGCGCATTTCCGCACTCATGCAAAGCTCCTTCCATCCGGTGCAGTTGCGCCCAGGCAGCCACTCGAGTGACACCGGCCCAGGGCGTACTCCGCGCCGGCCTGTGAGCTCGAAAAGGCTTCCGGGGAAACCTGCACTTACTCTTCACTCTACGGGGTGATGTGTTTCAGGGCGAAGCAAACTGCTGTACGTGCGTATAGGTCGCGCGCGGTTCCTCAGCACTCCGCCGCCTCGGCTGCTAATCGGGGAACCCCAAAGGATTTGTCCGCGCCTGCTCAGCGCGGCCTTTTTCGCCGAGAACCACCAATCGCTCGGCCGCTCCCTTGACAGCCCTTCGCGGCTGGCTAAGTTCGGGGTCGCGTTGTTAGCACTCGCATTGCTTGAGTGCTAACCGCAAAATGATAGCAAATTCAGAGGTTTAGCAAGGTTGAACGCTGTCTGGTCGCGGTTTGGAGGGGTGCACACCTGCCCCTTCAGACCCAATCGGAGCCTCCAGTCGAGCCGAGCTTCAGAAGACCCAACCTACCAACCCGATCGAGGGATCCACATGGCGACGAAAATCCGACCTCTGCAAGACCGCGTGATCGTCAAGCGCGTCAAAGAAGAAGAAAAGACCAAGGGCGGGATCATCATCCCGGATAGCGCCAAAGAGAAGCCGATCGAAGGCGAAGTGCTCGCTGTCGGCAACGGCAAGGTGCTCGAAGACGGCAAGGTCCGCGCGCTCGACATCAAGCCCGGCGATCGCGTCCTGTTCGGCAAGTACTCGGGTACCGAGGTCAAGCTGGACGGCGAAGAGGCTTTGATTTTGCGCGAAGACGACATCCTCGGCGTCATCGAAAAGTGATCTGGGAGAATTAAGAAAATGGCTGCCAAAGAAATCGTTTATCAAGAAGTCGCTCGTAACCTGATCCTCAACGGCGTGAATGCGCTGGCGGACGCGGTCAAGGTCACCCTCGGCCCGCGCGGTCGCAACGTCGTGATCGAGAAGAGCTTCGGCTCCCCCACCGTCACCAAAGACGGCGTGACGGTCGCCAAGGAAATCGAGCTCGAGAACAAGTTCGAGAACATGGGCGCACAGATGGTGC
>Ga0207667_10003849_pt1 | contig 18459 bp, 16 predicted proteins | sample KBSCornC52_FD_184301 | JGI IMG/M metagenome (GOLD analysis project Ga0207667, IMG submission 184301) | Corn rhizosphere microbial communities from Kellogg Biological Station, Michigan, USA - KBS Corn C5-2 (SPAdes) (version 2) | ecosystem: Host-associated > Plants > Roots > Rhizosphere > Soil ...
TGCAAAAGCACGAAAATGGCAAGCTGCTTGATCTTTGATAATATCACTGCCTTGATGTCGGAGGTTGTTAATATTTAAGGGTGGAGCCTTTGAGTCATCTATTGTTTCTAATTCAATCGGTTCAATTTTTTCTGTTGTTTTTTTAATGGGATGAATTGAATCTTCTAATAGATGGGGTGTGATTGGTTTAATATTTATTACAAATGAACTCGGTTGAGTTGGGGCATGATTGACCAATTCAGGATAACTAATAATAATTTTTTTTGCTGAGCATAATAATTGGTTTGTTAGTTTTTGATAAAACTGTTCATTGATTTTTTTAGGTGAAATCAGCTTAGTCGGTATAAATGGATTATGTTTGCTGTGCGGCGGCCAAGCGTTATCATGGCACCCAGCAATCCAGATTTCATCAAAAATAAGCCCCGATGCTTCTATCATTCCCAGAATTTCAATTTGAGGGAGTTTGGATGTTTTAATTTTTTTGGGTTGAAAAATAATATTTTTTGCAATTGAGTTTAAAAAATAAATGGCGCGAGAAATATTTAATTTATCAAAAATAATGGAGAGCTGACAAAATTGTTTTCCCACTAAATGCCATTGATGAATTAACTGATGCTCAAGACTGTTCAACTTGTAATTTTTTAAAAACCCCAAAGTGGTGAGTCTTTCTTGAAATACAATAAGCCATTCTTTGGGTGAATAATGTTTGTTGGGTTTTATAATAAAATGTTCTGAGTCAATGTGAAGATGTTGCAATAGGTTTTTTGTGTTAAATATGAGTGTTGCGTCAGATTGTAACTTGGTATCTAACACTGCACGATTCGAAATAGTATCATACGGTTGAGAAAAAGTATAAAAGGGCGATAGTAATAAATCTGTAATTTTGTGACTGTCTATTTTTTCAACACAACTATTTAATCCTAAAAACAGAGATCGTATTAATGGATATTCAGATAATGTAGTCCCTAGAGAGATATCAATGAATTCATCATGATTGTAGCGTTCAAATGTCGCAAGAATTTTATTTTTATAGGTAGATAATTCTGGAAAAACACAGGCTACTTTTTTGTTTTGCTGATGTTGCTGTATGGCCCATCTTGCGGTTGATTCAATTTCTTTAAATTCATCGAGGTGCGAAATTTTAACTATTTCGGGTGTAGGGATTTTATAGTATTGTTCTGATGTGACTACATTATTATTTTTCAATAATGTACATAATTGTTTTTCCCTTTCACAAAAGTCTGTAAACCCTAAGAAAATAATTTCTTTGGGTAGTAAATCTTGTTTGATATCTGTCAATTGTATAAATATTTGTTGATAAGCGGTTTCAATATCGCACCAGTGATTTTTCCCTAATAAAGCGTGGTAATTTTTAGCCCATTGTTGAAAATATAATGTTTCTGTTCTATTTGAAAATTCGATATGATTAAAATCGATATTCCCTTGGTGAATGAAAATCCATGTTTTCAATGCAAGAGAAGACAAATGAGAAAAATTTGGATGTTTTTCTTCAATAATATTTTGCCAAAGTATTTGTTTTTGAGTTGAATTTAATAAATATTGAGGGGTGAGCAAAGCATTTTGTATCAGTTTTTGCCAAAGCAATACTATCCATGTATCGATGGGATAAATTTCAAGTGACGGCCAGGTTTTAAACCCCGCAGTTTTTTGAAGATTGTCATACTTTTCGCGATAAACACGCGAAAGCCGTTGATTAGGGGTTAATATGAGCATATGTATCCAAAATTTGCGCTATTAAGTCTGATGGGTATAGATATAGTATTTAATCATATGAAAAAATAATTAGTATTTATGCCTGTTTTTTTAATTGTTTTCAACAGATATTTTGTAAATCCTTTGATCACCAAGATTTTTAATGATATTCGGTAAATTCTTAATATAAATTTTTTATAAGTATTTGATAAACATAAAAAAAACTAAAATCGTCAATTCTTTGTGCAATTTGTAAAAACCCTTGATTTTAATGTGATAAGACTTTATTTCCCAAATTTTTCCACAGAGTTATCCACAGAATTTGTGTGTAAATGAACCTGGCGCGAAATTGTTATCGAAATTCTTCAATTTTCGTATGATCCGGCGTGTGCCATTTTGGTACGATGGCATAGCCGCATAAAATCTGAAAGGCGGCATTGTCTTTCAAAAAATATTCCGCTTGCCTGTCCGTCAAATCAAACATTTTCTGCAAGAGATAAATGCCCAAATGTACTCGAATACGCAAGAGCCTTCCTCGCCCCACCAGAGCAGCTTTTCTGAACGCTTTAAATCTGGTAATACCACATGTCTAGCATGACTTCCTAAGGCAATGTTTTAGCCAGTTTGATTAGCGGAGGATGGGAAGAAATCTTCACTGAGACAAAATTGATATCTGCTTCTTCGTTAAAACTATGCAGGTCAAAGCTCATAGCTGCCCCTTTTTATAAAAATACATAAAGCTAAAATATTTTCGAAAAAAAAAGCTTTTATTAACATTACTCTACTATAATCAACATATTTCGAATTTGATTTTTATCCATGTGGAGATAATGAAATATGCAAGTTTTCATAAAAACATTAACAGGAAAGACTATCACCGTTGAGATTGATACTAACGAAACAATTTTAGAAATGAAAAAAAGAATTGCGGAAAAAGAAAATATCCCTGTTTCAGAACAACGGATCATTGCGTCTGGAAAAGAATGTGATGATAATCAAGAAATATCAGTCTACAAATTTCATACCATGGCAACCGTTCACCTTGTCCAAAGGAAATTATTTGTCTCTACTCAGCCAACAAAAAATAAAGATCAATCACCAAAAAAATTAATAAAAACTCCCCGAGCAAAAAAGGGTAACCCCTTACAGCTTTTTGTAAAAACACTTTTAGGAAAAACCGTTACTCTTGAAGTTTTTACTGACGATACAATTTTAGATATAAAAGAAGAAATTGCTAGCAAAGAAAATATGCCGATTGAAAGTATAAGACTTATTTTTGCAGGAAAAGAATTGGATGATGCTAAAAAAATAGCTGATTATGGTGTGCAAAGAGAATCAACACTTCAACTTATAAATAAGCTTAATGTAAATGTAGAAATAAAGAAAAAACCTAAAGAGCAGAAAAAAAATACAAAGTTAATGTGGCGTGTAGGAAACTTTAACCCTATGGAAGGGGATGATCAAACATTATTATTAGAATGCTTTGAAACTCTTGAAGGAGCTTTTAAAGCTTTTGAAAACAGACGACGAAAAAACATAAAAGATAAACAATCCATTGCAAAAGCCTCTATTCAAGCAATAGAAATTGATTTAGATGAATTAGATCAAAAAGATGTAAGGCGTGCTCCTGTAGTTTACCAAAACGTTCCTGGACTTGCTGTGTATGGCCCTAAGGAAGGAAGTGGTGAGTTTGTTGATTTCAAAGTGCTTGCGTTTTATAACAAAGAAAGCTCAACCTTTAACGATATAGATGTAGAACCAGATAATCCACAAACACGAATTAGTCTTAATGGACAGCTTTACACATGGGCAAATGCTCAAACAGAAGCGGTTTCATTTTTTTTACCTGAACCCTCTGCCCCTCTTGAAGATCCTTACGAGCCGTCCGCTCCTCTGATCCAAGATGATAACGATAATGATAACCTAGCTTTATCAGTCGAAGATTTAAAGACAAATATTGTGCCTCATTTGGGTGATTCTAGGAATGGTAATCCAGATCAACAAAAATGTGATACTTTAGATGAAAAGATAATAAATCGTTTTATATGCAATGCAAAAGCATCAGCTGTTAATAAACTACAGGCGTTGGAGGATTTGTTCCTCCTTGTCGCTTTAGATAGGGAGAATAAGCTTTACACGCATAGAGATATAAATAAACAAGGTAAAAAACCGACAGCCACACAAAAAAGACATATTGGATTATTAAAATCAGCTTATGTAGCAGTTGTAGAAAAAAATTCACAAAATCCCAATGTAAGGCAAATGGCTTCGACCATAAATAACCCTGAAGGTTTGGTGGATTTCAACAGAACGTATGGTTATCAACCGAACATGTTTCGTTCTTCAACCACAAGCACCAGAGAGCAAATTGAAGCGATCCTAAATCCTGCCAGACATTTATGGAATTTTCGTTTTATATCGTAATTTTTATTATATTTATTAACAAAGAGAGGTTTTGAGCAATGAAAGAAGTAATTGTGACGTTTATTACAGGGGAAAATATTAAGCTAAATATTAATTCTTTAACTACTTTTAGTGAGTTAAAGTCAATGATTAAAGCTGAAATGCGAAAAACAGCTTCTCCCGTCATAAAAGAAAAACAACTAATTGAAGCCACTCGCCGAAAAATCAAAGAGGCGATAAGCTTTCGCAATATATCGAGTCTTAATATTAAAGAAGACATGTTGTCTGATTTAATTGATGACAATAAAACAGTTGAGCTAGAAATGGAGCTTCTTTCTGATGGGAAACTGATGCCTTCTTCTGATATGGATAAAAAAGTTTTAGATGTGCTTGGTATAGATGATGATGAAGATGATTATATTTCTATATGTGTGAGATTATCAGACAAAAATTTATGCTACTCTGCAGAATCAAAATCTATTTACTCTCTAACATCACTTACGCAATTTTCAGCTGCAGCTAATAGAGCAAACAATATTCCTATGGGTAACCAGCCAATTCCTGAAAACCTAGAAGGCTCGTTAAATAAATTTACGGCATTTTTAAAAAAAAATTGATTTTAATTAGGGTCTGTTGACAATTACTCTCCCGGCTGCAAAAAGAGTAGATTTGGCTGAAATTGACGAAAATTCTCGTCAAATAGTATGGGCTATTCTCCTCAAATTTTAGTCAATTTCATCTCAAACCCCTCTTTTTTCTCTCCGGGTAAGCAATTGTCAACAGACCCTAAAACCAACTTCAAATTATTTTGGTTTTTTACCAAATTCTAGCATCGTATTATCCATTTCGCGCCAGCGACTAAATGGACCTGATGCGAAATTGTTATCGAAATTCTTCAATTTTCGTATGATCCGGTGTGTGCCATTTTGGTACGATGGCATAGCCGCATAAAATCTGAAAAGCGGCATTGTCTTTCACAAAAAATATTCCGCTTGTCTGTCCGTCAAATCAAACATTTTCTGCAAGAGATAAATCCCCAGATGAACACTAATTCTCAATGGCCTGCCTCGCCACCAGAGCTGCTTTTCGGTGCGCTTTAAATCGGGTAGCACCATATCCAGCATGGCTTCCAAGGTAGAGCCTTTGCCAATTTAAGCAGTGGATGAGAGGGTGTTATTTTCACGGACACTACATCGCTGCTCACTTCTTTGTCAAAACTATCGAGCTTAAAGCTCATAAGCCTCTCTTTAGCAAAAATATAAAATTAGTTATAAATAGTTAAAAAAATTAATCTTTACTTAATAATATTTTACTATACTTACCAATAATATTAAGTAAGAGTATTTTTTAATTCTATTAAGAGGAATTTTTATGGATTCTAAACAACCAAAAAGCACTGAACAGCTTAATTCTGAAAAAGCAGCGGAAAAAATAAATATTATCCTTAAAGCTTTAGACATTCATGTGTTGTTTTTTGCGGCCGGTGTTAGAGAAGAAAATAATGCTCCTGCAATTGTTGCTTCGTTTAAGAGTAGAGATAAAAAACAGGCTGAAAAAGAACGTCAAGATTTTCTTTTTTATTTTTACCAAAGGTTTCCTGCATTAAACGGAAAAATTAAGCTTATAGAACGAGATACACTTATTGATGATACTTCCCATGAGTACGAGGCTGCGCTTTATATTCCAGCAAATGATCCGATTATAGTAAAAATTGCAAATCCAGAACAAAAAGATATTATAAGTATTTTACAAAATACACCTTATCAAAACACACCTAGTAAACCAAATTCCGTAGTTATACCTATGCATGATAATGACCATGATAATGATGATCAGATAGAGAATAAAAAACTAAAAAAATTAAATAAACCTAAAAATCCTATCGATGCAATGGATGTGCCTCGAGCATATAAAAAACTCATGCACTCAAATGACGATATTGATTCTGTTGTTAAACGTGATGATTCTGCTCAATTAGCCTATAAACTGCTTGAAAATTATTCTACAACTTCTTATTTTAAAGATAGACATTTTAAATCAATAGTTGATGATTTTTTGAAAAACCATCGGCTAAATAAATTTTCGATTGGCATTAACAAATATAATATTTGGGATACTGTATCTGGATTGCTATTTGGCAGGAAAACTGGACCTGCTAGAGGTCAAGAACTTGGTGAATACATTGAAAAATTTGTTGATTTTTTAGTAGAAAAAGAAATTAAAATGACAAAAGGCAGTTCTTTGCTCAATCGCATTATTTATCTAGCTAATATTGGTAACGCATCATATAAAAATTTAGATAATAATGTAGTATGGGGCGCTGTTCCTGAAGGACATCCAAAACCAGATGTTAAAAATAATTTTGTCATAAAAATTCTTGAAAAATTAAAATTTATTACTACGTCAGATGCATATCAACATGCTGAAAGTATTTTAAATCCTTCTACAGAATCAAAGTTAAATAATATTAAAGATGAAGGGTATGTTGGAGTAACAAGCGCAGCTGGTGCTAAAAAAACAGATGAGCGCACTCCTGAACAAATAGAAAAAGATATTCAAAAAACAGTTTATAAGTACACTCCTCATCGCTAATATTGAATTAGCTGTTAGCTTTAATTATTAAAAATTATTCGCACAGCTTTTTTAAAATTGTGTTTCATTCCAATGCAAGCTTTTAAGCCTTGCATTTCGCGCTCCCCCGAATCAAGTTCGGGGCAGGCTCTAATGGTCACGGCTCGGATACGGATACGGATACGGGTTTGTCTTAACCCGCATTCAACACTCCTGATATAAGCAAATATTTGCTTGTGCTGCGTAAGGTGAGTTATTAATGATAGTTTTCAACAGAAAGTTTAAAAAGCCTTATGTTGCGCATTGTATAGAAGAATCCCGCAAATAATTAATGAAAAAATACTCTAACTTATTGATATATATAGAAAAATTCGAATTTGGTGATTATCTGGGCATTTTGTTCAGATCCTTGATTTTAAGGAGGTATAGGATAATTTCCCAAAAATTTCCACAGAGTTATCCACAGGTTTTGTGAGTAAATGAACCTGGTGCGAAATTTTTTTATGAGAAAGATCAATTTTTCCCATACCCACGTCATCGCGAGGCTGCTTCAGCAACCGTTGTGATCCAGTCTTCGTGTGATCGGGCGTATGCCGCTTGGGCACGATGCCATAACCACAAAAAATCTGAAAAGCGGCATTGCCTTTTAAAAAATACTCGGCTTGCCTATCTGTCAAATTAAACATCTGCTGCAAGAGATAAATGCCTAAATGAACTCTTATCCGAAGCGGCCTGCCTCCGCCGCCAAAGCAGTTTTTCTGTGCGCTTTAAATCTGGCAATACCATGTCTAGCATGGATTCGCAGGACAGTATTTTTGCTAGTTTAAGCAATGGGTGATGAGAAGAAATCTACACCAACACTGCGCCGTTAGCCGCTTCTTTGTCAAAACCATCGAGGTCAAGGCTCATTAGGACTTTCCTTATCATAGAAAATTACTCAAAGATTTCTCAAAAAGTTAAGATTTTCTTAATAATACTTGAGTAGAATTATCTAAAATCATATTTTTAATGTTTATTATTTCAATGAGGTGTTTCATGGATTCTAAAGAGTCGATAAGTTCAACTAAGCCATTATCAAAAGAATTTCTTGAAGAAAATGCTAAAAAATTAAGAGAAAAAACTAATTTAAATTGGCAAGTAACAAATGATAACGGCTATTTTATAATTATGCTGCTTCAAAGTTATAAAAATTCTTTTTCACCAAATGAAACAAATGGATTTATAGAATATATAGCATCTAACAATATTTCTTTTCAGAAAGATAGTAATGGTAAAGATAATTCAGCAGAAGTAGAACGAGTATTTGTAGAGTATTTGAAATCTAAAAAAGTTTTTTTAATTCCTCTGGATGACTCATGTATTGATACAGATAGACAATTAGATGTTCGGATTTCAAATCCTGAAACCATCTTAAATTTATTTACTTCACCTGAAAAAACAGATGAAATAAGCAAAAACTCTCAAGTGCTTTCACAATCTTTTAGGGATCACAATTCCACTTTTTACAGATGTTTTGGAGAAGAACAGCATTTTTATATTAAAATTGCATCATTAATGGGTAGTGACCGTAATAAGATTGAAGATGATGAAGATGGTTATAAGATTGCTGAAAGTTTTTTTGGTAAACCAAAATAAAATAGTTAATGTATATTGATAATAAAAAAATTAAATTTTTAAAATCTGAATCTCTCTAATATACACATTCAACCTATCCATTTCGCGCCAGCGACTTAATGAACCCGGAAGCTTTTGATACAATATGTGTTAAAATTAAATTTTAACCTTGAAGAGACGAATAACATGAATGACAGTTTTTGTTTAAAAGTATACCTTGAAAATACGACCGGAAGTTATGATGAGTATAAAATTGCCGTTAGACCTACAGATACTGTAATTGATCTAAAAAATAAGGTTCAAGAACTATCTGGCGTAAATTCAGAAAATCAATTGATATTTCACGATGGTCGGTTTTTTCAAGACAAAGAGACTCTTGGAACGTATAAACTAACTCCAACTATTCCCATCACAATATCTGTAAATGTTTCACTAGATACTGATTATTTTGGCGATTCGAGTGATAAAACAAATGATGCCAATAACAGTGGTGATTTCTGTGGATGTTCGCTGGTATAAATTGTATTAAACCTTAAGCCATGCTTAATAATAATAAAATTTCATTAAGTAATTTTAATGAGCATGCATGGGACATGTGGTCGTCTGAACGATGATTCCTTTTAACTATACGATGCGTAACATGAGTAATTAAGTCCCAGGGTGTAAAGAGTAAGTTGTCAGCGTAGTCGTAGTTGTTGACGTGGTAGTTGTTGTACTAGTACTCGTTGTAACAGCTGCTGTTGTATTACCAGATGAATTACTTGCTTGATTTAAATTATTATTGTTATTTTCTCCATGTGAAAATATGAGATTACGTCTAGTAGCGTTTTCTTCAGAATAGTGTTTGTATTTTTCAGACTTCGGTTTACTGGTATTCAGACCACCTTCGCTTTGTGAAAGGGCAGTGGACTTCCATCGAAGATTTTTAGAGTGTGATTCAGGGGTTGTATTACTTGATTCCTTGCTGTCTAAATCATTTTCGGTACCAGAATTATTTCGAGTGGATTTTTCATGGCTGCCTGTTAGGAGGTTTTTAATTTTTTTGAAGCCACTCCCAATGTTTCCTGTGCTGTTTGACAATTTTGTTTTATTTGCTTTTTTTGTATCAGCTGAGTTTGTACTGTCTTCAGAAGATGAATGTAAACTACTGTTTTTTTCTGATTTATTATGTAAAGGTTTTATTTTTGGGGGATTTGTTAAAAAAATCCATTCCATTAGGTTTGTACATGGTTTGGCCTCTGCCATTCGTTTTTTATCTTCGGATTGATAGGATGGATCATGATTTAAGTTTGTCAGTACTTTCGATAATACTTTTAGATTATTATCGCTATCGGATAATTCCATCCTGTTTTGTATAACTTCTATAAAAAGTGCTTTTTGTTCCAGAATAAATTTATAATTTTTATTGCTTGTATCTGATAAAACTGATGCTTGCTGTATTTTCATAAAACAAGGTATTTTGAAAAGGTATTCTAATTTTTCTATAACCAAATCATAATCATTCTGCGCAAGTGTATTTTTTTCTTTATTGGCAATATATTTTCGAAGGGCATCTGAGGCTTCTGTAATCGAATCGCGTTGTATTTTTTCGAGTTTTTTATCAATTTGATTAACCAGGTTGTCGTAAGTTATATTGGTGTTTTGGTTTACGGCTTGAATATGATACTCCATCACGAGATTTTTTTGTTTTTTGATTTCTTCTTGCGTAAATAGATCATAATCACTTTGATACATGACAAATCCATCAAAAAATTTTTGTTTCTCTGAATTTGAATCTAAATTCAAAGCGATTAAGTAATTATAGTCAGTTATTAATTTAGCTAAAGTTAGCTCACTAGACATTATCTTCTCCAGAATTATTAATTGAGCAGCGGATTTTAAGCGCTAAATCTTAAGGAATTATTAATTTTTGAAGTAAACTTGCGTTTCACTATTGATTAAGATACTATTTTCCGTTTTTATACACAATTCAAAGGGGGCAGATTTTTTAATGGCTATTGTACGCGTAAGAGAAAATGAATCAGGTGAATATCTTATTCGCCGTTTTAAACGTTCTGTTGAAAAAGACGGGTTGGTGATGGAAATGCGTCGCCGCGAGTTTTTTGAAAAACCTACCTGGGAACGTAAACGTAAAAAAGCGGCAGCTGTTAAACGATACGCCAAGAAGTTATTGCGAGAAGCCGCGAAACCCCGTGATCGTGCGGATGCGATTCGTGCAAATGGCGGAAGTCAGTCAGAGTCCGCGTAAAATGTCATTAAAATCGCAAATTACTGAAGATATGAAAACAGCTATGCGTGCTCAAGATAAGGCGCGTTTAGCTGTGATTCGACTCATACTTGCTGCTATTAAGCAAAAAGAAGTCGATGAGCGTATTGAATTAACAGATGCACATATCCTTTCAATTTTTGAGAAAATGATAAAACAACGTAGAGAATCTATAGAACATTATCAAAAAGCAGCACGTCAAGAATTGGTCGATCAAGAAACATTTGAGATCAATTTGATTCAAGCGTATATGCCTAAGCAATTATCTGAAAATGAAATAGAAACATTAATTAACAAGGTGATTGTTGAAATACAAGCAAAAACAATGCAAGACATGGGCAAATTGATGGGGGTTTTAAAACCTGAGCTTATGGGAAAAGCAGATATGAATTTGGTAAGTAAGAAGATAAAAGAAAAGTTAGGCGGTTAAATTAGCTGTTTCTAAATCGGTGGACTGGCGTGTCATTAATTCCTTCTGAATTTATCAATGAACTTATCACTCGTGCAGATATTGTAGACATCATTCATCAAAGGATCAGCCTTAAAAAAGCTGGAAGAAATTATCAAGCATGTTGTCCATTTCATGAAGAAAAAACACCTTCATTTTCAGTCAGTCCACAGAAACAATTTTACTATTGCTTTGGTTGCGGTGCTGGCGGCAATGCTATTAGTTTTTTAATGGCGTATGAAAGAGTAGAATTTATAGATGCAGTTGAAATACTCGCAAAATCATTAGGGTTGGATGTTCCACGCAGTGCTGTATCGCAACAAAAATCTAAAACAAATAATGATATGTATACAATTCTGAACAAAAAATGCCAGTATTATCAACAACAGCTTAAAGTGTCTGGTCATGCAAAATCATATTTATCTTCCCGTGAAATTTCAGATGTGATGATTGAAAAATATCATATTGGGTATTGCCCAGATGATCATCATCATTCGCATGATAGTTTTAAGGGGAGAATCATATTTCCTATTCACGACAGAAGAGGAAGAGTTATTGGATTTGGTGCAAGGGTATTACAAGATGGACGAATGCCAAAATATTTAAATTCACCTGATAGTGGAATTTTTCATAAAGGAACTGTGTTGTATGGATTATATCAAGTCCGTGAAGCTTATCGTGATGTTGAAAAGATATTAATTGTAGAAGGATATATGGATGTCGTATCACTTGCAGAACGAGGCATTGATTTTGCTGTTGCAACCTTAGGAACAGCAACAACCTCACAACATGTCAGTCAATTATTGCAACAAACATCTTCATTAATATTTTGTTTTGATGGAGATAATGCTGGAAGAAAAGCTGCCTGGCGTGCATTAGAATCTGTTTTATCAGTGATGAGAGATGATGCGGAAATTCGTTTTTTATTTTTGCCTGATGGAGAAGATCCCGATAGTTTAGTTAAGAAAGAAGGCAAAGATAATTTTCTACATCGATTTCTTTCCTCGCAATCATTAGCTGATTTTTTCTTCGGATATTTGAAAACCCAAGCCAATATAAATACGTTAGAAGGGCGTTCAAAATTTGCGAAACTTGCGATGCCTTATGTTGAGCAAATTCCATCGGGTGTATATCGTGAAATGATGTTGGATAAATTAGCAGAGTTGGTTAGGCTTGAAAAATCCCGAATGATACAATCTCAGCCAACTTCGCGGTTGGAAACGCACGTTAAAATCCAACGAACACCTATGCGTTTAGCGATAAGTTTATTGTTGCAATACCCACAGATAATCTCTCATATTTCAACTGAATGGCTGGAAAATATTTCACATTGGACGTTTCAAGGGTGTGACATATTAAAACAAATTATTTTATTAATGAAATCTCATCCTCAATATACGACTGCAAATATTTTAGAATACTTTAGAGATAAATCAGAAATTGGTTTGTTAAATAAATTAGCGGTATGGGAACATGGTGTTCCTAAAGAAGGAATAATGAGGGAATGGGAGGATATATTAAAAGCCTTTCATAAAAAACAACGTGAAAATCATATTGAAAAATTACTTGCCAAATCGGGGTTGAATCTATTGAATCACGATGAAAAATTGGAACTTCAGCGACTGTTATCAGAAAAATAAAAAATATGATACTCTAAACTGAGTTTTGTTTAAGAGTTCATTTTTTAACCATAATATAGTAAATGTAATAGGTATATGTTCAAATGTTTCTCTTAAACAATATTCAGATTGATTTATTATTTCAAGTTAGGTGAGCTTATGTGGAAAAAAGTTATTGGATGTATTTTAATATTGGTTGGTACTGCTGTGGGTGCGGGCATGCTTGCGTTACCGGTGGTGACGGCAGAAGCAAATCTTCAAACAACTTTTGCCATTATGTTCTTAGTTTGGGCTTTAACTATCATTTGTACACTTGCTATGTTGGAAGTGAATTTATGGTTTAAGCCAGGTTCTAACTTGCTGAGTATGGCTCAACACACGCTTGGCTCGGGCATAAAACAATTCACCTGTTTTGTATATTTATTGTTATTTTATAGTGTCATTGCAGCTTACCTTTCTGCTGCGGGAGATGTGTTAAATCCATTATTATCCACAATTAATGTACATTTATCTTCGTGGTTGCGTATCTCTATGGCGCTACTATTGTTGGGAGGTATTGTCTCTCGCGGTATTGGAACCGTAGATATTGTAAATCGAGGATTAATGACTGTTAAACTATTTTCCTATACGATTTTAGTTGTTGCTGTTATGCCGCATGTTTCAGTGAGTTATCTTTCATTTGGACATTATGGTTGTACAGCAAGTATGGCGATGGTCATTGTGTTAGCTTTTGGATTTTCCTTGATAATTCCAACCATTCGAGCTTATTTACACAGTGATATACCCAGTTTAAAAACTGTCATTATTGGTGGAACCACTTTTGTATTGGTTATTTATTTATTGTGGGTTATCTGTGTACAAGGGTTGCTTCCTAGAGAAGGGGGCACAGGTTTAATCTCAATTTTACATGCAAAAGATACAAGTTCATTATTAATGCAAGATATTAGCACGTTGATTCATAGTAGTTTATTGAGTGTTTTTGTGAAAATATTTATTTCAATATGTACAGTCACATCATTTTTGGGTGTATCTATCAGCTTAACAGACTTTATAGCAGACGGTTTGCAATATGAAAAGAAAGGGTGGAGTGGTGTAAAAGTCTATGCATTAACTTTCTTACCCCCATTTATTGTTGTGTTATATAACCCTGGGATATTTATCAAAGCATTAAGTTTTGGTGGAATCTGTTGTGTATACATATTTTTATTATTGCCCATGTTGATGTTGTATTCGGGAAGGTACCGAAAAGCTTATGCCAAAAATAATCCTGTATTGGTGCGTGGAGGAAAATTTGTTGTTATTCTGGTCACGCTTATTGCACTTGGTTTATTCGCATTGCAAATTCCAGATATGGTGAAAGTCATTAAAAATTTGATATAACCGCCTAATGTGAGTATGTTAAAAACCACTTTAAGTGAATAAATTTTATTTTTTAATTTCAAGATGCCTAATTTCTCGTGCGATTTTATCGCAAACACCATTGATAAATTTGTGACTTTCGGCACCCCCAAATAATTTGGATAACTCCAGTGCTTCATTAAGGATCACTTTTGGCGGAATCTCTGGTTTATTTAAAAGTTCGTATGTTGCAATGCGAGCAATGGCAAGTTCAATAATATCAATTTCAGAAATTGCACGGTTAGTATAACGACTAATGTATGCATCTATAGATGTTAAATTATTAAGCGTTCCTTGAAATAATTCTAGAAAATATACTTCATCCATAGGCTCATTTGTATCAGATGTATAATGATGAATATTTTTAAATTGCTTAATGATATTATCGACACTTTGTTGGTTAATTGATTGTTGATAAAGCGCTTGCATGGCGGTTTGCCTGGCGAGCCTTCTTTTAAAGGGAAATGTTTTTTTCATCATTTTTCTCCAGATTTCGGATGTTCAGATATAATGGGCTGGATTTTTTTTAATCTTAGAATTTCTTGTTTAAAAGCGTCAACGTCTTCAAAACTACGATAAACAGAAGCAAAACGAACATAGGCGACGGGATCTAATAATCGTAATTCATCCATTAACCATTCACCAATTTTACGGGAAGGTATTTCTTTTTCGTTGGATAGCCGCAATTTCTGAATAATGGTAAAAATCGTTTTTTCAATTTTTTCAACTGAGACAGGGCGCTTTCTCAGTGCTCGCAATAACCCAGCACGTAATTTTTGTTGATCAAAATCTTCTCTTTTTCCATCATTTTTAATGATAAATGGCAAAGATAATTCTGCAGATTCTAATGTGTTAAATCTTTCATTGCATTTTGGGCATTCTCTGCGTCTTCGAATTTGATTTGTCTCATTGTTCCAACGAGAGTCTATTACACGTGTATCATCATGTTTGCAAAATGGGCATCGCATATTATCTATCCAATGGAAATTGATTGTTCAATGTTATTACTTGGCTTCTTATTTGCTCAGCTTTAATATTATTGGTTAAATCAGATAAAATAATATGCATCCATTCTGCAATTAAGCTAATTTCATTTTCTTTAAATCCGCGCGTAGTTACCGCAGGTGTACCAATTCTTAATCCGCTTGTAACAAATGGAGAGCGAGGATCATTGGGGACTGTATTTTTATTAACCGTAATATTGGCTTTATTTAAAGTTTCTTCTGCGTCTTTTCCAGTTATATTTTTATTGATCAGGTTGAGTAAAAATAAGTGATTATCAGTTCCATTTGAAACGATATCATAACCGTATTCTTGCATAATTTTTGCGAAAAAACGCGAATTTTTTAGAACTTGTTCTTGATATGTTTTAAATTCAGGTTGGAGTGCTTCAAAGAATGAAACTGCTTTAGCCGCAATAACATGCATTAAAGGGCCGCCTTGTAAGCCTGGAAAAACAGAAGAATTTAATTTTTTTTCGATATCTGGATTTTCGCGTGCTAAAATCAATCCTCCTCTTGGCCCTCTTAAGGTTTTATGTGTTGTTGAAGTGACTACATCTGAAACCTCTATTGGCGAGGGGTATAATCCTACAGCAACTAACCCTGCAACGTGAGCCATGTCAACAACAAGATAAGCATTGATACGATCCGCAATTTGTCGAAATATTTTCCAATCGATTGTTCTTGAGTAGGCTGAGAATCCGGCAAGAATAACTTTTGGCTGGTGTTTAACAGCTAAGTCTTCCACTTGATTGTAATCAATAAGCCCTGTATCAGGGTGTATTCCATATTGGATGGCATGATAAATTTTACCTGAAAAGTTGACGCTTGATCCGTGAGTTAAGTGTCCGCCATGTGCAAGGCTCATTCCTAACAAAGTATCATGAGGCTGCATGAGCGCCATCAATACCGCGGCATTTGCGCTCGCGCCTGAATGTGGTTGAACATTGGCATAATGACAATTAAATAATTTTTTGACCCTTTGTAGTGCAAGACTTTCGGCTATGTCTACGTATTCGCATCCGCCGTAATATCGTTTGCCCGGATAACCTTCGGCATACTTGTTAGTTAAGACAGATCCTTGTGCTTCCAATATAGCGTCACTGACATAATTTTCTGATGCAATCAATTCAATATGTTCAACCTGACGTTTTTTTTCTAATTCTATCGCGTGATAAATTTCTGGATCGATATTTTTAAGACAATTTTTCATGCGGCGGCTCCTGATTAAAAATATTTTCAACATCTATGCTGTCAAATTCAGTCTGTGCGTTACAGAATTCGCATGTAACCACAATTTTTTTGTTGCTTTGTTCAAAAAGCAATTTGCGTGCATCTTCTCGTCCAAGATTGATGATGGCATTGCTCATAGTATCGCGAGAACACCTGCAGGAAAATTTAATCGAGTAAGTTTCAAGCATACGTAGTTCTTCTTTATGAAATAATCTATACAAGATTTCTTCGTTAGAAACAGAAAGCACTTCTTTTTCGGTCAATGTATCAACTAGTGTGATGATATGTTCCCAGTAACATTTGTCATCTGCGCGTTTAGAGGGTAAAAATTGTAAAATAATTCCACAAGCGCGTTGTGAATTAGCAGACAGTAATACAAATGTTGGAACTTGTTCTGAATGATAAAAATAGTTTTCAATGATTTTCGATAAATTTTTAGCCTGTAATTTTACAACACCTTGGTATTTTTCAGGTAGTTGAGTAATAGCCAAATGGCCATCGCCTAAGGCGGTAGAAAAATCATCGCTTATCGTTCCAGTGGAATTGAGAAGCCCCCGAATTTCAATTTTTTCGTTTTTGTTATTCACTTGTGCGAGTAATAATGAAACAGGGCCGTCACTTTGAGTTTGTAATATAATTGAGCCCGGGCCTTTTAGTTTAAGACTTAATAGTGAAACTGTAGCTAACGCTTCACCTAAATATCGTTGAGCTTCTGGAGTATAAGGGTGACGTTGAAGTGTTTCTAAATAACTGTCGTCGAGAGTAACTATTGCGCCATGAACAGGTTTTTCATTAAAAATAAAATGAATTAATGTATCTTTGCTATGATCATGCATTGAATTTATGACTCCAGTCAGAATATATATTAATATACACACAACGTTTCAAAATATAAGTCACTCTTTATCCCTCGAAGTGTAAAGGGTTTATTTTAATATCTTACAGACAAAATAGGTAAAAAATTTTATGGTGCAATATATTTTTACAATGAATGGTGTCGGGAAGGTCGTACCGCCACAAAAATACATTCTTAAGGATATTCGATTATCTTATTATTATGGCGCTAAAATTGGCGTATTGGGCGCAAATGGTGCGGGTAAGTCCACGTTGCTTAGAATTATGGCTGGCGTTGATAAAGAATACATTGGTGAGGCAATCCCGCAAACTGGCATAAAAATTGGATATTTGCAACAAGAACCTTATTTGGATCCTGATAAAAATGTCAAAGAAAATGTTGAAATGGGTGTATCAGAAATAAAAGCCTTATTGGATAAATATAACGATATAAGTATGAAATTCGCAGAACCCATGAGCGATGAACAAATGAATGCATTACTCCATGAGCAAAGTGAGTTGCAATCACAGATTGAAAATGTAGGTGCATGGGAATTAGATAGAAAATTAAATATTGCGCATCAAGCATTAAGATTACCCCCCTGGGAAGCAGATATTACAAAATTATCAGGTGGAGAAAAAAGACGCGTGGCATTATGCCGATTAATTTTATCTAATCCTGATATTTTATTGTTGGATGAACCTACAAATCACTTGGATGCAGAAAGTATTGCCTGGCTTGAGCAATTTCTCAAAAAATTTAAAGGAACAGTGATTGCCGTCACGCATGATCGATATTTCTTAGATAATGTTGCGGGTTGGATATTAGAGCTTGATCGTGGTCAAGGAATTCCTTGGGAAGGCAATTATTCGTCTTGGCTTGAACAAAAAGAAAAAAGATTATTATTAGAAGAAAAGCAAGAAATTGCGCGGCAAAAAACCATTGCGCATGAATTGGAGTGGGTAAGATCAAATCCAAAAGGCCGGCATGCTAAAAGTAAAGCAAGATTACAACAGTTTGAAGAGTTGCAGTCACGTGAATTTCAGAAACGCTGTGAAACTCAAGAAATTTATATCCCACCAGGTCCAAGATTGGGTGAGGTTGTTGTTCAATGTAAAAATATTTCTAAAAAATTTGGCGATAAAGTGTTGTTTGAAAATTTAAGTTTTAATTTACCAAAAGGCGGGATTGTGGGTGTTATTGGTCCAAACGGTGCGGGTAAAACCACATTGTTTAGATTAATGACGGGCCAAGAAAAACCTGATGCCGGTGAAATTAAAGTGGGTGAGACTGTAAAATTATCTTACGTAGATCAATCGAGAGAATCACTCAATGGAGCTAACACTGTTTGGGAAGAA
>Ga0207667_10003850_pt1 | contig 18459 bp, 13 predicted proteins | sample KBSCornC52_FD_184301 | JGI IMG/M metagenome (GOLD analysis project Ga0207667, IMG submission 184301) | Corn rhizosphere microbial communities from Kellogg Biological Station, Michigan, USA - KBS Corn C5-2 (SPAdes) (version 2) | ecosystem: Host-associated > Plants > Roots > Rhizosphere > Soil ...
CATGTGGGGTGTGGTTGCCTGGGAGAAGACCCCGGGCGGCCGCGATACCCACAATCCCGACCCCGCCAAGCAGGGCCGGGCTACCCTCGGCATGCCGATCCTGATCGACATGAAGAAAAAGCCCGGTGTCGCCGATACCTGGGAAGGCCAAGTCTATAACGCCAAGGATGGGCAGCTTTACAGCTCCACCATCAAGCCTGCCGGGCCCGACCAGCTCGAGATTCAAGGCTGCGTGCTGGGCTTCCTCTGCGGCGGCGAAACCTGGACTCGCGTGGCGCCGCCGATTCCTTCAAGCCCCACCAACAGCATGGCCAAGAGCGCGCCGAAGAGCGGCGCGCTGCCCAAAGCAACAGCCATCACACCGACACCGGCAGTTCCGCCGAGGACCACCGGCGCGGTGGGCGCGGCGCCGAAGTCTGGTCAGAAGCAGGCGGCCGGCCAGCCGGGCGATATCGGCGATATCTGCCTACTCCCCGACATCGCGCGGTTTGCCCATTAGCGCAGGCTGGAACAGCAGCACCGCAGCGAGCGTAGTGACGAGCGACAGCGCCAGCAATTTACCCATGCTGGCGGTGCCGGGATGACTGGATAGCCAGAGGCTGCCGAACGCGGTGGCGGTCGTCAGCGCCGAGAAAAATATTGCGCGCGTCAGGCTGGTCTGCAGCAGGTTTGTCCTGCCCGACCGCCACGCCGTGACGTAGTAGATCTTGAAGGCAACGCCGATGCCGAGCAGCAGCGGCAGGGCTACGATATTGGCGAAGTTGAGCGGCAGCCCGATCAGCACGCAGATCTCCAGCGTCACCGCGCCCGCCACCAAAAGCGGCACCAACGTCAACAGCACGTCGGTGACTCGCCGCAAGGCGAGCCAGAGCAGCGCACTGATGACCAGCAGCGCCCAGATGCCGGCATGGACGAACGCCCTGACAACGGTGTCGCCGGATTTGAGGATCGAGACCGGTCCGCCGATGGCGTTAGGCTCGGCGGCCAGCACCGCGTTCGCAAATCTGCGGAGATTATCGTTGTCGTTGGGATCGCCCTTCGGCAGCGCTTCGACGCGCATCAGCCCGTCCTTGGCCTTCCAGCCGGCAACCAGGTCCGGCGGCAGCGTGTTCAGGGTGACCGTTCCCGCCTGCAAGGTGTTCTTGAGTTCCTCGAACACGATCTTGAGCGGGCTGACGAAAATGCTCTGCGCCTTGTCGCGTGTCGCCTGGTTTGAACCGGCGAGCTTCGACAGCCCGTCCGCCAGCCGCCGGGAGGCGACCGCGCCCGGTCCCTTGCCGTCGCCAGCGGTCTTGCGCAGGCTTTCGACCGTTCCCTTCAACGCTTCCACGTTCTCCTCATCGGAAGGCGCAGCATCGACCTGATCGGGATTGAGCGCGGGCCCCAATACCCTGGCCGCCTGCGCGATCAGCTTCAGTTTCGCCGGCTGATCCTCGGGCACGAAACTGTCGAGCGACATCACCCGAAGCACTTCCGGCACTTTCTCAAGCTTGGCCTCGATCTTCTTGGCGTCGGCTTCGGAATTCGTCATCACGTTGATGGCGTTGGCGCCGGTGTTCGGATCCTTGCGCAGGTCGAGGAAGGTCGCGATCGACTCGGCGTTCTTGTTGCGCAGGTTGATCGGGTTGAAGTCGAACTTCATGAAATAGAGCAGCGGCAGGCCGGCGATGGCGACCAGCAGGGTGCCGACGATGATGACGACGCGGTGCTTTTCGAGGAAGTGATCGACCGGCGCCAGGAAGGCATAACCGACCGGTTCACTTTCTCCGGGCGGATTGATCAGGTCCAGCAGTGCCGGCAGCGTCGTGATGCTGGTCAGGAACGCGACCAGCATGCCGGCGCCGGCAATCTTGCCGAGTTCGGCAATACCCTTGTAGTCGGTCGGCAGGAAACAGAGGAACCCGGCAGCCGTTGCCATAGCGGCGAGCGAAAGCGGAACTGCAGCGCGGCGCGCCGCCTCTTCCAGCGCCAGCGTCAGGTTGTCGTTCTTGAAACGCTCGGAACGGTAGCGAACGCTGAACTGGATGCCGAAGTCGACACCGAGGCCGATGAACAGCACGGCAAAGGCAACCGACAGCAGGTTCAGCGAGCCCACCATCATCAGGCCGACGGCGGTCGTAATCGAAAGACCGACGAACAAATTGACGAATACCGCAAAAATGATCTTCGCCGAATGCAACGCCAGCCAGAGGATGATCAGCACGATGACGGTGGTAACGATGCCGTTGCGGATCGCGCCGTCCTGAACCGTGGCGTATTCCTCATTCGCCATCGGGACCGGCCCGGTCAGCCGAACCCGCGCGTCGTAGGTGCCCGCGAAATTGAGCTCGGTCGCTGCCTGCCGGATCGCGTCGGTTGCGTCCTTGCCGGGCTCCAGCGCCTGATAGTCGAGGATCGGCTTGAACTCGATGAAGGCGCGCTTGTCGGCGTCGGTCAGGGGTTTGTCGCTGACCAGTTCGCGCCAGGAAAACGTCGCCGTCCCCTTGGAGAGGATGTCCTCGACCGTCTGCGCGATCATGTTGAAGGGCCGCTCCGCATTGTCGAGCTTGACCTGCCCGCGCTTGATGCCGGCAAGTCCGGTCTCGAGCGCGCCGGTCAGGCCGCGGATCGACGGATCGCCGGCCATGATCTCGATCAAGGGGGCTGCCGATTCGAGCTGGCCGGTGACCTTTCCGACCTCTTCCACCGGCAGGAACAACAGGCCGTTCTTCTCAAAGAACTCGCCCGAACCGAGCGGCGTGACCGACTCGAAATGCTTCTTGTCGGCGGAAAGCTTTTCCGCGAGCGCTTTGGCCGCGGAACCGGTGAGTTCCGGCGTCGGCGCCTCGACGACGGCCAGAATCAGCCGGTCGCGGTCAAACGCCTGCTCGAACTGGTTGTCGCGCTTGCGCCAATCGAGATCGGGCGAAATCAACGTGTTGATGTCAGTGTTGATGGAGAAATTTCGGGCGGTGTAGAAGCCGGCTCCGATCGCCAGCAGCAGCGACACAACGACGACGGCAGAGGCAAAGCGGGTACAGGTTCTGACAATCGCGACGACAATATTGGTCAGCACATCATTTCTTTCTAAGTCTCAAGAGCCCGCCGAAAACGCCCGCTATCTAGCGGAGTTCCATCGGCCGATCTAATGTTGTTTGGTTACTTTCCCGCAGGGTTCAACCAAAGCCGCCCAAACCCTCCGGAACAGCGTTGCCGGTCGGTATAGACCGCCGCAGGGGGCGATAAAGTGACGAACAAGTGAGGATGACGGAGGGTCGCAGAGGGCAGTTGACTGTATTATAATACCGAAAAGCTGGTAACCACGCCCGATGCTTCTTTTCCAGCCGTTCTTTTTTTGACACAAAGCCCTGTACTTCCATGTGCTTGGGTCGGCAAACAAGCAGGATCGGATCGTGGTGCGGATATTGCAGTTATCCGATAGGTCCGGCTGCGCGGAGGCTTTCAAGTGATCTTGCGCGTGAATTTGCGAAAGAAGTTGGTGCACCTTGCGTAACGAGCAGCCCATGGAAGTGTATCTGGCCCAGCCGCGCGGATTTTGCGCCGGCGTCGTGCGTGCGATCGAGATCGTCGAGCGTGCGCTGGAGAAATACGGCCCGCCGGTCTACGTGCGCCACGAGATCGTGCATAACAAATACGTGGTCGAAAGCCTGCAGAATAAGGGCGCGATCTTCGTTGAGGACCTCTCCGAGGTGCCGCCGCGGGCGGTAACCGTGTTCAGCGCCCACGGCGTGGCCCGCAGCGTCGAGGAAGAGGCGGCCGCCCGCGGCCTGCCGGTGCTCAACGCCACCTGTCCGCTGGTCACCAAGGTCCACAATCAGGGCAAGCGGTATATGTCGAAGGGCCGTGCCCTGGTTCTGATCGGCCATGCCGGCCACCCCGAGGTCGAGGGAACCATGGGGCAGGTTCCCGGGCCGGTTCTGCTGGTCCAGAACGTCGACGACGTGGCGGCCCTGACCCTGCCGACCGACACCCCGCTGGCCTATATTACCCAGACAACCCTGAGCGTGGACGACACAAAGGACATAATTGCGGCCCTTCAGGCCCGTTTTACAGATATTCAAGGCCCTGACATCCGGGATATCTGCTATGCGACACAGAACCGCCAATCTGCGGTAAGGGATCTGAGCAAGCTGGTGGACGTCATTTTGGTGGTGGGGGCCGCCAATAGTTCCAACTCAAACAGGCTGCGCGAAATCGGCACCGAAGTCGGGGTCGCGAGTTATCTCATTGCCGATGGCAGGGAGTTGAACCCTGATTGGCTGAAAGATGCAAAAGCCGTCGGCATTACGGCGGGCGCCTCGGCACCCGAAGTTCTGGTCGACGACGTGATCGAGGCTTTGAGGCGTATCGGACCGGTCAAGGTGTCGGTGCTTCCCGGCCGGGAAGAAAATATCGAATTCCGGCTTCCGGCCGAATTGACTGCGGGCTGATCCACTTCACTACTTTATCGAGTCCAGAAAGAAACCTTCTCAATGGCAATACCCTTCTTCAAGGAACTGCGTATCGGCGGTTATCTCGTCAAGCAGAAGCTGCTCGGCCGGAAACGCTATCCGCTCGTGTTGATGCTGGAACCGTTGTTCCGCTGCAACCTCGCCTGCGTGGGCTGCGGCAAGATCGACTATCCCGATGCGATCCTCAATCGCCGCATGTCGGCGCAGGAATGCTGGGACGCGGCCGATGAATGCGGCGCGCCGATGGTGGCGATCCCCGGCGGCGAGCCCCTGATCCACAAGGAGATCGGCGAGATCGTGCGCGGCCTCGTGGCGCGCAAGAAGTTCGTCTCGCTCTGCACCAACGCGCTGCTTCTGGAAAAGAAGCTCGACCTGTTCGAGCCTTCGCCCTACCTGTTCTTCTCGGTGCATCTCGACGGCCTGAAGGACCATCACGACAAAGCTGTCTCGCAGAAGGGCGTCTTCGAGCGCGCGGTTTCCGCGATCAAGGCCGCGAAGGCGCGCGGCTTCACCGTCAACGTCAACGCCACCATCTTCGACGGCCATCCGGCGGAAGAGATCGCCAAGTTCCTCGACTTCACCACCGAACTCGGCGTCGGCGTCTCGATGTCGCCGGGCTACGCCTACGAGCGCGCGCCCGACCAGGAGCACTTCCTCAACCGCACCAAGACCAAGAAGCTGTTCCGCGACGTGTTCGCGCTCGGCAAGGGCAAGAAGTGGAACTTCATGCACTCCGGCCTGTTCCTCGACTTCCTCGCCGGCAACCAGTCCTACGAGTGCACCCCGTGGGGCATGCCGGCGCGCAACATCTTCGGCTGGCAGAAGCCCTGCTACCTGCTCGGCGAAGGCTACACCAAGACCTTCAAGGAATTGATGGAGACGACGGACTGGGAAACCTACGGCACCGGCAAGTACGAGAAGTGCGCCGACTGCATGGCGCATTGCGGCTACGAGCCGACGGCGGCCAACGCCGCCCTGCTCAACCCGCTGAAGGCGATGTGGGTCGCGTTGCGTGGCGTCCGGACATCAGGTCCGATGGCGCCCGAGATCAATCTCGATAAGCAGCGGCCGGCCCAGTACATCTTCTCCGCGGAAGTGCAGAAGCGCCTCTCGGAGATCCGCAAGGACGAAGCCGCCGCGGCGGCCGCCAAGCAGCAGCAGAAGGCATCCACGGCCGCCTAGGGCCGCCCTGAAGGAAAACAAAAAGCCCCGGTTCTGATCGAATCAGAACCGGGGCTTTTTTGTTTCAAGGCGACCGCTGGTTTTGAAGCGATCGCTGGCGGCCGTCAGATATCCACGGTGGCGAGGTCCTCGCCGCCAACCAGGAAGCCCCGGCAGCCACGCAACGAGCGCAGCGCCCGATTGAAATCGATTCCGGTGGAAACCAGCGCGCGCAGCGTCCTCGGATTGCGCACGAGGCCGCGCAGCACCTTGCGCAGGTCGATATCGCCGTTCGGCTTGATGGCGCTCTTGGCCAGCGCCGGAAGCGAGCGGCTGGCGGGATCTGAAATGACGCGCAGTGCGGCGAACGGAATGCCCGCCTCGGCCGCATAGGCCGCCGCGATATGGCTTTCCATGTCGACCGCGGCAGCCCCGGTCTCGGAATGCAGCGCGGCCTTGCAGGCGGTCGCCGCGATCACCTGTTCGACACCGGCCAGGCCGCCGCGGACCACGCGCCGGCGCTTCAGCGCGGCGCTGGCGATCATTTCCTCGTTCAGCGCGAGGCCGGCCAGAAAACGGGTATCGCCCGCCAGAACCTCGGTCGCCACCACCACGTCGCCCGACTTCAACGAAGGATCGAGCCCGCCGGCGACGCCGAACGAAATCACGCCCCTGAATGACGATGGGTCAAGCGTCGCAAGCAGCGCCCGTAATTGAGCGGGATCGCTACTGCTGCAGATGACGATCATGCCGGGCCCGGCCGCTATGCGGGCCTCCTGCACCAAACCGGTTACAATCAACACCGGCCGCGGATCAATCGAATTGAATTCAACCGAACTGTCCACGGTCGCGGCGGCCCCCGCCCCCAAAATCACATCCCGACCCCTACCACCCTGCTGTTGGTGCTTCTCAAATTCCGATACCGCGCCAACGCCCAGAGCGGAAAGAACTTCGAGTAGCCATGATAACGCAAGTAAAACACCCGCGGAAAGCCCGTTGCCGTGTAGCGCGCCTCGTCCCACAGCCCTTTTTCGGTCTGTGTGCTTTTTAGGTACTGAACACCCCGTAGAACTGCCGGATGTTCCACCTCACCCGCCGCCATCAGACCAAGCAAGGCCCATGCCGTTTGCGAGGAAGTCGACGGCGCATCCTCATATCCCTTGTAATTGAGTCGGTAGCTGACCGCATCCTCGCCCCAGCCGCCGTCCTTGTTCTGGATCGACACCAGCCAATCCACGGCCTTTCGCATCACAGGGTCCTGGTGGTCGATTCCGGCGGCATTGAGCGCCGATAGCACCGACCAGGTTCCGTAGATGTAGTTCAGCCCCCAGCGACCGTACCAGGAGCCCTCGGCGAGCTGGGTGCGGCGAAGATACGCAATCCCGTCCGCCAGCGGCTTGCTGGTCGCCGCGGTCTCGCCGAGCTGCGCCAGCATCGAGATGCAGCGCGCAGTGACGTCCTCGGTCGGCGGATCGAGCAGCGCGCCGTGGTCCGAGAACGGGATGTTGTTGAGGTAGTATTCGAGGTTGTTGGCGTCGAACGCGGCCCAGCCGCCGTCCCGGCTCTGCAGGCCCTCGATCCACTCACGGCCGCGCGCGATCGCCGTATCGTATTCCACACTGCCGGACGCCCGCCGCGCGCGATCCATCGCCATCACGACAACCGCAGTGTCGTCGAGATCGGGATAATGATCGTTGTTGTACTGAAAGGCCCAACCGCCCGGACGGACATTGGGCGCTTTGGCCGCCCAGTCGCCCTTGAGGTCGAGCACCTGCCGCGGCTTGAGCCAGTCGAGCCCCTGCTTCACCTTCGCCACCATGTCTTCGCCGCCGGCCTCCGCCAGCGCGTGGCAGGTCAGCGCCGTGTCCCACACCGGCGAGACGCAGGGCTGGCAATAGGCCTCGTGCTCGCCGATCACCAGGAGCTTGTCGATGCCCTTTCTGGTGACCGCCCGCGGCGGAAAATCCGCATCCTTGCCCAGCGCGTCATACATCATCACGATGTTGGCCATCGGCGGATAGATGGCGCCCATGCCGTCTTCGCCGTTCAGCCGCTCTTCCGTGAAGGCGAGCGCGGCATCGATCGCGCGCTGGCGCAGGGTCTTCGGGAACAGCGGTTCGACCACCCGCAGGATCTTGTCCAGTGCGCTGAACAGCGTGAACCAGCCCCAGCTCTGATGCGGCGCCTTCGTCGGCGTGCCGACGGACTTCGGATCCTGCAGGAACAATTCGTCGATGCCGACGCCTTTCGGATTCTTCGCCAGCGGCTTCAGCGCCGCCATCACCATCAGCGGCACGATGGTGGTGCGTGCCCAGTAGGAAATCTTGTTGAGATGGAACGGCGACCACATCGGCAGCAGCATGATTTCGACCGGCAGCACCGGCACCGCGCGCCAGCTCAGCACGCCATAGAACGCCAGCAGAAACCGGGTGAAAACGTTGACGCCGCTGGCGCCGCCGCGGCTGCGGATCGCCTCGCGCGCCCGCACCATATGCGGCGCGTCGACGGAATCGCCGATCATCTTCAGCGCGAAATACGATTTGACGCTGGCGCTCATGTCGAACGGGCCGTCCTGCACCAGCGGCCAGCCGCCGTGGGCGCCTTGCGTGCGGCGCAGATAGTTCGCGAGCTTGGCTTCGAGCGCGCCGTCGACGGGCTCGGCAAGGTAGTGGCGCAGGAGGACATATTCCGCCGGAATCGTGCTGTCGGCTTCCAGCTCGAACACCCAGTGGCCGTCGGATTGCCGATAGAAGAGCAGCCCCTGCGTCGCCGCGGAGATGCTCTGCTCCAGGGCCTCGGGGTCGACCGCAACGGTGTGATCGTCGGACAGCATTCGCTAGACATCCTCACTTAGCGACCGGCTTCCGTGAAGCCGGTCACGCAACATCCTGTCAGGCCTGCGGCCTCGACAGGACCAGATCGGCGGCGCGGTCGCCGGACCGCACCGATCCCTCGATGGTTGCCGGCAATCCGGTATCGGTCCAGTCCCCGGCGAGAAACAGGTTCTTGTAAGCCGTCACCGGGCCCGGTCGCAGCGCATTCTGCTCCGGCGTCGCCTCGAATGTAGCACGGCGTTCGCGCACGATCTGCCAGGGCGGCAATGCCGGTTCCCCCGGCAGGCCGGCGGCCTTGCAGACGTCCCGCCAGATCGCCAGCGCCAGTTCCTCGCGCGGCATGTCGACCAGGCGGTCGCCATTGCTGATGGTGATCGACAGCCGCTGCGGGAACGCAAACAGCCACTCCACCAGGCCGCCGACGACGCCGACGATCGGCGGCGCGTCCCGCGGCGGATCGAAGCGGAAATGCGCATTGACGATGGCGCGGAATTTCGACGGCGTCTTCAGCCCGGGCAGCAGGGAAGCTGCGGGGCGCGGCGGCACCGCGAGCACCACGACATCGCCGGCGCTGACCGCGATGGCGTCAGTGCCGAATTTCAATTCGCCGACCTTGTCGCCGGTGATCGTGAATTCGCGCAGCTCATGCCCGAGTTGGACCGAGCCGCCCTTTTCCTGCACCAGCTTGATCGCGGGATCGACCAGAACCGAACTGAGACCGTCGCGCGCGACCAACGGCCGGCAGGCCTGTCCGCCCGCCAGCAGCGTTTCGCGCACGATCGCACCGGCAAGGCCCGCCGAGCCCTCGGGCGGATCGACGTTGAGTGCGGCCAGCAGCAGCGGCTGCACCAGCCGGCGGTACAGCGCGCCCTCGCAGGGAATCGTCTTTCCAACCAGCTTGCCGGTCCCTGCCCAGATCAAGGGCATCAATGCCAGATAGTCGAGCAGGCCGGTGTCAGGGACGCGGCGTGCCTCGTCGAACACCCATAGCGGCAGGCGGCCCTCGCCGAGGTCGAGCTGCCAGCGCTGGCCGGTTGCGACGTCGACGAACGGAAACTGCGCGCGCTTCGGTCCGACCAGCCCCGCCTCGGTTCCGATCGACTTGGCGTAAGCCAGCGCATGGCTGTTGCCGGACAGCAGCAGATGGTTGCCGTTGTCGATCGTGAGGTTGGTGGCGGCGTCGAAATAGGAACGGCAACGGCCGCCGGCCTGTTGCGTGGCCTCGTGGACATGCACGGTGTAACCGGCGTTCGCCAGCCGCACAGCCGCCGAGAGGCCGGAAATGCCGGCGCCAATGATATGAGCGTTTTTTTGCATCAGATGATCGCGTAACGGAGAAGGATGGCGATCTTCGCCCATTTGTGGACGCGGACCGGCTCGCGCGGAACGGCAAAGCCCCGCGCAATCAGAAGCTCCAGGATCGCGCGATAATACTTCGACATGATCCGCGGCGCGCGCACCGCGCGGCGCGAATTGCGTTTCATGATCGCGTCGGCCTGTTCGAAATGCGACTTCGCCCGCTCGACCAGCGGCAGGCATACTTTCGGCAAGGCGCGTTCGGCGATCACCTTCACCGGATCGTCGCCGGTGATGCCGGCGTGCAGCAGGCCTTCGCGCGGCAGATAGAGACGGCCTAGACCGGCGTCCTCGTCGATGTCGCGCAGGATATTGGTCAATTGCAGCGCGCGGCCGAGATGGTGGGCGAGCTGGATGCCGTCCTGCTCGGGCAGCCCGAACACGCGCACCGACAGCCGGCCTACGGCGCTGGCGACGCGGTCGCAGTAGAGATCGAGGGTAGCCATATCGGGCGCGCGGATGTCCTGCGGCACGTCCATCTCCATGCCGTCGATGATGGCCAGGAAATCCTCGCGCTTGAGGCCGAACTTTCGCACCGACGACACATAATCCTTCAGCCGTTCCGGCGGACGGCCCTGATACAGCGCATCGACGTCGTCGCGCCATTGCTGGAGCGCGGCCAGCCGCTCGGGGCGCGGCCCGTCGGAGTCGGCGATGTCATCGACCTGCCGGCAGAAACTGTAGATCTGGAACATCGCATCGCGTTGCTCGCGCGGCAGGATGCGCATCGCCGCGTAGAACGAACTGCCGGACGCGGTGGTGCCGTAGTCTGCGTTGGCCGCCGCCGTCTCCATCGTCATGCGCCGGCTGCCGGTTTTGACACCGGCCGGCGGCTTACCGCACGGCGTGCCGTCTCGCCGGCGATGGCGCCGAGACTTTGCCCGAGCAATTCGAGCGGGGAAAGATGCACGCGCTCGCTGAGCGGATCGCGCACCTTCAACATGCCGACGATCTTGTCGGCAAAGGCCTGGATCACGGCAATCTCCAGCCCAAGCCGGAAATCCCGCACTTCGGCGCCGAGCGATTTGCTCTCGTTGAGCAGGGTTTCAGTCCGCACCGCCAGCGCCTGCAGACACTGCAGCAGCTGAGGTTGCGACTTCGCCTCGCCCAGCATCTCCACCGTCGCGCCGGCAGCCGCCAGCGCATCGCGCGGCAGGTAGACGCGGTTCAGGTTGTTGTAGTCCTTGCCGCAGTCCTGCAGATGGTTGTTGATCTGCAGCCCCGCGCACAACGCATCGGATGCGGCCCAGGTCGAGGTGCTTTCGCCGTGGACGTCGAGCATGAAACGGCCGACCGGCATCGCCGAATAGCGGCAATAATGGATGACGTCGTCCCAGTTCTCGTAGCGGAGCTTGGTGACGTCCATCCGGAACGCGATCAGCACGTCGAGCGCGTGGCGCGGCGCCATCCCGCGCTCGGCCAGCGCGTTCCGCAGGCTGACGGCCTCTTTCTGGGTATCGCCTTTGCCCAGCAGTTCCGCCTCGAACAAATCGAGATAGCGGAGTTTCTCGTCCGCCGCCAATGTCGCGTGGTCGGCGATGTCGTCGGCAGTCCTGACGAAATTGTAGAAGCTGAGAATCAGCGCCCGGTGACGCGGATGAATGATCCACGACGCGACCGGAAAATTCTCGTCGCGGTGGGTCTTTCCCGATCGCAGTTCGCTCGCGCTGGTCATCAAGAAACTGGCTACATTCGTCCGGCTTGGCGCCATGCACCGACGCTTGGCGCATGCGCTTATATCGCGCCCCCATATAGGGGAATACGCCGCCAAAACCAATGCTATCTGGGCCGATCGGCCCTATCAGCCGCGGCTGCAATCGGGCCGAAATTGGCCCGATGCAACGGTTAACGGCTTCAGGCGCGGCTTATTGGCCGTGGTTCTTGAGCACCATATCGCAGGCCGGGGTGATCTTGGGACGATTCTGCTGCAGGCAAGCCAGGATCGTGAAATCGCCCTGGTCGATCACCGGGCGGCAGAAACGCTGCACGTCGCGGGCACAGGCCTTCTGCTCGTCCGGGGTGCCGCTGCGTTGCTGCTGCGCAAGGGCGTTCGACGAAACCGCGATCGACAGCAGGGAGAGTGCCAGGAGAAATTTACGCATCGTATTCCTTCATTTCGGCAGCAAGAAATCCTGTTCCCGAACTGCGTTTCGGCATCGCCGGGCGGATTTTGTGGGATGGCAGGCGCCGCGTAACGCAGCAACGAACAAAGGACAAGCACCGGTAAATGCGGCCAAATTTACGACGCTTCCGGCACATCTTATAACCGACTGAAATCTAACGTGTATTTTCGCCTCAGTTTTCTTTGCAAATGACCGTTGCGGACCGACGCGGCACAAAGCTAGATGCTGACAGTACCAACAGGTCGGAATAATTTCTGTTCCGCCTGATAAGAGTGCCGCCTGCCCCGCGGCGATGGCCGGCAGCGGCGTCTCGTCATTTGAACCAAACATTCTGCGGGGACACTAAATCTTCGATGCGGCGAGGCGTATCTTTCAGAGAACGTCTATTTTGATGGGAAAATTCACGATGAAACTGTTCCGTTCCGGTGTTTTCGGTCAGGCCCTCACGGCTGCTGGCGTGGGCGCCGCGCTCATGTTGTCGGTCAGCGCAAGCCACGCCCAGGCGAGCGGCCCCTTTGCCGGCTTCGACGGAAATTGGTCCGGCGCAGGAACCGTCGCGCTGTCCAACGGCACCACCGAGAACATCCGCTGCAAGGCCGACTACAAGGTCAATGCGTCCGGCCTCGGCCTGAAGCAGAACCTGCACTGCGCCAGCGACAGCTACAAGTTCGATCTCTCCAGCGACGTTACCAGCCAGGGCGACCGTATCTCCGGCAACTGGAGCGAGAAGAGCCGCAACATCTTCGGCAATTTGCAGGGCACCGCGGGCGGTGGCCAGATCGACGTGTTCGTCGAGGCTTCCGGCTTTGCCGCCAACCTGAATTTGCGCACCAACGGCAACAAGCAGGTGGTTTCGATCGACTCCAAGGGCGAAATCCGCGGCGTCAAGATCACGATGACCAAGACCTGAGACATCGGGTCTTTTATCCGGCCCCCCAAAACAAGACGCCCTCGGACCGGTCCGAGGGTGTCTTCGTTTTTGCCTGATTTGTGTATGGCCTACTCGGCCGGCTTGGCTGACCCGCGGGTGCCGCGAATCTTTTCCGACAGGTTGATCAGGAACATCGACGTCGGCCGCAGGATGAAGAGATCGGCCATCAGCGCTGCGATCATCGAGAACGCGCTGAGCCAGCCGAACAGCCGCAGCGACGGCAGGTCGGAAAAGACAGTCACGACCAGGCCGCAGGCCAGCACCACGGTGGTCAGGATCAGCGCCGGACCGACCAGGACGGTTGCGCGTTCCACTGCCAGATCCGCACTGACGCCCGGCTTTCGCTCGAGCCGCAGCCGGTTGAGGAAGTGGATCGTCGCACTCAGTCCGAGGCCGAACGACACCGTCAGCGCCACCACGCTGGCGAATTGCAACCCCTCGCCCATGATCGCCAGCACCGTGCCCGATGCCACCACCGGGAAAATGCCGGGCAGGATGCAGGAGAACATCACCACGACCGAGCGGAAAGCCAGCCCGATGAAGACCGCAACCAGCAGGAATTCCACCGTCAGGCCGCGGTTGAGTTTCTCGATCATGTTGGAACTGTTGCGCGCGGCAATCACCGAAAGGCCGGTGACCGCGATTTCGTAGCCAGGGTGCTCCGCCCGCACCTTGTCGAGCGCCTTGTCGAGCTTGTTCACCACCGGAAGCAGCGCGCTTGAATCGATGTCGGGTACGCGGCCCGACACCACCACCGCATCCTGGTCGGCCGAGATGAAGCGCCGGACCAGATGTTCGGGGATCACGCTGACATATTCCTTCAGCGTCGCGACGTCGTTACTCCCCGCCTTCTCGGCGAGCCAGCGGCGCAGCGTTTCCAGCGACCAGACATTGCCGACGCCGGCCGCGGTTTCGACCATGGAATGAACCTCGGCGATCGTCTTCAGCGTCTCCGGCGCGTAGAGCGAGGCGCCCTTGGGGAATTCGATCAGGACGTCGACCGGATTGGCGCCGGTGAGCTTGGCATCGAGACGGCTCGACGCCTCCACCGCCTGCCGCTTGTCCGGCACCTGGTCGGCCAGGCGGTAGCGCGGCTGCAGGTTGGCGTAGACATAACCCATGCTGGCGACGACGATCACCGCGATCAGGCTGAACAGCCCGGGGCGGCCGACCATGCGCACCGCGATCCAGTAGCAGAAGTTGCGCAACGCCTGCACGCCGGCGTCGGCGCCCTGGAACTTGACCGCCATGACCTTTTCGTTGCGCACAAAAAGCACGCCGAACACCGGCACCAGCGACAGCACCGCGATCAGTGCAATGATGGTAGCGGCAAGGCCCGCTTCGCCGAATTTGCGGATCAGTTCGGAATCGGAGAATTGCAGGGCGATGAACGAGATGCCGGCGGTGCCGTGAGTCAGCACGCAGGCGGGACCGACCACCAGCACGGCGTTCTTGAACGCGGTGTACTTGTCCTGGCCCGCGATCAGGCGGTCGCGCGCCGCGAATGTCAGCTGCATCGAGTCGGAGAAGCTGATCACCATGATGAGCGGCGTCATCACGTTCAGGAACATGTTGAGATTGAAGTTGGCCCAGCCGAGGCCGCCGAGCGCGAGCAGGATCGCGATGATCGGCGGGAAAGCCGCGACGATCATGAACGATATCTTGCGGAAGAAGATGATCGCGATGATGCAGCCGGCCAGAATGCCGAGGATGTTGTAGGTCAGGCCGTCGCGCTTCACCGCGTTGCGGATTTCGAGCTGCATGACGGGAACGCCGGAGAGCTGGGCGTTGAGCCCGCTGCCGGCGAGATCTTCCGCCATGATTTTTCGGATATCTCCGACCGCCTTGCCGAGTTCGTTGCTGGCAACGATATTCGGCTCCAGCGACAGTACGATCAGCGCCAGCGTGCCGTCTTCGCTCAACAGCTTGCCACGGATGATCTCATTCGCCTTCACGGTCTCGACGAACTTGTCGTAGGCAGCCCCTTGCGGCAGTTCCGACGGGAACAGCGCCGCCGGCAGCTTGCCGGGCTCCGGCGCCTGGCGTGCCGAAAACAGCGAGACCAGGCCGCGCACGCCGTCGACCAGTTGCAGGTCGGTGACCATGTCCCGGAGTTTTTCGAGGTTTTCGCGCGCCAGCAGCGTCTTGCCTTCGACCACGACCAGCACGTCGAATTCGGTCGCCGGGAAGCGCTTGGTCACGGCCTCGTATTGCTTGTAGTCCTTCGAATTGGAACGAAACAGCTGGCTCAGGGAGTCGTCGATCTTGATCCGTTCGATCCCGAAGAATGCGGCAATCATCAATGCGACGAGAACGACGCAGGACATGATCGGCGCCTTGACCGCGATCAGGCCGAGGCGCTCCAGCCCGAAGGCGATGCTCGTACCCGTTACCGGCTCCTCGATCGCCTCGACGTGGACCTGACTTTCGGAGTTCTTGTCGAGCATGCCCTGTCCAGTTCTCACGTCGGTGTCGGTTGTGAAGCTTGCTTGGGTCGGTGGCGCGACGGCGGCTTTTTCAGCCCTGTCTGATCGGCGCTAGCCCTTGAAATCACGCGGTAAATTAACGTCGCCGTTTTACAGGTCCGAACCCGATCCGGCAAGCGCGCGCGGCGAGGCAAACCGGCACGCAGATGACGAAAATCCGCGTTAAGTCTCTGATTTGTCACACCGGGCCCGCTCACAGGGCCGGATCGGCCGCGATCTGCACCGGCGGTCCTCCGCTTTCGTCCTTCAGCGCCACGCCGGTGAGCTGCCTCACGAGCCCTTCACGAACCAGCCACGCGATCTTGAACGCGGCTTCATCGTAGCTCAGCCCCGCGCCGTGGATGTTGGAGATGCAGTTGCGTTCGGCGTCGGTGAGGCCGATGCGCGGTGCAAATGTCAGATAGGCCCCGAGGCTGTCCGGCGCCGACAGGCCGGGCCGCTCGCCGATCAACATCACCACCATGCGCGCGCCAAGCACAGCACCGATCTCGTCGCCGAGCGCCACGCGCGCGCCCGACGCGACCACGACAATGCCTACGCCGATGCCGGCCACCGCGAGCCGCGCGGCGAGGTTACGAACCAGTTCGACCGCGTGAACGTTGACCGCGGCCGGCGACAGGCCGTCGCCGATGACGACGGCAAGCTCGCAAGGATCACCGCTGCGGCCGGCCAGCGAACGCCGCGATCCGGCTTCGAGCACGCGTCCGAGGTCGGGGCGCCGCAGATAGTCGCGCCGCTCGGGCGCCTGGCTTGCGACCTCAAGCGCGTTTAGGCCAAGGCCGGCCAGTTCCGCCATCAGGCGCGCGGCATCGAAGGTCGCATGGACGGCATCCCGTGCGCGGGCGTGGTCGAGCGTGAAAGCGAGCAACGCCTCGGTCGGCATGCTCGCCCCTGCCCGGCCAAGCCCGACGCGCGCAGGCGTCAACTCGCGTAAACGTTCAATGGAAGAACTGCGCTCGATCGAAACGGGCGCAATCGAACCGGGCGGTGACGCCGGCGTTTTCATGAAAGCTTCCAGGGTTTGCTACTCGGCCGGGACCGAGGCTTCACGCAGCCGGATCGAATAGTTCGACGCGCTCTGCTGACCGACCGACGCTGCACGCGCGAACATGATCAGGTGGTGGGCGATCATCGCCGAGCCGATCAGGCCCTCGATGTCGCCGCGGCGAAGCCGCCCCAGCGCGAATTTCCAGAACACGCGCCTGTAATCGCCGAGCACGCCGACCTTCCAGAAAAGGTTCCGGAGCATGATCAGGCCGCGCTTGATGTTGGCCCAGCTCTTCTGCTCCGGCGTCACCGGCACCTTCAACCGCTGCGCATAGGTGTAGTCGCACTGGTACTGGTAGCGCGCGTAAAGCTTCTCCGGCGCATAGGCGGCTTCCATGCACCTGCGCCAGGAATCGACGACCTGATCGTAGGGCAGCAGGAACTGGACGTTGGAATCGCGGCTGCCGTCCTCTTCGAGCAAGCGGCCTTCGCGCTCCAGCCGATCCCACAGCGGCGTCTTCGGCAGCGCCTGCAGCAGATTGATCGTCAATAGCGGGATCTGCGACTCGTCGACGAATGCCAGCAGCGCGTCGCCGGTTTCCGGCTTGTCGGTGTCGAGCCCCATGATGATGCCGGAGACGACTTCCATGCCGTAGGAATTGATGGTGCGAACGCCTTCCAGGATCGGGACCATCATGTTGTGGTCCTTGTGCATCGCCTTCAGCGCGTCGGGATCCGGCGTCTCGATGCCGCAGAAAATCGTGACAAAGAAGGCCTCGCGCATCTTTTCCAGAATCTCGGGCCGCTTGGCGATGTTGAGCGTCGCCTCGCAGGCAAGCCGCATCACGTATCCGGTGCGCTTCTGCCATTCGACCAGATGCGGCAGCAGATCCAGCGCCGCCTTGCGGTTGCCGATGAAATTGTCGTCAACGAAATACACCGAACCGGTAACACCGCATTCGCGCAACTTGTCGAGTTCGGCGATGATCTGTTCCGGCGATTTCAGCCGCGGGTTCCGACCATAGAGGCCGGGGATGTCGCAGAACTCGCACTGGTAGGGACAACCGCTGGAATACTGGATACTGCCGAGAAAATATTTCTTCACCTCGGCAAGTTCGTACGCGGGAATCGGGAAATCCGTCATCGCCACGCGATCTTTGGTCTTCAGCACCACCTGCTGTTCGGGGCGCGACGGATCCCGCGCCAGCCGTGCGAGCAGATCGTCGGTGGCATCGCCGAGTTCGCCGACATGGAGGTAGTCAAATGAAGGGTAGTAATCCGGGCAGGCGCTGACCGACGGCCCGCCGATCGCAACCGCAAGGTCGAATGCGTGGGCGCGGCGGCAGATGTCGTTCATCTGCTGGCGCTGGATGTGCATGCCGCTGACGAACACGGCCTCGGCCCATTCGAAGTCTTCCTTCGTGGCGGGGCGGATGTTCTCGTCGATGAAACGCACTGGCCAGTTGGCCGGCAGATAGGCCGCAATCAGCAGCAACCCCTGCGGCGGCATGAACGCCTGAACGCCGTCGGTCAGGGGATAGGCATATTCGAACGTGCCAAAAGAAGACGTATAGCGCGGAAAGACGCACAGGATGCGCCGAACCGTCTCGATGCCTTCAGCTCTCATTCGAACTCCTCAGCCAAAGCCTTCGTAAACTTAAGCACGACATTGAAAGTTGGGCCAGAAATTCTTCAACATTGTGGCAGTCGGCTCAAACGCGCAGGCGGTTCAAAGGTTGCATGAAAAACCGCCGTTGGTGGCCTCCAACCGTCCTTCAGGCGATCAGACGCGAGGCAAATTCGGGCAGCAGGCCCGCATTGCCTGCAATCCGGAAGTCGGCGCCGGCCAGGCCGGTTCGGTGCAGCCAGTCGTCGAATTCCGGCGCCCGCTTCAGGCCGAACAGGTCGCGGACATAGAGCGCGTCATGGAACGAAGTGGACTGGTAGTTCAGCATGACGTCGTCGGCGCCGGGCACCCCCATGATGAAGGTAACGCCGGCGGCCGCCAACAGCGTCAACAGATTGTCCATGTCGTCCTGGTCGGCTTCGGCGTGGTTGGTGTAGCAGACGTCGACGCCGAGCGGCAGCCCGAGCAACTTGCCGCAAAAGTGATCCTCCAGCCCGGCCCGG
>Ga0207667_10003851_pt1 | contig 18453 bp, 21 predicted proteins | sample KBSCornC52_FD_184301 | JGI IMG/M metagenome (GOLD analysis project Ga0207667, IMG submission 184301) | Corn rhizosphere microbial communities from Kellogg Biological Station, Michigan, USA - KBS Corn C5-2 (SPAdes) (version 2) | ecosystem: Host-associated > Plants > Roots > Rhizosphere > Soil ...
CCTTCATCAGAATATCGACCTTCGGGCCATAAAATGCTCCCTCGCCTTCTGCGACGAAGTATTCTTGACCTGAGTTATCTAAAACGCTTTTTAGGTTTTCTTCAGCTTTATCCCAGTCAGAACTTTTGCCAAGAAAGTTTTCTGGTCGTGTACCATAACGGAAGCGATAGGTTAAACCAAATGGACTATATAATGCTTCAATCATATGGAGAATATTTTCAAATTCGGATTTGACATGTTCAGACGTCATGAAAATATGTGCATCATCTTGTCGAAATTGCCTTGTTCTAAATAACCCATTTAATGTTCCTGAAAGTTCAAAACGATGTAACATTGTTGTTTCAGCTAAACGTAATGGAAGTTCTTTATATGAACGTAGTTTTTGTCTAAAAATTGTCATAGCATTGGGACAATTCATTGGTTTTATGCCAAATACCTCGGTTCCGACTAGTGGTTCTTTTGTATCGCCTCGTAAATAACTCATTGGTGAGATAAACATGTCATCTCGATAATGTTGCCAATGCCCTGACGTCTCAAATAATTCTTTTTTATTTACTTGCGGCGTTGCAACTTCTTGATAGCCGTATTTTTTATATTTTTCTCTGGCAAAATCATACAGCACGTTGTATATAATTAATCCCTTCGGCAACCAATACGTCATTCCTGGAGCAGTTTCATCAAAGAAAAATAGCTCTAATTGGGGACCAAGTTTTTTATGGTCTCGTTTTTTGGCTTCTTCGAGCATATGCAAGTAATCATCTAGTGCTTTTTGTTTAGGAAAGGCTGTGCCGTAAATTCGAGTTAACATTTTATTTTTCTCATCTCCACGCCAATATGCGCCGGCTATTGATAAAAGTTTGAACGCCATTAATTCTTTATCTGGATGTTCTAAATGTCCACCTTTGCAAAGATCTTCGTAGTCGCCTGTTTTGTAGATTGTGAGCGTTTTCCCTTCATTGGCAAATTCTTCTATTAATTCAAGTTTGTAAGGCTCATTTATAAATCGTTTTTTTGCTTCTTCAACCGATACTTCTTCATGAGTAGTTGTCGTCCAGGTTGGGAGTATTTTTCGCATCTCATCTTCTATTTTGGAAAGATCTTCTTCACTGATTGGAGTAGAAAAATCAAAATCATAATAAAATCCAGTTTCAGTTGCAGGGCCGATGGCTCGTTTGGTATCAGGCCATAACTTAAGAACTGTTGCTGCTAATAAATGAGATGCAGTATGTCTTATGTTATGAAGGTATTCTTCATTTTTCATATCTAGCCTGAATATAGCAGAATTATACTTGTTTATAAAGATCCAAATAGATTATGCTAAATACATGAAGGTGCATCCAATTGTTCATCATATTTCGCAATTGGTGCTCTGTAAATATGCACTTGTTGTTTGTATTATCGCGATTGGTGGCTTAGGATGGTTCCTTTTTTCCTTTCATAATCAAAACGCGAAAGCAAATACAAATATTCACCTCCTCCAGGCAAATTTGCAGACTGAAACACAGCAGCTTGCCAGTACCAGTGCAGCATTAAGAGATTTGAAAAGTCAGAACCAGTATACGATTAATCAAGCTTTAGAGAAAAAAATAACTGCAATAGAAACGACTTATAAAAAATCAGTAACTGATTATCAAAATCTCCTTGATCTTAAAGTAAGTGTCAAAGATACTTCAGCTTTAGATAAACTTTTTACACAATCACTCTCCTATCTGGCTGCGACTAATTATGCTTCAGCTGATGCGACTCTGAGTGATTTATCAAATCAAATTACTCTTCAGCAACAGAAATTGGCTGCCGCTCAAGCACCAACGGTCAATGCTCCAGCAAGCAATGCTGCTCCTGGAAGTGGATTTAGTCAACAAAGCGTATCCACTGATCGAGGGACATTTGTGGTAGATATCATTGCAGGAGATATATCCTCTACGAAAGTAATTGTGGATAGTGCGTCTGATTCGGATTGCAGTAATAATTGTCCAGTACTTCCTTTAGCTGATTATGTCTCAAGAAACGGTGCATATGCTGGGATTAACGGATCATTTTTTTGTCCCGTTGACTATCCCAGTTGTGCAGGGAAAACCGGATCATTTGACACACTTTTAATGAATGTAAAAAAACATTATTTCAATTCAGATAATAATGTCTATAGCACTGTGCCCGCATTTATCTTCGCAGATTCATATGTGCGATTTGTCTCACAGTCTTCGCAGTGGGGACGTGACACTGGTCCAAATGGAGTAATAGCTATGCAACCGGCACTCGTTATCGGGAAGAGTGTTGCATTTAATGGGAGTGATGAGCCTAAGTTTGGGAGTAAAGGAGCACGCGATTTTGTCGCGAATAAAGGAAACACCGTGTATATTGGGACTATTTTCAATGCGACGATGGAAGATTCTGCGCATGTTTTACAAACGCTTGGTATGGAAAACGCAATCAATTTAGATGAAGGCGGATCAACTGCGCTTTGGTTTGGTGGGTATAAAGTAGGGCCGGGAAGAAATATTCCCAATGCAATTCTTTTCGTAAGAAAGTAGATTAATGGCGAAGATATTGTTGTTGCTGCACGTTATTAAGAATAGCAGATATAAATGTCCCGATTACTGGTACGACATTAACCTGGTGTGCAATAAATCCTAGAATAGCTAAAACTACTGCAAGGCCAACAGTTGCTCCTATTGCCCATCCTACGCCACCAATAATATTATTGATAAATATTTGTTTCCGGCTCTCTTTTACTTTTTGATACGGTTGCATACTTTTCTTATTTAGTTTATCACATTCTCTTTATTTCATTTGGTACATCGCGCCTCTGGTTGTCCCGATTTTCCGGATAAATCCTGACTTTTCAAGTTGTTGCAGATCATAACGTAACGTACGGTCTGGAATTTTGAGAAAACGTCGATGTAATTGATCAAAAGAAATGATAGTTTGCTCTTTAATAATGATAAGGATTTCCTTTCGTCGAGGCAATAAAAAATCTTCTGGTTTTGGTTCAGTCAAGGTGGCAATATGCAGTTTGAGCTTGTCTGTTTCTTCAACGATAATGGATAAAATAAATTCAATGAAAATTGTCGCATCATTACGATCAAGTAAGGTGTAATAAGTTTGTTTCCTTTCTTCTAGATCCTCTTCAACAGATAACAGCCATTGGAAATGATAGCCATGCTTAGCAAGCAACGCTTGTAATAATAATCTGCCCACTCTCCCGTTTCCATCTAAGAACGGATGGATTTTTTCAAAGCACAAATGGACGAGACTTGCTTTAATTAGAGGGAAGATATCGGTCGTTTGATTTATTAATTGTAATAGATCGGAGAGTAATGGTTGCAATTGCGAAGGCGGAGGTGTCATGTATATTACATTCCCAGATTGATCGAAAATGGCACTTGGTTCTTGCCGCAAAATGCCGGTTTGGGAAGTATGGAGAAGTTTATGCATGACTAGTTTATGAAGATTTAAAATATAATGAAGATCAATAATTTCGGGGATACTCTCTTGTCTCATGAAAGAAAGCGCACTTATCAGATTCTCTACTTCTTGATGCGCATAATCGATCTCAGTATCTTTCTCAAGTTTATCTGGAATGTCATGTATTGAGAGAGGATTCCCTTCAATTTTGGCTGAGAAAACAGAACTTTTCAACAGCGTTTCTCTGCGCAAATTTGCTAAGATTGTTTCAGGAATAGAAACTGCTTGTAATGCAGCTTTATTGGCCTCAATTTTAGCAATGTCTGCAAGCATCGTATGGGTTATTTGATATGATGGAGGTATTTGCATAGGGTAATATATAGTCAATCTTGCCAGATACTACCATATATTACCAGATGTTGCCAATTGTTGCCAGATACTGTATAAATTCCAAAAACAAGCATCAAATAGCAAATCCATTTAAGCTTCTCACTCATGTCTACTTTGAATTTTGCATTGGAATTTGAGATTTATTTGAATTCTGATATTTGTACTTTGGAGTTTAAATTTTAGAGGCCTAATTCTGCGTGTATCTGTTGCATAGCTTTCAGAGTTATTGCAATAAAGTCTTTAAGAGATATATATAATTCTGTTTCACAGCGTTGGATAGCTTCTCTATTGGCGCCTCTGGCAAAATCTTTTTTGCCAAATCGCTTGAGAACAAATTCTGTATCAATTGCATCTAATCGTTTTTCAGGTTTTATGAGTGCGCTCGCAATGATGAGACCGGTTAATTGATCGACACAGGCAATTGCCCAATCCATATCATTTTCAGGCAGAATTTTGGTATTCTCAAAATTGTGAGCTTGAATTGCATGTTTGATGTCTCCAGGAATTCCTGTTTCTTGAGCAAATAAAAGATTGCCATGTTGTTCCAATTTATTTTCTTTTTGGGCTATTTCATAATCGAAGTCATGCAATAATCCAGTTATGCCCCATTTTTGGACTTCTTGTTCACTTGCATCGGGATGAAGATGTTTGCAAAGCGCCTGCATCGCGGCTTCACACGAACGGCAATGATTAATTAAGTTTTTATTTTGAATATATTTTGTCAGAATGTGGTAGGCTTCTTCGCGAGTCATATTATTTCAAATCTGCTTTTATTCTACTATAGATATTCCCTACTTGTTCTCTATGATTTTGGAAATCAATTTTATCGCGTTTTAAGCGTTTTTTTACTTCACCAATAATAATCTCCCATTTATCAGCATCAGTGAATTGTCTTGTGATAATTTTTACAAATGGAGGTTTATTAGCCAGATAAAATTCGACATTTGCGGTTGAACGGTCGATGACAAATTTAAGAAGAATATTGTTGCCTGGGGAAAAAATTTCTTGCCAATCACTATCGAGTTTGATTCCCAAATATCTGACATTTAACGCTTGGTCGCCTATTCCTTCAAACGTCCAAGGAGTTACTTTCGTGACAATGCCAGCCAGTCGCATGTTATGAATCAAATTATCAACAAAAGCTTTCGACATACAAGGAATTATGATTGTATAGAAGAAAAGAAAGAATATCAATTGGCTAAATTTGACAAAAAAAAGAAATAACGATTTAATTAAATTATGGATGAGCAAAATAAATTATCGCAACCATCCATATTGCCTAGCACTTCAGAATTTACTCCGACTTCTTTATTGACACAACCTCCTAAAAAAGGAAATCCGATCACTTTATCCAAGATACTCTTTATTATTGGATTAGCATTCGCGCTATGTTTCATGATTGTCTTAATTCAAACTATCGTGACTAAGGATGGGTGGGGATTATTATTTCTCACAATGTATCTTATCGGAGGTATTTCTTGTTTTACCGCTCTATGGTTATTCTCGAAAAATAATGTCGTTGCTGATATTTTTGGTACGGCCCTTTTAATACCTGTTTTAATTACTTCAAATTGGTTAGCGCTTTATATAATCGGATTATTATATTACCCTTTAACCCTTTTGCAGATGATTTTTAAATAAATTTTTACTTCTGTAGTATCTTCTCTTGTGGACCCAACAGGGCTCGAACCTGTGACCTCCGCAATGTCAATGCGACGCTCTAGCCAACTGAGCTATGGATCCAGTTAGAGGTCATTATAACATAAAAATCCTGCACGAAAACAAGGCTTTGTCCTCGTGCAGGAAATAAAATATTTATAATAAATACGTTTATCGATTATTTCGATAAAAACCATGAGGTTTTCTCATAGCTTCAGCATATTTAGCAGCCTCCGCTGGACCAAACTGCTGTTCTACTGACTGTGTTGGCACTTCAATGCCAGCTCGAACCAAGTCCCCGACTGATCTTACTTCTATAGATTGGCGACCCACAGGAGAATAGGTTCCTCTTATGTCAGGTACGCGATTAACTGTAAAAGTTGGAATTGCACGTTGATTTTCTATTCTATTATTCATATATGTTCACCTCCGTTCCATAAAAAAACCCGCTTTCGCGGGTAACATTTTGCTCACACAAAATACCCGCGTTAACGGATAAGAAGAAGAGCAATAATTGATTGTAATGTTCTGTTTCGCATGTTATTTATATTGTAACGACAACTATTATTGTTGTCAATAATTATTTTACGGCAATTACTTCAATTTCCACCAATGCTCCTTTGGGAAGTGCTGTAACTGCTACAGTTGATCTGGCTGGTTTATGTTCAGAAAAGAACGATCCATATACGTCATTCACTTTGGTAAAGTCGTTTATATCAGTCAGGAAAATAGTTGTTTTTATAACAGAATCAAATGTACAATTTGCGGCTTTTAATACCTGCTGAATATTTTGCATAACTTGTTTGGTTTGCTCTTCAATTCCCTCTCTGAGTGTTCCTGTTATTGGATCCAAACCAATTTGTCCAGAACAAAAAATAAAATCATTACTTTCAATTGCTTGTGTGTAGGGTCCGACTGCTTGAGGTGCATGTTTTGTATGTATCGTTTTCATATTTAGAATTTGTTTAGAAATCAGGCTTTAAAAATTTATTTCAAAATTATACCAAATATTGATAGAGTAAATCGTCAGTGTGCAGTACTCTGTATTTTAAGCCAATTGTTTCCATACGTTGTAAAAGTGGTTCATAATCTTTTTTATCTTTTAATTCAATTCCAACCAATGCAGGTCCTTTTTCTTTATTTGTTTTCTTTATATATTCAAAGCGAGAAATATCATCAGTTGATCCAAGTGCTTTATCGACAAATTCACGTAATTGGCCAGGTTTTTGCGCAAATTCGATGAGAAAATAATGTTTTCGGCCTTGATAGACTAAACTTCGCTCTAGTATTTCGGGATAACGTAATAAATCATTATTTCCCCCGCTTAATATACAAACAACTGTTTTTCCTTTGATTTTTTTCCGTATTTGATCCAAGGCACTTATGGAAACTGCTCCTGCTGGTTCAGCAATGATTCCATCTTGTTGATACAACTCAATCATTGTCGTACACACTTTTCCTTCTGGAACAGTGAGAATCTCTTTGATATTTTCTTTACATATTTCAAATGTGAGACTTCCGACAGTTTTTACAGCTGCACCATCGACAAACGTATCAATTGATTCCAGTGAGACTACTTTGCCATTTTTAAGCGATGTATGCATGCCAGCAGCTCCTCCAGGTTCACTGCCAATAATAATAATCTTCGAATCTGTTTGTTTGAGGTAACTAGAGATTCCGGAAATCAATCCTCCACCGCCAATGCAGGCTATCGCAATATCAAGTTTCCCATCCAATTGTTCATAAATTTCTTTGCCGATAGTTCCTTGCCCAGCGATTACCAGTGGATCATTGAACGGAGGAATTAATTCCATATTGTTTTCTTCGGCATATTTTTTAGCAGCACTATTCGCATCATCAAATGTCTCGCCTACTAATTTAATAACAACATATTCTTTGCCAAATTGTTGTACTTTTTCAATCTTCTGATTTGGAGTAACAGTTGGCATGAAAATAACGCCGTTAATTTTTTGAGCATAACAACTATATGCCACTCCTTGGGCGTGATTTCCTGCACTTGCACAGACTACTCCTTTTTTCTTTTCATTCTTCGTCAATGAGGCGATTTTATTGTATGCGCCGCGGATTTTAAATGATCGGACTTCTTGCAAATCTTCACGTTTGATATAGATATTTGCAGCATACAATTGCGATAAACGCTTCGAGTATTGCAAGGGTGTTTTCGTCACAACATTTTTAATTGTTTCTGCAGCCTGTTCAATTTGATTGAGACTAATTCTTTGTTTCATACGATATTTGTTTGTTTAACTTCGATTATTTTTGCAATTTGAGCTGTAAGTTTTTCAACTACGTCTCTGGTTGTATAAATTTCAATGGTGAAACGTGCTTCATGTTTATTAATTGCATGCACTTCTAGGTGTTCCACATTTATTTTTCTGCGAAGTAAAATACCTGAAATTCTATATAATACACCAGGTCTATTTTCTGAAACGACGATTATGGTTTGAAGAGGAAGCTTTTCCATATTACTCTAACCTCATTTCATCAACTGCTGCACCGGTTGGTATCATCGGAAACACATTGGTTTCTTTTTCAACATCAATCTCTAATAAAAAGGCATCTTTATTTATCAGCATTGTATCAAGCGCTTTTTCTAGATTAGTCTGTGTTGTCACATGTTCTCCAGGAATATTATATGCTTTTGCCAACTGTATAAAATCAGGGCTTTCAATATCAACAAACGAATAACGTTTTTTAAAAAACATTTCTTGCCATTGGCGAACCATGCCGAGAAAATGATTGTTTAAGATTATGATTTTTACCGGAATTTTTTCCTGCATGATTGTACCTAATTCTTGTAAGGTCATCTGAAAACTCCCATCGCCTATAATTGCGATGACTTCAATCTGTGATGCACCGACTTTGGCTCCAATAGCTGCAGGCAATGCAAAACCCATGGTTCCCGCTCCACCAGATGTGATGAAATGATTTGGATACATGTGGTGGTAATATCTGGCTGCAGTCATTTGGTGTTGACCAACATCAGCGACGACAATTGCTTTCCCTTGGGTTTTCTCTGCCAACAGATGCATAACCTGTGCCATTTTTATGCTGCCATTTTCTGTCTTTATTTTTTCAGGTGTAATGACTTTCGCATTTTCTTGTTGCTGTAATTCGTTGAATTCAGTATGCCAGCTTTTATGATCTCCTTTTTTAATATATGGCATTATTTCATTTATTGCTTGCTTTACATCGGCATGAAGAGCGATCTCTACAGGAATAACTTTATTAAATTCACTTGCATCGATATCAATATGAATAATCTTCGCATTCTTTGCATAATCCATGGTTCGCCCTGTTACTCTATCATCAAAACGCATACCAATTGCGATGATAACGTCTGCTTTATTGGTTAATATATTTGGTGCATAATTTCCATGCATGCCCAGCATGCCGAAGAAGAGCGGATGCTTTTTGGGTAACGCTGATAATCCATGCAATGTACAAGCAACGGGAATATCAGCTTTTTCTGCAAAGTCTTTCAATTCTTTGCTTGCTTGTGCAATGAGTACGCCATGTCCTGCGAGGATGAGTGGTTTTTGGGCAGTATTAATAAGTGCAGCCGCCTTCATTAATTGGGTGCGTTTGATTTTTGTATGTTTTATCTCTTTATTTTTCTTTGGATACACATATGTCATTTGGGCAAATTGCGCGTCTTTGGTAATGTCTATCACGACTGGTCCAGGTCTTCCGGTTGTGGCAATCTGAAAAGCTTTTTGGATAATTTCGGGAATTTCCCTAGCATCAGTAATTTGATAATTCCATTTGGTGATAGGAGTGGTAATGCCAATCACATCAACTTCTTGGAACGCATCTGTTCCCAGAAGTGTTGAATTGACTTGGCCAGTGATACATACAAGTGGGATCGAATCAATCATCGCATCAGCAATCCCAGTTACTAAATTAGTAGCGCCAGGTCCAGATGTTGCGAAACAAACTCCTGCTTTCCCGGTAATTCTGGCATAACCTTCTGCAGCGTGTGCAGCTCCTTGTTCATGACGGACCAGCACGTGTCTTATTTGTTTCGTATTCGTATAGTCAAACAGCGCATCATATATTGGCATGATAGCGCCACCCGGATAGCCGAAAATAGTATCGACATGTTCTTCCAATAATGATTTGATAACTGCAACTGATCCACTAACCATAAAAAAACCCCGCTTAGCGGGGTAGTATTGCTCAACACAAATACCCCGTCAACGGAGAATAATGAGAGCAATAATACTATTATTTTGTAATTTTTCGAACATGGATTTATTCTATTAGGAAATTGATCTCATTGCAAGAGGAAATTTAAAATGACAAATTAGCAATGTCAAATGACTAATCAATACGATAAGTTATTATTAATTGAGATTTGACTCATTGGTCATTGATTAGAAATTAGGAATTTGACATTAGAAATTCTTTCGCCTATCCAGCCTGCGTTGCAACGTTGCGGTCATGATGGAGTAAGAAACTGGTTCCTTCATTGCTTGACTTTGCTCGACTCCAGAAGTCTTTTTTGCCTTTTTTGCCTTTCATTGATGCTTGCCATGCGCCAGCATCCTCTACTTTCATGCGAGCTTGGCGGATAACGGTTAGTACCCATTGAAAGAAATTGACATGATATTTCCCTGGAGTGGTCGGTGTTTGCGCAAACGCAACTTGGCCAAATTCGGTTTGTAATACTTTGGAAGAGGCGACGAGTCGTTGCAATTCTTGTTTAATTTCTTCAATTGCCCGTTTCACTTCCGCAGTTTCCTTCATACTCAGATGTGATTCTGTACTTCGGAATTGTTCATGATACTGCATCGCAGCTTGGACATCCACACGCTTCGGTTTTTCTGCTGTCTGCGCTTTATCTTTGCTCTTTCCCAATTTAATCTCTTGTCCTGCACGCATTTCACCGCTTTTGGGGTGTGGTTTCGAGGTTGTCTCTCTGGTTCCAAAGAAGTCAAGTTGATTAATCAAATCTCCACCAAAATCCTGTACACCAGCACCGTACTGATGAAGCGCTTCGAAGGGATTACTTACTGGTAATTTGTGTCCTGTTTTTGCTGCCATAATGGCCAGAGCCTATCACAAATTCTTTAAAAAATCAAGCGTCTTTTGCTGCCTGAGGATACTTGCAAGAAGGTATCTATTCTGTTCCAAGTAGGTTTTTTCTTGTGGATTGGGAGCTTTTTGAACCGCTTCATCAATTTCTGTTTCTTCGACGGTTATATTTTCATCTTCGGCTATTTTCTGTAAAACAAATTCCATTTTAATATCATTGGTTGCTTTCACTCTGTAATCCTCACGTAATTGTTCAGGCGTTTTCTTGGTTGAAGCTAAATACTGTTCGAGAGTCAAGCCAAGTTTTTTAATTTCATCTAGGGTTTGGCTCAAAAGTCGGTCAACTTCTTGTTCAGCCAGCATGGGTGGCACTGTCAATTCTGCAGAATCAAGGATAACTTGCATCATTTCATCGAAATTTGGTTCTTTTGCCTCTTTTCCTGGTACGACAATTTTGCTTTTGGCTGTAATGTCTTGTATCTTTTTTTTGTAATCTCCTAATCTTATTTTAGGCATTTCACAGGTGGTAGCGCTAAATGTCCAGTCTTTTCCATCTTCCAACTTCTCCACATGAATTTTAGGGTTTACGATAGGAGTAAGTTTGTGTTCTTTTACTGCAGTCGTGTAAAAGCTTGGCAGAAGCTTCTTCAAGGTCTCTTCACGAAGCCGTTCAGGGTCGACATGCTCCATAACGACATTTTTGGGTGCTTTTCCCTTCCGAAAGCCTTGTATAGCCATTTCCTTGGCAAACTCGTCTAGAACCGATTCTCGTGCCAAATTTACCTCTTTCCAAGGGATTTGGATCTGAAGTGTAATTGTGCCATTTTCGTCCTTGATAAGCGCTGATACGGTATTTGCCATAATTTCTCCTTTATTTTAGCAAAATTATGTGCGGGTAGCAACAAGCTGCTGAAATTAATTCGAGGGCATCACCAAAACGTTTGTAGAAGGGCTTGTATTCTTTTTTGTAGCTTTCAACCCTTTTGGATATGGATAGATACTTTCGGTCCAACTTCCTCCTGTGTAAACATAGAGTGCATAGGATTGAGCATTTGTTATGGCAAAATCATTAACTGCATTATATTGATTTTGTCCTAATGTATATTTTTGCCACTGTCCGTTTACCAACTGATCTAGCTCCAAGTCTGCAACGGGAAAACCAGCTTTGACTAGATTATAAAGCACATCACTTGCCTGACTTCCCGCTTGTCCATTAGGAATACCGATAATATTCCATCCATTTTGTAATTGCACTGTAATAGGTGTCGTTGGTATCACGCCACTTACTTGTATTGTGCCACTGACATCAGAATTCATTATATAGCCATATCCAGGAACTAACGGAAAGTTTTTTCCAGTAAGTCCTATCTGATCTGGAGTATCAAAAAAAGCGGATGGATTCCATTGACCATAAGTAAGGCCATCCAATTCACTATATTGACTATTATTGTTTGCTTCATTAGTAGTCAAAATATCATAGGCCATGATGTTAATTGGCTTATTAATTTTAAGCGCAATATCAGCAGGTAACGCAAAAGGGAAAGCTACTGCGTTCCATCCTTTCGAGATGGTATAAGTTATGGTTGTTGAAAGGGTTGCAGTGGATGCATGGCTTTCTGTATTCGTTTGCGACTGTGAGATTGTTACAACGCTTGCTATACCAATGAGAAGAACAAAGGCCATAAAAAATGCCAGAAATTTTTGGGGTGCCTGCATTTTTTGTTTTTTAGCCATAGATTTATATAATAGTATTTTATTTGCCTTGTCAAGATAGCAAAAATGTATTTTTATGCTAGCAACAATTCGTCTATTTTGGGTAGTTAAATCAAAGGAACAAAGAGTTCAAGTATCCTCCTCTTGTTATATATTCTAGGCAGGAATAAATTGAAACAGAAAATATTACATTGAACCTTGACTTTGAAGCTAAACTCAATAAAATATGGAGGGTGTCTCTTTTGGTGCGGACGAAGGGACTTGAACCCCCATAGCCTTGCGGCCACAAGGTCCTAAACCTTGCGTGTCTACCATTTCACCACGTCCGCCAGTCTCTTATAGAAAAAATGTAAAGGATAAAACCTAAAAAGTATTTTCCGTTTTAATTCTCTGTTGGGTTCTATTATATCCTAGTTACAATGAGATGGGAAGAGAGGCTAAGGCACTATGTGTCGTATACAGATCTATTTCTTGCATATAATTTTCGACTCTCACTGACCAGGTTGGGCTAGCGGCGTACATACGTCCTATCTGATCAACTGTCGTGGCATGCCCTTTCAGAATATAGTCAGTATGTAATGCAGCAGAAATGGTGGCAATACCATCTTCCCATGAGGAAAACCGACGGACATTAGTACCATATATGCCAAATCCCCACCCATTATATGAATTAACTGGAATTGCCACACCAAAGCTGGATTCGACGCCTGAAATAGCTGGAAGCAGCCGCCAATCAATATCGTTTGCATCTGCTTCTTCAATAAAGACTGAAGCGTATGGCGCTAATGGTGAATGTTTTTCTGAAAGAAAGTCTTCTAAAACTTTGGCACGGATATCCACAGGCTGGTTGATGACAGCATGAGTGATGCTAGTTGCCGAGGCCGAAGAGGCCGTGGCAGAGATGGAGTCTGAGGCGTATGTGATATGTGTAGAACTCACCGCAAGAATAATAATGGCGGTGAGAAATATGCCTACATTTCTCATAATTTGGGAGAAATCTCCCTTAAAAAAACTACGGGAAAGTAAGCAACGTTGGATATTGCACTTTCCCGCGTATCAGTAACTATATCATTTAACTATAGGTTTGTCAAGATATATACTATGAGACAACTGAGGCTAGAGTTTAATATTTAGAATATAGTATTTAGTATTAAGCAGGCAACAAGAGACAGAAAGTATAGCTACTAAATACTCGAGTCATTGAAGCTCATCCATAAAGGTGGTGACGCCGGTGGCCCAACTGCCATTACTTCCAGGAGTATATTGAGTCATGATTTGATTCGGAGTGATAAGTCCTTGATCTTTATACTTGGTTGCTAGTGTTTTAGTGACTGTTGTAATACCATCCTGGTAACTAGCAAAATTATGGACATGATGATTGTAAATATCAAATCCCCAACAATTATATGATCCAGGTGGAATGACCCGGCACCAGTTAGATTCTTGACCGGCAATTGCAGTAATGAGCCGGTAATCTATACCATTTTGGTCTGCGTTGCTGACGATTAAATCGGCGTACTGTGCCAAAGGTGAATGGTGACTATCGAGAAATTGGCGGATAAGTTCGACTCGTGCATCAGAAGTGGTAACTGTTGTTTGCATAAGATTTGTGATACTGCTATCAGGAAGTGCTGCATACACTGCTGTAGGTGCCACACTAAAACTTGCCGCTTGATGCGGATTTTGATATTGGTATTGATCAAAGAGCAAAAAAACTAGCGCCAAAAGAATGATGCATGGCGTTATGAGGAAGTAACTAAGAAGCAATGACACCTTATTCATTGATTGCCTTTTATTATGACTAATTTTCACTACCATTGTCAAGGTGAAGCAATCGTGGACAGTTGGCAGACTTATTTGGTAGAATGATAGCGGCTTGTTTCTGTTTGAAGTTTTACGCTTGCAAGCGCCGCGGTGGTGAAATGGCAGACACGCAGTGTTCAGAACGCTGTGCTCGCAAGGGCTTGGGAGTTCAAGTCTCCCCCGCGGCACTGGAGGAGTCACTGTTTGTGTCGAATACACGAATAGATTGATAGATTGGGCTAATCATATAATTCAAGTTAACCTACCTGTCTTTATAATATGCCAGGCTCAATCAGGAGAAGACAGCAATAGATATTGAACAACACCAGATAGTAGTCAATTATATTGACAAATAACTTGACGATTATTGCAGCCTCTGGTATAATGCGTTTAATCTTCTATGTTTAAACCTGTATACGCCCTAACTACAAAATTGCAAAAAAATATAAACGAAATTGAAAGGCTTTATGGGCGTCTCGAAGGTATTACCGTTCCTCAACACCTTCTCTTAAATCTTGAACGCAATAATCTTATACAGTCTGCCTATATCTCAAATAGTATTGAAGGGAATCCTCTTTCTCAAGCTGAAGTGACGAATTTGCTTCTAAATGAAAGAGTACCCGTAAATAGAGATGAAAAAGAAGTCGTCAATTATTTTCAATTATTAAAAGAGCTCCCAATAAGAGCCAAAGAGCCGTTGACCTTATCAACGATGAAAGGTATCCATGAGCAGTTATTAGCTGGTGTAAATGAAAAAATTAGAGGCGAAATAAGGGATAAACGTGTTGTGGTTGGGAATTATATTGATAATCAGATCGTTATTAAGCACGATCCGCCTTATCATACAAAGGAATTAATAAATCAAGCGCTACAAGATCTTATCACTTGGAAGAACGAAGCTGAGGTACCATCTATTCTAAAAATAGGAATATTTCACCATGAATTTGTTTATATACATCCTTTTGAAGATGGAAATGGGAGAGCTTGTCGGCTTCTTACTTCATTACTATTTTTACGACATGGTTATCTAATAAATAAATACTTTGTTCTTGATGATTATTATGATATTGACCGTCAGCTATATTCTGACAGTTTGCATACAGCGGATTCCGGGGATAAAACGCAATGGCTCGAATACTTTACTGATGGTGTGAAATATTCTCTCCAAAGTGCATTAGGGAAAATTGAATTAGGTTTAACAAAGATGACGTTTGATATACGTCCCACGCCGAAAGAACAAGAGGTGCTTAAGATAATACAACAATATAAGGAAATTAATTCTTCAGATTTAGTAAAAGAATTTGGCGTATCAAGACAACAAGCTTTCAATTTACTAAAATCCTTGACTGAAAAAGGATTTGTAGAGAAAAAAGGAAGTACAAAAAGTAGTTACTATATTCTTAAATAGAATTAACATGAAAAGAGGAAAGCAGCAAAATAACGAATTTCTTGATAAGAAACATTCTGTAATGATGAAATATTACGATACTCTGGAATTTTCCAGAAGTGATAAACAGCTAAAAAGGGAAATGAAATCTTTGATTGAAAAAGATCCAAATTTTTATGACCCATATATTACGTTGGCAGAGATACTTTTCTCAGAAAGCAAAGATAAAGAAGCCGGAGCTCTTTTAGAGAATGGTTACCAATTGGCAATGACGCGTATTGTTGATGTGAAGGGTAACTTTCCTGAATCTCTTCCGTGGCTTTGGCTGGAGAACAGGCATATTATTCGTATAATACACAGCTGGGCGACTAAAATATGGGGTGAGGAGAAAACCGAAGAAGCTCTTGCTATCTTTAGAAAATTGTTACATTCCAATCTAAATGATAATATTGGTGCTCGTTATAGTATTCTTGCAATTCGATTAGGACTCAACTCTGATTATGAGTTAGAGTTTGAGACTGAAGATATGCCGGGATATCTTGATGCTGCAAAAGTTATGGATTGGTTTGACAAAAATAGTAAAAAATTTATGGATGAATTCGAATGGTGGTTTAATCAAATGAGAGATCAAGCTTAGAAAGATGATTAAGTGTTAAAAAAACTACAGTTTATCTCTTCATTTATCTTAGTCTTTTCTTTAGCTCCCTTTTTTCGTATAATATCCTTTAGAATACGAAGCACCTTCAGGTAGCATCTCTTCGTCTTCGACAGTCGTCTCATCTTAGTAAGATAAGAAGATTCTCTATATATCCAAGGCAGAAAGTGTTCAAAAGAAAGTCCCTCAGGGGCAGAAATTGGTCATTAGTACTTGGTTGTTAGTCATTAGTGATTTACTAATAACTAGAAACTATGAACTAATAACTGAAAATGCGGATGTGGTGAAATGGTATACACGCAGCCTTGAGGTGGCTGTGCCGAAAGGTGTGGAGGTTCGAGTCCTCTCATCCGCACCATACAGAACTTTTTAAAAAGTTTTGAAGATTAGCTTGATCTGACAAACAATTTGTAGGTACGAGCCGACTTATTTCCTCGTTGGTACGTTTTATTCCATCTTTATACTTAAAAAAGACATATTGAAGTTGAAATTCCAGTTTTTGATCTAGTAAGATCTGGTTAGAGCCAATGATCGTGAAGATGACCTTTTTATCAACTGGTTTATCCTCTACAAATCTTTGCAGCTAAAAGAGTGAGGTTAAAGCTGTCTTTCGCAATCTCAACCCCCTCACAGTTATTTGTGTCTAATTGTGACAACTGTTGTATAAGTTTATCTTTTTCAAGTAATAAGGCTCTTTTTCTATCTGCGAATTCTGTGTCTGAGAGTAAAATGCTGGGATTCATTAGGAAGGAACTTCTTTTAGCTTCGATTCCTAGTGAAATTTGCTGTATGTTTAGTATTTAGTATGTTTCTTGCTCCTTTCTTATGCTTTTCTTGCTCCTTTCATGTACAAGTGCTTCTTAATAAATTAATATGAAGGGAGGTGAAGTGTATGGCTAAGATGCAGAAAAAAAATATACATCAACCTGATGAAACGCGCCAATTTTCAAAAGGAAAGGTTGACGTGGTATCACTTGGAGGATTTACCTTTGGATTAGGAACATTTGAACCAGGATGGAAATGGTCTGAAAGTGTTAAGCCAATTGTTAAAACCGAGAGTTGCCAAGCGTCACATACAGGTTATCAAGTATCTGGCATGATGCATGTTAAAATGGATGATGGAACAGAGTACGACTTAGGACCTGGAGACACTGGAGTAATACCTCCCGGACATGACGCGTGGGTAGTCGGAGATGAACCAGCAGTCATGTTGGACATTACTGGCATGGTTGACTATGCCAAAAAAACATAGCGCCAAGCGCCTAAGTGTTTTTTGTACCTTTTGAATTAGCAACTATGAATGTTTTAGCTTAATTCCTTTGCCTTAGAAATGCGGGGATGTCTTAGACATCTATTTCAAGATGAGATATAAGTTTGAGAATATTGTTTGACGAAAAATGAGGCTATATTTGTTATACTCATAGCAATAATATGGAATTAACAGAACAAGAGAAAAAGAAAATTGAAGCAGAAGAGCACTATCGTCATGAAATGCGACAGTCATTTACTGCTTCTTCTGATTTAAGTACAAAAAAAAGTAAGATCGCTGCTGCTCTTCTCGCAATATTTCTAGGAGATTTTGGTATACATAAGTTTTATCTTGGAAGACCAATACAAGGAATAATATACTTATTATTTTTCTGGACAGGAATTCCTGCAATTATTGGTTTCTTTGAAGGTATTATTTATCTTTGTATATCTGATGCTTCTTTTCAGGCCAAATATAAGTAAAGAAAACTATATAAACGTTTTTTGATTTTACTGTAAACAAAACGCTAGTTCAGCTTTCCTCTTCGTTCGATATCTTTCTCTATTTGATTATTTGCAGCTTGCAATAACCTTTCTATCATACCTTTTTTTTAAAAACGAGAACAATTCCTCATTTAATCTCCTACTTTGTATTCTCCGCATAAACCACGACTATACGATTGGTACGAGATATCCAAGCTTCCCTCCCAAACCACATTTCTATCATTGCCAATTTTCGATGATGTCCCCTACTACAGAGTAGAACTTGCAAACCAGTTCATTATTTCCCTTCCTCTTTCTTTTTGAAGTGGGAATTAGCTATAATAAGGGCAGACTTTTCTTTTGGTCGATGTAGAGGATAAATAGATGCGAACATCGTCTCAGATTCTGCACAAGAAAGATCTCAATATATACTTACGTAACATTCATATATTATCTTCCTTAATACGAGGTATTTTACTGACCGAAATAATTCATTATAGTGATTGCTTCTTGATAGAAAATCCCTTTACAATAGTAGTGTAATAGCAAATATAAATATATGCTGTTATATAATGAAATTTTTATTTTTGCCTCAAAGAAAAGGGTTAGTGGCAATTATTTTTATTGCAGTTTTTCTTGTGGCTGGAATTAG
>Ga0207667_10003853_pt1 | contig 18450 bp, 13 predicted proteins | sample KBSCornC52_FD_184301 | JGI IMG/M metagenome (GOLD analysis project Ga0207667, IMG submission 184301) | Corn rhizosphere microbial communities from Kellogg Biological Station, Michigan, USA - KBS Corn C5-2 (SPAdes) (version 2) | ecosystem: Host-associated > Plants > Roots > Rhizosphere > Soil ...
ATATCAATGCAACAAAAATGAAAGAGGTTTCTGATTTTATTGAGCCATTCCGAAAAATGTGGGACGACCGTTTCAACAAGTTGGAAACAATCATGAAAAAGCAAAAAACTAAGTAAGTGATTGCTTGTAAAGCAGCACTGGCGATGGTATAAACGAGAATAAAAAATATCGTGAAGCAGAAATCACAATAAAAAACGGGAGCCACCGAAAATCCAAAAGAGTAGGACAATAAAACAAATATTATGAACAAGGGTATTAACACAATTATTTATCCGGTTGCGGATGTAATGGAAGCAAAAAAAGTATTTCAAAAATTTTTAGGCGTTGAGCCTTACTCTGACCAACCGTATTATGTTGGTTTCAAAATTAATGACCAGGATGTTGGATTTGTTCCAAAGAGTCCGGGAGCAGGAATGACACCTTATTATCATGTTGACGACATTAAGAACAGTTTACAAATTTTACTGGATGACGGCGCCGAAATCGTGCAGGATATAAAAAACGTCGGAGGAGGAAGATTAGTTGCCAGTGTAAAAGATAAGGACAATAACATTATCGGACTTATTCAAAACTAACCCAAGATAAAAATGGAACCAAAAACGAAAGTCAATGCCGAAGATGGCAAACAGGACTTAATGATCACCCGGGAATTTGATTTGCCGCTGGATCTACTTTTCAGAGCTTATCTGGAACCGGAAATCGTAGAACAATGGATGGGCACGAAAGTGTTGAAACTGGAAAATAAAAAACACGGCAGTTATCAATTTGAAACGAAAGACAAAAATGGAAATGTGGTATTTCAGTCCACCGGTGTAATTCATGACCTGATCCCGAACCGAAAAATCACGCGCACATTTGAAATGGGAAATACGCCTTTTGGTGTTCAGCTGGAAATCTATGAATTTGAAAAAATTTCTGATGATACAAGCAGGTTGAGTATGCATGTAATTTATGAGTCGGCACAGCAAAGAGACCAGGTATTGAAGTTACCGTTTGCACAGGGCATCAATATGGCGCACAACCGTTTGCAGGCTGTCCTAAGCAAATTAAAATAACGCTTCAGGATACCTGTGCTATTCCAAAATTCTCTTCATTGAAAGTATCAGCATAAGGTGATGGAAAAATTCTTACTTTAGGCAATTAAATGAATTGCATGAGCGGTAAAGAAAAGTTGTCACCCGATGAAGTTGATAAACTACTCAGAATATTAAACACACGTTTTGAGAAAAACATAAACCGTCATAAATACATTGAATGGCATCAAGTACAACGAAAGCTGGAAGCCAATCTTGATAAATTATGGTCGTTGAATGAAATGGAAAGAACGGGTGGCGAACCGGATGTTATTGTAAACCGAGATAAAAAGACAAGCGGATTTATTTTTTATGATTGTTCGGCAGAAAGTCCAAAAGGCCGTAGAAGTCTTTGTTACGACCGGGAAGCGCTGAATTCAAGAAAAGAATATAAGCCGGTAAATAGCGCCATTGATATGGCTGCTGAAATGGGCATTGAGCTTTTAACAGAAGAACAATACCAGTGGCTGCAACAGCTTGGAAAGTTTGATTTGAAAACATCCAGTTGGGTGAAAACGCCGCCAGTTATCCGGAAATTAGGCGGTGCACTTTTTTGTGATCGTCGCTACGACACGGTGTTTCTCTATCATAATGGAGCAGAATCCTATTACGCTGCGAGGGGCTTTCGCGGCTTGCTACATGTCTAAATTTTACTAACTTTTAAAATGAACACAATGAATACAAAGGCTGATTTTTATTTTAATAAAGGCAATTGGCAAAAAGAAACACAGCAATTAAGAAAAATCGTTTTGGATTGTGATCTCAAAGAAGAATTGAAATGGGGTTGCCCTTGCTACACCTTTGAAGGAAAAAATATTGTGTTAATTCATGTGTTTAAAGAATACTGTGCACTTTTATTTTTCAAAGGAGCCTTGCTGAATGATCCCGAAAAGATTTTAATCCAACAAACAGAAAATGTGCAGTCGGCACGGCAGATCAGGTTCACGAATTTAAAGCAAATTGTGAAAATGGCGCAGGTGATAAAATCATACATTTATCAGGCAGTTGAAGTGGAAGAAGCGGGTTTAAAAGTACCTTTAAAAAAGACAAAAGATTTCAACATTCCAGAAGAATTTCAAAAGAAATTGACTGAAATGCCTTCATTAAAAACTGCTTTTGAATCCCTCACCCCTGGAAGACAAAGGGGCTATATTTTTTATTTTTCGCAACCCAAACAATCAAAAACAAGGGAAGCCAGGGTGGAAAAATCTTTGCCGAAAATATTAGATGGAAAAGGATTGGATGACTAATATTTTTTTTCAACAACCGGCCAGCCATTTTTATAAATCACCGGCTCAATACACATCACCCTTCCGACGTATTTATTTTCGTGTTTTGCTTTTTCCACTTCTGCTTCTTTTTTCCAAATGGCATGATATGCAATCCATGAGTTTCCGTTATTGTCTTTAAAAATAGAATTATGTCCGGGGGCAGTCCAGGTACTGTCTTTTTGAAGAATAACACTGCTGCCGCTTCCGTTTTCTTCACCCAATCTTTCAAACGGGCCAAAAGCATTATCAGCTCGGGCAACCATAACTGCATAATTTGAATTATCGCCACAACAATTATCACCCGAATAATACAAGTAATATTTGCCATCATGGCAATCTACCCATGCGCCTTCAACCAGCTTTGTATAATCCTTTTCCACTCCCGGAAACATTACCGGAGTAGACGTGGATCCTTCTTTAAAACTTTTCCAATCGTCGTTTAATTCCCGAACTTTTATCGGCGCAAAATCAGATCCCCAGTACAACAATCGTTTTCCTGTCTGCGGATCAATCATTGCCATCGGATCAATATTTTTAAAATCTTTCCCCTCCAAAATTGGTTTTCCTGAATCATGAAACGGCCCTGATGGATTTTTGGAAAAAGCAACGCCGATACACATATTCACACTGGTATCATTATTCTCTGCGCTGTAAAACATTACATATTCACTACTCGTAGAATCATATAACACATCCGGCGCCCAAAAACGTTGCGTATTGCTTGCCCACACTGGCTTCTCTGGCAATGCATCGCCTTCATACGTCCAGTTGAATAAATCTTTCGATGTAGCCATTTGTATATTAATCATTTTACCATCATGCACGCTGTTCGTAGCATAAGCGTAATAAGTGCCGTTAATATTTATCACCGTCGGATCTGGAAAATTTGTATTAAGTACCGGATTTTTTCGTATTTCTGAAACTTCAGTTCCTGAAGGAAGAGCGAGCTCCACTCCTGCTGATACAGGCTCACCAAAATCTGGAGAACCGTCTGCATTCCATGTAAACTTTTGTGCCCGTGGTGAACGATGCCGGCCGCAACCTTCTCCCGGCGCACTGTTTGCATGATATAAAATATAATTCTCTTTTCCGTCCGGCGATTTGAAAAATGAATTATGGCCGGTGGCGTATACATGATTTTCGGGAGATTGCTTAAACACAGGACGATCAGATTTTATCCATGAGGAAGCTTTTAATAAATCTGCATCTACACTTGTTGTTAGCATTCCCAACGCGTAATAATCGGTCCAGCAACCACTCGCAGAATAGATCAAAAATATTTTGTCGCCGTGTTTTAAAATCTCCGGACCCTCATTCACGTTTACATGCTTTACATCATTTGGATTGTGCAAATCTCCATTCGTTTCCCATTTAAAGGTAGGCGCAGAAATCAATGTTCGTTTGCCTTCTGTTGTCCATGGATTTTTTAGGCGCCCAATAAAAATATCCTGTTCACCATTTACATCGCCCTTCCATCCGCTCCAGATCACATACATCTTTCCTTTGTTTTCAAACACGCTTGCATCAATGGCCCATTTATTTTCCGGAAGTTTCAATTCACCTTTCATGCTCCATGTTCCCTGCAAAGGATCTTGAGATGCATTCTCCAAAACATAGATCCTGTGTGTGAAATTGTTGCCGCTGTCGGCAGCAAAATAAGCGTACCATTTACCTTGCAAAAAATGAATTTCAGGCGCCCATATCTCTTTGGAATATGGGCCTTTCTGAGGCGGATTCCATACCACTTTTTTTTCTGCATCCTTCAGGTCGCCCATGTTCTTTGTTTTCCATAAAGTCAGGTTTTTTGCTGTCGTATTCGTGTAGTAATAATATCCATCATGATAAGTAACCCACGGATCTGCACCTGAAGGAAGCAAAGGATTGGTGAACGTTTGCTGCGCTAAAATGCCTCTTGCAACGAAAGAACAAATAATAAGAAAAATGATTTTACGCATTCAAGAGTGAATTTTTAAAAACACGCGACGTTATTTAACCGTAGAAAAATTATACAAACTATATGTTTTATAAACTTGTCCCGGTTTCAAAACGGTTGATGGATAAGAAGGTTCATTTGGAGAATCAGGAAAATGCTGTGTTTCCATTGCGAATGCTGTCCGGTAATCATCCTTGCTTCCGTCACTAAAAGTATTCTTAGACGCCATAAAATTGCCGCTGTAAAATTGCAATCCTGGCTCCTGTGTGTATACATTCATTACGATTCCTGATTTATCCCCTGTAACCGTAGCTGCATGATTCAATCCATCAGCCTTGGTTCCGTTCAAAACAAAATTATGATCGTAACCTTTGCCGTTTTTTAATTGTTGATTATCATCATTGATGCGTGCACCGATAGTTGTCGGAGTTGTAAAATCGAAAGGTGTTCCTTTAACTGTAGCGATAGGGCCTAACGGAATCCAACCTGAATCTATAGGATTATATTTATCAGCATAAATCTGCACCGTATGGTTTAAGATCGTGCCACTTCCTTCTCCATTCAGATTGAAATAAGCATGATTGGTCAGATTAACCACAGTTGTTTTATCAGTCGTTGCTTCATATTCACATTTCAAACTATTATCTCCCGTTAGTGAATAAGTCACTTTTACATTCAGATTTCCCGGAAAACCTTCTTCGCCATCTTTCGATAAATAAGTAAACTGAATGGTGGAATCATTTAATTTATTCGCGTCCCACACTACATCCTGAAAACCTTTTTTGCCACCGTGCAATGTGTTGACGCCATTGTTTATCGATAGTTGATATTGCTTGCCATCTAAGGTGAATTTTCCTTTTGCAATGCGGTTTCCATAGCGCCCAATGGTCCCACCATAATACGGTTCCGTAGATTTTTCATAACCTTCAACACTGTTGAATCCCACAACGACATCAGTCATTTTTCCATTTTTATCAGGCACAATAAGGCTTACAATGCGACCTCCATAATTGGTAAATGCCGCTTCCATTCCATTGTGGTTTTTCAAAACATACAAATCGGTTTGCTTGCCATCAATCGTCGTTTCAAAATTCTTTTTATCAGGGATAAAATGATTGCCTGTTGTATCAGCGGCGGCAACATTTGAATTGGTTGAAGTGGAATCTGTCTTTGTTTCCTTTGACGAGTTGGAACCATTGCAGGAAGCGAGGGATGCAATTGCAAACGCGGAGAATATGATTGCCATTTTTTTCATTTTCGTATTGTTTAGTTTTTTTTAAATGAATTATTATTTAGAATAAGTTTTCAGTAAACTTACAAATAATGCCGGTTTTTGTTTTCTAATTCATCGCCGTTCTTGTTTCACAAAAATATTTTTAAAAAAAGAGTCGGCAAGAAGGTTAAGAAGCACTCAAATAACTTTGGCAGTAAACTTACAAATAATCCTCATTTCTATCTCTCTAAAAGCTCTTCCAGCCTTGCGTAAATTTCAATCATTGCCGCCTGGTCAATTAATCTCTTTCTTTTTCCTTTTTTTCCAATCAACCCATTTTCTCTTTCTTCGTTCCAAATCCGATTTGCATCGTCGATAAAATATTGAATGTGCTTTCTATTTTTATCAATTTTATACAAAGCAATTTCGCCTCTTAACAATACAGCATTAAACCAATAATTCGCCGGCAATTTGTTGTTTTTATAGAAATACGTTTTTGCGGCGGTAGCGATCCGTTGCGCTTCTTTCAAATACTTTTTATCTTTTGTTATGGTAAATAACAACACATTCGATTGAAGCATCGTGCCAGTGTTATAAGTATAAATTGCAGAATCGATTTTTAAAGAAGGAATTTTTATGTTATCATAATACAATCCCTCAGGAGCTTGCAGATGCGCATTCACCCAATTATATAAAAGCAGGGCGGAATCCAGATAGTTTTGTTGATGAGTAACTTTATAAAGTTGCAGCGCCACGAGAATACCTGGTCCGTTTGAACAGGTATTCTTAGAATTTTTTGTGTCTTCTTTCCAGTAAATTCCTCCACCGGATAAAGTATCAAAACCGGTCATCATAAAACGATAAATCTCTTTTACAATCTGTAAATACTTTTCGTTTTTTGTCCGGTTATAAGCATCAAGACAAGCGATGGCAATCCACTGATTATCGTCATAAAAGCGGGAATCTTTTTCTTCTTTTGTTACATAAGCCTGGTAAGCAGGAGTAGGTGGAAGGGTGCTGTAATATTGAGCAATGGCCTTCATTACAGACGATAAATACTCTTTTGAAGGTTGCAAAGTTTCCTCTTCATTAGCTGTTTGAATCAAAGCGCATAACGGCCATAAATAAGAGTGCTTTTTTTCGCTGCTGCGCACGTGATTCGTTTCATAATATAGCCCATTTGCTGAATCATAAAAATATGTGTAGATATTTTTATTGAGGGTGTCGATTCTGTCTTTGTATATGTTCTCCGCTGATTGCGCTAATATTACATTACTGCAAAACATCAGCAGGAAAAAAACAAAAAGCGGCTTAATTGTTTGTTTACTGATATTCAAATCATTATTTTATTGAAGTTGTTTTATAAGCATATTAGCATATCAAGTTAGGCCATTAACTACTTGTTCAATTTCACATCCAGCAATTTCATGAAATAGCCTCCTACCACGCTCCTTGCCTGGAAACCAACTTGCTTTCCATTGGTTGTTTCATACCAATCGCTCATCGGAACACGAGTAGGTGTTTCCTGGGTATATTTAAAAACAGGATCTATCAATGCTTCAAAATTTTGCTGATTACCTGCAAGGGTTGCAGTCCACGTGATCCAATCACTCTTTGTATAAGTTTTGCGGCTGTCCAACGGCAATCCAAATTCTTTTTGTTTGGTGAGATAAAATTTTATCTCTTTTTCATAAACTTCTTTTGGAAATAAATTCAAATCCAAAACTTTATCCCAAACCATATTATACTTCTGGCTCCAACTATCAGTTTTATCAAAAGTTAAAGCAAAATGATCGCCCAAGTCATCATAAGCGATCCATCGTTTCGCCATATTTTTTGCTGTATCCGTATACGTTTCTGCAATGTCATTTTTGTCCATCATTTTTGCCAGCATTCCATAACAACCAATTGCCTCAATGGCTTTTATAGAAAGATTTGCATTGCGTGCAAGATGCCCGGCAAAGTCATCGGTGGACAATTGGCTCACCGGATCAAAACCTTCTTTTACCAGGTAGTTTGTCCATGTGGTCAAGGTCTGCCAATGCTTCTTTGCATAATCCGCATTCCCTTCTGCTTTGGCAATTGCAGCGGTAAGAATTACCATATTTCCTGATTCTTCTACCGGCATTCCTTCTCCATAAGTTTGGCCGTTGGCAATTGGATAAGTTCCCAGATCATGCGCTGCAAAAGGGTGTTTCCATTGTCCGGTTTCACTATAATAAAAAATTCCATTCAGCATTCCCTTTAACAGTTCCGGATTGTAACACAGATACAATGGCGAGGACGGATAGGTTACATCAACCGTATTGATGGAGCCGTTACTGAAATTTTCTTTTGATAAAAACAAAATTTCTCCCTGCGGGCTTTGCAATAATTTATGAGCAGCTATGCTTTGACGATAAGCAAGGACGCAAAGATTGGCGTAAGTTTCGCCACCCGCATTTACCAAATCATTATACATTTTTTTATTCCAGTCATCACATTTTTGCATCACGCTTTTATATTCTGTTGCTGCTTTTGATAGTTGATTTTCAATCGTCTCTTTGCCACTCTTATTCCACCAGGGGCGCAGGTTCTGATGAAAATACTGAATGGAATAAATATCGTCGTAGCCCAATAAAAAGTACGTCTCTTTCGCTTCTGCTCCTACTTTTCCTATATTAATAGAAGTATTTAAAACCAAATTTTTACCCGTAGTAATGTTTGTGTTTTGTTTATTTGAAACAAAAGCGGGAATCGCCTGTGATGCAGTGCTAATGTATTCTACAGCTTTTTCTGATGAAGGAGTGGCGACATACATATATCCCCAGTCGATACGCACGTCATCTCCTTTTTTTTGCAAAACAGGTTGTGCCGTAGTGCCCGCTTTTAATATGTTTACTGAAGAAGAATTGTATTTTTTCGCAACTACTTCCTCTGCCGGCGTATTCACCGCGATATCGGTGGAAGCGCCAAAATATATCTGAACATTATGAGTTTTGCTATCGCTGGCTTTTACAGAATAAGTAACGTAAGATACCGGGCGAGACAGAAGTTCCAGATCTTTTATTAATAACGGTGAAGTGAATGTAACCGTGGCATCTACGGGGCCGCAGCTAAAATTATAAATGGTCTGTGTTGCATTCATCACAACACTTTTTTGTTCTGCTTCTATAATATTTGCATTGGTTTTGATCTCTGGTTCATTTACAATTCCTGCGTCTAAAAAAGCGCCACCGGCTGTGTTGGCAATATGAATGGCTAATATATTTTTTCCCTTTTTCAACTTTGCGTTGTCCAAAGGAATATACTCATATTTATGCGTCCAGCCGGTATGCTGATACACTTCCGTACCATTCAAATAGACTTCAATATTATCGTCATGCATTAACTTCAGGAAAACTTTATTAAAATCCGTTTTGTTTAAATCAAACGTTCTTCTCACCCACAGATCAGCACTATTCCATAAAGTGCCCGCTCTTTTCTGATTACTGCTAAATGGAGCTTTCCCGTTTTTCCAATTTGTTTCATTGTACGAAACATTCTGCCATCCTTCTGTTGGTTTTGTTTCTGTATAACTCACGGAATAAGTTTTCTCATCGCTTGTCGGAAGAATGCTCTCATATATTTTACCTTCTTTGCCAATTACACGGTATGTTTTTCCATCTACTTTTATCAGTCCGATCATTGGTTGATCAGCACCAGTCCAGTGTTTTGTAGCAGCGGCATTTAAAGTGTCAGACATCGACCAGATGCTAAAATAGGGATCATGAGTAATGAGCGGATAAGCAGGCGCTTTATGAACCTGCGCGAAGGAAAAGGAGGAAAATAAAACAAAAATGTAAACGGTGATAAGGCGATAAATTTTCATTATGTGGTTACTTTATTCGTATTTTAAGGAGGCTTTTTGCAAAATAAGATTCCCGGTTATTTATTCATTTACTGTCAATGATAGCTTTTTTGATTTATTGGAAAGACAAAAACTTACTTTACTTTTTGTGTTTGCTTCACGCCTGTTAGGGATTTTATTAGTTCAATTTCTTTTTCACTATACGGCGTTCCATCTTTTCGGAAAATATCATGAAACCAAACTTTTGGTTGCTGGCCATTTGGCATTGGCGTATCCCATGCGTAGATGGTATTTGTTTTGCCTGATACCAATCCCCAATTGATAGCGCCGACATGATTTTTTTTCAACAAAGGCATAATGGTAGCGAACAAACTTCCTCTTGTGCGCGCCATATATTCGGTACAAATGAGTGGGCGCCCATAAGGTTTTAAAGAATCAATCACCTTTGCATGTTCCGGTTCTTTGTCGTAATTGTGATAAGTGATCACGTCTGAATTTGCCAGTTGATATACATTCAAATCTACCAGTTTTGGATTCCAAAGGCCTGCAGATAATGGCTGATCAGGATTAATTTCACGAGCCCAGGTAAATGCTTTTTGTAGAAGATCCATGCTCTTATTTCCGTAATCAGAATTGCCGGGTTCATTATACAGATCCCAAAGCAATATTCTTTTGTCATGTTTAAAGGTAGTCAGAATGTCTTTTACATATCGCTCCAAAGTATCGGCCAACAACGGTTCTGTATGATATAAAGTGCCCGGATCACGAAGCCATCCTGAATTGTGTATTCCGGTTTTTGGTGCCGGTTGCTTTCCTGCATGGTAAGTATCATTCCAGCAATCATCAAAAATCACAAAGATGGTTCCGATGTGATGTTTATTGGCAATGGTAAGATATTCTTTAATCCTGTTTTTAAACCCGGACGGATCTTCCTGCCAGGCAATATGATGAAGAAAAACGCGCATTGCATTAAAGCCAATCCCTTGTGCGTAACCCAATTCCCTATCGATGGTTTTTGGATCAAAAGTGGCGGCCTGCCACATTTCCAGTTGATTGATGGCAGTACTTGGAATGAAATTACTTCCGCGCAACCAGCCCTTAGTTGCATACCATTTATTAGCTTCGGTTTTACTCCAAACTGCTCTTTCTTTTTGAGCATAAACGTTTCCATTGCTAATCAGCGTTGCGGCAAATAATATAATGAACAATTTTTTCATGATTGTAAAGTTTCGAGTTTAATATTAATGTTCAATATTCAATAATCAATGTTCAAGTTTTAATATTCACCCTTGACCATTCACTATTTCACCACGGGAAAAGCAGATATCCTCAATCTTGCTGCTCCCATCGGTATCAATTCTATTGTTTCTTCCTTTGTATGAACTGCCACCGGACTTTCAGGCAAAACGCCACATAAACCATATTGATCGAGGGTCCATTGAGGAATCAATTTTCCTTTTGCTTTTATCATTATTGGTACATCTTTTTGGTCAAAAGGGAAATTACTTTCCGGCCACGGTTTTTTAACAATTTCAAATTGTTGTGATAACGGTTTATCATTTAAAGCCAAACCATAATTCCACATGCTGGCGGGATAAATATTGTAAGCCGGCCATTTGGATTGATCTGCATCCGGCTGCCATTTCGAATCGCCGATTGCAGATTCTTTGCTATCTACTTTTTGGTAATATTCATCAATTTTCAAAGAAAAAGTAAGTGCGCCATAATTAACACTTACGCTATTTTTATTTTCTGTCCACAATTTCAAAGTTAATTTCATTGGCAATGTCAGTTCTACCACGTCGCCTTGTTTCCATTTGTTTTCCAGCCTGATATAAGAACTTGCTGAAGGTTTTACCTGAACCGCTTTTCCATTAACGGTTACCGTGGCATCATCACACCACCGCGGAACACGCAGGTATAAAGGAAAAGTTACCGGTGAAGAAGTATTTACTTCTATTTTTATATTTTCATCAAAAGGATAATGGGTAGTTTGTTTTAGCGTTACCGTTTTACCTTTTGCGTCTCCAACTTTTGCTGTTACTTCGCTGCTGTTATACATCATGGCAGCGATTCCATTATCCGGAGTCGCCATCCATAAATGTTCTTCATAATAAGGCCAGCCTTGTGAGTGATTGTGCTGGCAACAGCGGCTGCTGAAAGGATTCATGGTTAAAAAAGGACCGGAGTTTTCTATGCCCGGAGAATGATTTTTACTATCGCTTACTACCATATTGGGAGCTGTGAGGTAACGCAATCCTCTGAAGTCCGGCATTACCGCAGCGGGATAAGTATTAAAAGCAACATTTTCGCAATTGTCAGCCCACATCGGATCTCCGGTGATGCCGCTTAGGATTTCATCACTAGCCATTTGCTCTACCATACCACAAGTTTCCACTGCCTGCCGCGGATCAGTATAACCTTTTCTCGCATCTTCATCTGCACCAAACATACCACCGGGAACTTGTCCATAAATATTTCTTACCAAATGAAAGTCATTGTAGGTGGCGTTCAATAAACTGCTGTCTTTCGACTGCATATAGTATGTCGCCGGTTCTCTGAAACTCTGTGCTATATTCACATTATGCCAGTTCGGTAAATTATTTTTTTGATCCCAATTGGCAGTATTTCTGAAGATTTTAGTCCCCAGATCAAGCAGAGATTTTTCTCCCGTATGATCATACAACCAATAAATACTGTAGAGATTATCGCCACCACGGCTGTTTTCCCAGTAAGTTTTTAAGAGAATGCTATCCGGAACTGTTGATTGCCAATGAAAATATTTACTCATGAAAGGAATCACCCGTGGATCGTTACTGTATTCATAATAAGACTGAAGGCAAAAAAGCATGATCATATTTGGCCACAGATCCGGAACTTTTACAATTTGATTTTCTTTATTTCTTACTACTTCTCCCGGACCAAAAAAGCCATCTGGGCGTTGGCTTTGAAATACTTTTTCAAGCCACGATTTTGTTTCTTTGATAATAGATTGATCATTCAGAATATAACCCATATCTCCGTAACCTTTCAACCAGTAAGGCACTTCTTCCCAGCCATGATCGCCTTTGCCCGTGCCGCTATACCACGCATTATTTTTCTTTTCAAGCCACGCGCTTATTTCGCCTAGCTTTCCTGTTAATCCATCTCTCTGCAATTCCAAATATTTCAATATCCATCCTTCCGGTTTGATAGCTCCGACAGGAAGTTTTATAAACACCAAAGGTTGCAAAGGCTTTTTATTACTAATATAATATGAATTGGTAACGCTTGTCGATGGCCGTTCAACAGCAGTTGCCTTCAAATCCTTCTGAGCATTTGCATTTTTAAAACACAATAATGAACTGAATGAAATTGCAGTAAACCAACAAATATTCAACATTCTTATTTTCATTGTTCTAAGGCTTTTGGTTTCTTCAAATTTACTCAATATGAAAAGAAATAACAGTTAAACCTCTAAGGTTTTCAAAACCTTGGTCTATCTACTCAACAGGTTGTACTTGATACATTTTTTCATTCACTTCTTTTAATTTTTCAACAGGCATCTTCATCACTTTCCGGTCGTAAGTCATAAATCCATTTACTTCGCCTTCGACATCTGTTGTTTGGGTATAAACTGCCGCTGATAAACCGGCTTTAATTAGTTCTTCCAGTTTATCGGTTAGTGACTTATATCTCTTAAATAAACTATCGTTGCTTTTAAAACTTTGGTAACCCCAGCTTTTTTCCTGCCACGTATGTCCTTGAACGGACAAACCGAGGCCGCCAAATTCTCCCAGCACCAAAGCTTTTTTTGCTCCAAAAATATCGGGACGGGGCATTGCAGGATCAGGATAATTGTGTAGATCTTCAATATCTCCTACAGGATAAAAATTACCTCCGCTGGCACTGTTTACCAGCCTCGATGGATCTTTCTGTTTCGTCCAGTTGGTAATTTCAACAGTTTTAAATTGTCCCCACGCTTCATTAAAAGGAGTCCATACTACAATGCTTGGATAATTGTGGAGCGCATCCATAATTGCATTCCATTCTTTCCGGTAATAACCTTCGCTTTCCGGAGTCCGATCCTTGTCTGTGGCTCTTCCCAAAACACCAGGACGTGGTTCCCAGTGATTGCCCAGATCGCCGCTTGGCATATCCTGCCATACCAACATTCCGATGCTATCGCAGTAATAATACCAGCGTGCCGGTTCCACTTTTATGTGTTTGCGGATCATATTGAAACCCATTTCTTTGGTTTTTTCAATATCAAATTTTAACGCATCATCTGTCGGAGCAGTATATAATCCATCGGGCCACCAGCCTTGATCGAGCGGACCGAATTCAAACAAAAACTTATTATTCAACATCATTTTTTTAATTGCACTCGCATCAGGAGCAACAGAAATTTTGCGCATGGCGAAATAACTTTTTACTTCGTCCACTACTTTTCCTTTACGTGTTACCGTATATTTCAAATTGTAAAGAAACGGATGAGACGGAGACCACTCCTGGGCATCAGGAATGGAGAGCGTAACGGAAGTATCGGTCCCATTTTTTTCTGCCACTTTCTCACTGCCTTTCCATGCAGAAATATTGATCACATCGCCCGATTTTAAATTCTGTATTGATGCATTTACAGAAAGCGTTTTATTGTCCAGGTCAGGAGTTTGTTTTGTTGAGGCAATGTACGTTTCAGGGACTGTTTCCAGCCAAACGGTTTGCCAGATGCCGGTTACCGGTGTGTACCAGATTCCTTCCGGATGAACCACTTGCTTACCGTGAGGCTGAGGTCCGTCGTTAGTCGGATCCCAAACACGAACAGCCAGTTCTTGTTTACTTCCTTTTTTTAATGCATCAGTGATATCAAATGTAAATGGATCGTAGCCACCTTCATGCCGGCCGATCTTTTTTCCATTTACATAAATATCGCTTCTCCAGTCAACTGCTCCAAACTGCAGCAATACTCTTTTGCCATTTATATTTGAAGGAACAGCGATGGTTTTTTGATACCAGAGAATACTATCCTTTCCCACACTTTTTCCTACTCCTGATAAAGCTGATTCTACTGCAAAAGGAACGAGAATATTTCCCTGGAAAGAGGAAGGAATATTTACAGTATCTGAAAGAGGAAGAATCGAGTATTGCCAAAGGCCATTTAAATTTTGCCAGTTATTTCTTTGCATCAACGGACGTGGATAATCAGGTAATATTTTGGAAGGGCTTACGTCCGCACCCCATTGGGTGGTAATGTGCCCGGGAACGATTTTCCAGGAAGATCGCTGGGCATTGCAAAAAAAAGTAAATGCCAGGAACACCGGCAGTAAACGAAGTTTTTTCATAGTTTCTTGTTTTTGATTATTATCCAAATCCAATCAGTGCAATTACCATCGTTGCAGAAAAAGAAATTTTATAACCAGGAAGGCGCAAGCGTCTTCCTGGTTATTCAATAGGCCTTATTAAGTTTTATTTAAAAAATAATTGAAAAATATTACAAAGGAATTTTTTGTAAAGGTGAAAAGATCATGTCTTCCACATTGGCAATCTTAACTCCAACACGGGCAAAAATATAATTTTGATTGGGGGTTATTGGCGGCACGGTGACACTAAGACTAATATTATTTGGATCGGTAATATCGGCGCCTGCCATATCTTTAGCTGCAACGTTATCGCCACCAGACACAAATTGGGTTCTATTAATATAAAGGCTTACTCTTTCAATATTTTTTGCAAGAGAATCAGTGATGATTTTTTCTATTTTGAAATTCGCTGTTACAATTCCGCCTGCTGCAGTAATCTGAGTATTTCTTATCATGTAGTAAGGAGTAACTTCCAGGTTCACGGTTTGATTTCCTTTTAAAGAAATAGCCAGTGAATCCGGATTTCCTGAAACATCCTGCTTCCACAAAAACGGCCCTTGTCCATTAGGAATAATTAATTTATAAACACCATCGTACAGAACCTGCGAATAACTTCCATTTTGTTCAAAAGTAGTATTATTGCCGATTTGTCCTACCTTTCCAAAACCATATTGATATAACTGATACGGTACCTGGTTTCTTTCTACGTTGATAGAATCTCCTTTGTACATGATCGCGCCTGTTAAATAAGTTGAGGGCGCCGAACGGTTATCTTTTTTACAGGAATAAAAAGAAAGTAAAAGTGCCGGGATTACAATATATCTAAATAATTCTTTCATAATTTATATTTTGAATAAATATTTATTGATTCGGTTGTTTTACGATTTTAGGATTTGCTGCTATTACATCATCACCTATTTGTGTATAATAATTTCCAAGAAGGAAACGATTTGCACCTGTCACTAATGCCGGAAGGGTTTCTTTAAATACCCATGTGCCATTTTCGGGCGTTCCAGGAGCATACTCTTTATAGGGCCATAATCCCCATGGCTGCGTACTGTGTTGTGTAGCTTTACCAATATTCGTTTTTAGATCACTTAATGTAGTCGGCTTTCCATCCCAAACGATGTGAGCGAGACGCCAACGTTTCATGTCATAAAAGTAAAGTCCCTCGAACGCAAGTTCAACTCTTCGTTCGTGTACAATCCGGTCAAAAGTGATATCTGAAGGAGTAAGCGGAATAGTTAATCCCGCCCTTGCACGAACCTGGTTCATATATAAAGCTGCGCTGGTATTGTCCCCAAGTTCGAAGGCTGCTTCCGCAGCGTTCAACAAAACCTCTCCATAACGGTAACGGATAAATGCAGTGGTACTTCCCTGCCCTCTTCTGCCTGAACCAATTGTAGGATCCAGATATTTCCGGATATAAAAGCCGGTTTGAGTACGCAATTCCAAGCCATTAACAGGGCCGTCTGCTCCTACCACCTGAACCGGAACGGTAGTTCCCGGCAAAGGTTTCAAGGTAGTAGATTGGTCACTGGTTATTACAGTACCATCTGCAAGACGGTACCCCGCCCATATATCCACGGTTTGGCCTTTGAACGAGCCGCCCGGCAAAATAACAGTTCCCGCTAACCTTGCATCTCTATCAGCAAAAATATCCTGTACATTTTTATAAAAAACCGGATTACCGGATCCATCGGTAGTAGCAAAAGGAGCAAATGTATTGTCTAACTTTTCGAACTGCTCTGTGAAATTGAGTGAAGGATCAAGGCGGCCGGCATCTCCTCCTTCATCGGAAAAAGAATAAGGCTGGTCATTGGTGGTAAAGGCATGCGTCACGCCTTTTCCAAAATCTTTCATAAATATAGTTTCCGCACTTGTTTTATCAAGGAAAAGGTTCGCAAAATTTTGAGAAAGCGCATCCATAGAGGCGCCTGCAGGCGCTGTGTATAATTTGTAACCTCCTGCCTGTCCATCAATAATTTCTTTTGCCGCACGCAAGGCAATGGTATAATATCCAACCGCTTTTGAAGGATCAATTCCGACTTCACCTCCAGGTAAAGAAACGGCAGGTGTTGTAGCGCCATATTTGGCAATGGAACCGGCATATAATGCAGCTCTTGCCTCCATAGCGAGCGCGGCCCCTTTGCTGGCTCTTGATTTTTCTGACACATCCGCAGGAAGATCATTTTTAATAGCCTCCGCTTCATTGATGATAAAATCATACATCTGAGACTCCGAGGCTCGTGGAAATTGAAGATCATTCACTTTACCACTATAGTCATAAGTTAACGGTTGTGTTATTAATGGCACTCCTCCATATCTTTTTACCATTTCAAAGTAGAAATTGGCTCTTAAAAACCGCCCCTCAGCTGAATATCTTTTTTTCTGCTGATCAGAAAGGCCGGTAGCAGCGCTGTCTCTTTGTAAGAATAAATTAAGATCACGGATATAGTTATAACTGTCGAACCAATTAAGTCCCCACTGTCCATAACCCCATCCGGTTCTTTGCACGATATAAGCACTTCCATTTTCAGAAGGAAAACTTTCGCTGAAGTCGGCAAAAGTAGACCAACCTCCATTAAGACTACTAAAATCAACCTGCCGGTTATATAAATCAGCAAGGACAGAAAGCACTAAGTTCGGATCACTAAACACCTGTTCATTTGTTAAGAAAGTATTGGGCTGCACATCAAGGAAAGAGCCATCCTTCTTGCATCCCCACATACCCGCTACTATAATTGAAACTGTAAATATTGATACTATCTTTTTCATTGAAATTATTTTTGCTTCTTGTTTGGTTTATAAAGAAAGATTTATTCCTACGTTGATTACCCTGTTTTGTGGGAACTGAAGACCATTGTCGTCAATCACTTCCGGGTCTAAACCATATTGCCTGAGATTATCGATGGAAAACAGATCGTAACCATTAATATAAAAGCGCGCAGATCTTATTTTTATCCTGTCCAAAACAGATTGTGGAAGAGTATAACCAATTTCTATAGTTCTCGCTCTTATATATCGTACATTATGCAGCCAGAAAGTTGATTGTGTTGAATAGTCACTGTGCCCTGTTCCTGGATTATACCGGTTAGCCGGATATTTTCCCGGTACCCACGGACTATTTGGATCATAAATATTTTCCCTATGCCAACGGTCTTCAAATATTGCATTCAGGTTTCCATTGTTCTGGAATGCCCATCTTTGTTCCCAGTTTTGATACCAGGTATAGCCGGCTGCCCCCGAAAAGTCAGCATGAAAATCAAACCCCTTGTAATTAGCTGAAACGTTGAAGCCAAAATTTATCTGCGGCTGCGTACCATAATTATAGCCGATCGGCCGTTGATCCAGTCCATCAATTTTTCCATCACCATTTACATCTTTATAGATCAAATCCCCTGGAAGCAACGTTCTGTTCCCCTGGCCATCAATATCGACTTTATAATTATTGATCTGATCCTGAGAGGTGAACTGTCCGATGCAGATATATCCCCATCCGATATTATTAAATCTGTCTTCGTAAGAATTTCGGTATTGGTCAATAGAATTAAAGAAAAGCGGGTTATAAGAATGAAGAAACTTTGAACGGGTGAACGACAAATTTCCTCCAATGGTAAAGTTTACCTGGCCTGCTTTGCCAAAATAATTTAATGACCCTTCTTCACCGTATTGGGCATCAGCATTAATATTTTGTTGTGCCAGGTTATATCCTAATTCCTGGGGCACGATTATATCATTTTTGGACCCTAATAAACCGGTACGCTCACGGTAAAACCAGTCAAAACTTCC